>MKWU01003665.1_pt1 | contig 19752 bp, 22 predicted proteins | sample 809101 | NCBI WGS metagenome assembly MKWU01 (sample SAMN05860141, study PRJNA318959) | sponge metagenome | host: Aplysina aerophoba | place: Slovenia: Piran, Adriatic Sea, Gulf of Piran | collected 2013-05-07
TTTTCCCATGCAACTGCGTTGTATACCTGGATCCCGACCAACGAAGAACTGGACTGGTTTTCAGCCGAGTACGGTGAACTGTTCGACACCGTGTACCGTCCGCGCTATGAATACTGGGCTGAACTGCACAAAAACGGTGAACGTTTCTTTCAGAAACGCCTGCCGGTGGTCTGCAACGTCTGCCAGATCCCCATCTTCCACACCATGCCCGATGACCCGTTGATGAACTGTTGCCTGGTAACGGAATACAAGGGCACCAAGCACCAGATGTGTTCCCAGGGTTGCAAGGATATATTCGACCATGAGCCGGAGAAATACTGCCAGGCTTATATCCCCCCACAACAGATTTACCAGGGGAATTGCGGCGGCGCCACGCTGGAGGCGTATAAAGAGTGGTTGCACATCAAGGAAGAGGAAACCGGTGAGTATTACGGCTCGGAAGACCACCGGATGTGGGAAGAATGGAAAGCCCAGGCAGCCGGCACGGCCGTAGCGTCGGCCTGATACGGGGCAGGGCAAGATGGCGGTAAAGTTCGTCGGTGACTCGTACGATTTTCCCTGCGCCAACCGGCAGGAAAATTATGGCGATGACATAAACATATACGTGGTCTGGGACCACCACCTGATCTACTGTGCCCCCAATGCCTACCGGCTGCCGCCTGGCATGAAATTCAGGGACTTCCTGGAACAGGTGTTTGCGCCGGATTACCCGCAACATCCCGACACAGCCGGCGTCGACTGGGACCAGGGCGTCTGGCAACTCGAGAACGAACCCTGGCAGCCGGACCTGGACAAGTCCTTTACCGAGAACGGCATTGCGCATAATTCGTTCATACGGGTCACCACCCCCGGCCTGGAAGGCATGCACGGAGTAGGCAATTAGCGCCACAAGAGTGCCCAGGTGTCGTTCCAGGCAACCATTGAACCTCTTGGGGAAACGATAGAGGTTGAAGAAGACCAGAAGCTGCTGGATGCGGCGCTGCGCGCCGGGATCTGGTTACCGTACGCCTGTAACCACGGGGTATGCGGCACCTGTAAAGTGGACGTACTGGAAGGTGATGTTGACCATAACGAAGCTTCGTCGTTTGCACTGATGGATATCGAGCGCGACGAAGGCAAGACCCTGGCCTGTTGCGCAACCCTGTCCTCGGATATCGTCATAGAAGCGGACATAGAGGAAGAAGAGGACGCACAAAACCTGCCTGTCAGGGACCATGCCGGCACGGTAGTGCGCATGGAGGACCTGACCCCTACCGTCAAAGGAATCTGGCTGGAGGTGCCCGGTGACGGTATTGAATTCCAGGCCGGGCAGTACCTGAACCTGGACATTCCCGGCGTTGACGTGCCCCGGGCCTTTTCCCTGGCCAACCCGCCCTCCGGGAAGAACGTCATCGAGTTGAACGTGCGCCGCGTTGACGGCGGCCAGGCGACCACTTACCTGCATGAGCGCCTCGCAATTGGCGATGAATTGAACTTCACCGCGCCGCTGGGCCGGTTTTTCGTGCGTAAATCCTCGCCTGAGCCGATGGTATTCCTGGCCGGCGGTTCCGGCTTGTCCAGCCCGAAGTCCATGATCCTCGACCTGCTGGAAAATGGCGACGATCGCGCCATCACCCTCGTATACGGCGCCCGCAACCGGGCCGAACTGTATTATTTCGACCTGTTCAGCGAACTTGCCCGGCAACATGACAATTTTCACTACCTGACGGCATTATCCGAGCCTGCAGACACCGATGACTGGGACGGACCGCGCTGTTTTGTACATGAACTGGCGGAAGAACACTTCGGGAAACGTTTTGAAGGCCATAAGGCCTACCTGTGCGGACCTCCTCCCATGGTCGACAGTTGCATCACCAGCCTGATGCGGGGGCGGCTGTTCGAAGAGCATATCTTCATGGAAAACTTTTTCACTGCGGCGGACAGTGCGAAACCGGCACGGCGTAGCGCCCTGTTCAAAAAGTTTTAAAACAAAGCCGCAGAGGACACAGAGATTTCAATGGTGGCTGAAAAATTTACTATTGCCATTGAAGATTCGGATGAGGCATTTACCTGCTCATCCGACCGGAACGTTCTCAAGGCCATGGAGCAGCTCGGCAGGAAGGGGATTCCGGTTGGTTGCCGGGGCGGAGGTTGCGGCGTGTGCCGGGTGCAGGTCGTGGGAGACGGCCGTTACCGGACCGGCAAGATGAGTCGCGAGCAGGTACCGGTGGATGATGAACGGCAGGGCATCTGTCTTGCGTGCAAGCTGTTTCCCGAGGCTGACCTGCGCTTGAAAGTTCTGGGAAGATGGCAAAAACATTTTATTACAGGCATGAATCCGGAGGCGGCGTAAAAAACCTGCTTTTGACCTGTACCAGGTACGGCCGATGAATAGGTTTTTACTCTGACCCCAAATATAAAATATACTATTAAGAATTAGCAACATCTATAACCGGAGGAGAAGACAATGTCATTTACAGGTGTGATGCGACCCGGTCATGCGGCAATCCGTGTGCTGGATATGGATGAATCAGTTACTTACTACACGGAGCGGATGGGTTTGATGAAGACTGACGAAGATGACCAGGGCAGGGTTTATCTCAAGGCATGGGATGAACTGGATTGCTTTTCGATCGTGCTCAGGGAAGCGGACTCGCCGGGAATTGACTACACGGGCTACAAGACTTTCTCCCGCGCCGACATGGATGAACTGGTCGGAAAACTGGAGGATTACGGTATCGATATAGAATGGATCGCAGAGGGTGAACTCAACAACTGCGGCGAACGCGCGCGCTTCCAGACCCCGTCCGGTCATTCGTTCGAGCTGTATTCGGAGAAAAAGCAGATTGGCGACGGCCTCGGCCGCACCAACCCCAACCCCTGGCCGGAAGGCCTGAAAGGCATGCAGGTATACCGCTTCGATCACGTGTTGCTGTACGGACCCAATATTATCGAAACCACGAAGATCTTTACGGACGTGCTGGGATTTGACCTGACCGAACGGGTGTTGACTCCGGAAGGTGAAATGAATGTCACCTTTGTCTCCTGTTCCAACAAGGCCCATGACCTGGCCTTCGTGGAATACCCGGAGCCGAACAAGTTACATCACGTATCGTTCATGTTGATGACCTGGGAGGAGGTGTTGCGGGCTGCCGATCTCATGAGCATGCATGACATTTCCATCGACATCGGCCCGACCCGTCACGGCATCACCAGGGGGCGCACCATTTACTTCTTCGACCCGTCAGGCAATCGCAATGAGGTGTTCTGCGGCGATTACACCTGGTATCCCGACCGGGAACCGATTACCTGGACCGCCGAGGAACTCGGCAGGGCCATCTTCTACCACGACAGGCGCTTGAATGAGAACTTCCTGACCGTGGTTACCTGAAGGAATTGTTTTCCCCCGGAGATCGCAGAGAGAGTGCTTCCGCATTTCCTCTGTGATCTCTGCCTTGACTGCGCATAAAACCTACCCGGTAACAGACGTTTATTACCCTTTAAATTTATTTTTTTACCCTAAACCGGCAACATGACACGCCTGATGGGTGCTATTCTTTCCCCCGTCGTTGTCATGAAGCATCTTCATGATCACGGAATAAAGGTTTACAGGAGGCATCATATCTACAGGGTAAAAACAGAAAACTGTGGATGGGGCAGGGCGCCCATCATTCTCCCCACTCCGTCAGGCTGGTTGGTTACAGAATGACGTGAGGGGCGTCCTGCCCGATCTCCCGCATCACCTCCGTTCACCGCCGGCCTAGTCGCATTCGGTTGCCACTCTCCTTCTCATGTTTTTGAGCAGGCCGCGGCGCGTCTTGCTGTCCAGCCTTTTCTTCCGGGCGGCTTTGGTTGGTTCTGTCGGCAGTCTCGCTTTCCGCGCCAGCGCAGCCCCCCTGATTAATTTCTGTAACCGTTCAAGTGCATCTGTCCGGTTTTTATCCTGGGACCTGTACTTGCGCGCCTTGATGACTACAACCCCGTCTTTACTGATACGCCTGTCTCTCAGGTTCAGGAGCCGTTGCTTATACAGGCCGGGCAGTGATGAGGCGTTGATGTCGAAACGGAGGTGAATTGCGGAAGACACTTTGTTGACGTTCTGTCCTCCCGCACCGCGCGCGCGTACTGCCGAGATCTCGATCTCATCATCGGCAAGGGCTACATTTGCGGAGATATTCAGCACGGTTCATGTTTTCTCCATCCGGAAATGTAGCATAGCATCTGTCCTATGGGGTTCGACAAGCGGTTTAACTGCCGTGGTATCGACATTCGTGACAAACCCTGTATCCTTTTTGCCAGTATTATTGCTGCCGTATTACATATCTATAGGGGGAAGGTCATGAAACAACCGCTGCTCGGGCTGCTCGCTTTACTACTGGTAATCATTATTTCACTGGGGATAATCAGTTTGTTTGAAGAGGCCACCTTCAGTACCTGGGTCGCCTTCCTGTTCATGTGCTGCGTTCCGGCGCAAATCGTGTTCGCGCTGGTCTGGCATTGCTCCATACCTGCTGCGGCATCCAGGCTGGCGCAACCGGCCAGGGGGATAGCCCTGACGGTCCTGACGGCCCTGATCGGCATGGTTATCGCCGTGCTTACCTATCAACTGGCAGGCAAGGGCCACGGCGTCACGCCCATGCTGATAATGTATTCCATAATGACTGTCGTGGTGACGTTCTGGTTCGCTGTTCTATGGCAATGCTGGCCTGTCACGTTGCTCAGCAATAATCCACTTGTTATCGGCGCCAGCGCGTTGCTGGTAGCTTACCTCGGGGCGTACGGCCTGTTTACGGTATTTTTTGATTTCTCATTCCTGCAGGGCGCGCCGGTGTATTTTCCTGGTGCCGATCCGGGCGGCATGTTCATGGCCTGGATACCGATGAGTTTTGCCGTAACTACAGTAGCAATGATTTTGACCCTGATACTGTTTGACTTCTGGCCCATTGCCGGTATCCGGAATCAAGCTGTCAGGGTGCTCGCCGCAACCATTCTGGTGTTAGCGCTGGCAGCCCTTGTGTATTACCTCGGGGTGTGTCTGGCAGGCATGGACAAGGTCCGGTACCTGTCCCTGGTACCGGTTTCCTATATCTTCGGCATATTTTTGCCGTTAACACTGATGCAGGGAAGCTTGTTCCCCAACCTGGAACAGCCGCTCAAGGGACTGGCATTAGTGCTGTTCAGTGTCGTCACAGCGGTAGTCCTGCAGAGGTTATACCTGCTCCTGGGCCCGGTCGTATCCGGACCGCTGGTCGCCGGGCCGGAGGGCCATTACCAGGAAGAATTATGGCTGGCGTCCGCCCTGCTGGGACTGACATTCCCGGTCCTGGTCGTTGTGACGGATTACTTTGACTTCTGGCCTTTGAAAAGATAAACACCGCCCGGCACTACCATCGTGCTGCCGGATGCCGGTTAACCCGCTCTGTTGCGCCGGCGGTGTTTACCGGCCCTGGTTGTTGTCTGGACGGAAACCTGCGCCTGCCTGTCCGGCAGGGTCAAGACGGCCGACAGGTTGGGAAAGGGATCTGTTTTGTGCGGGATGGCCATGGCGTTGACGAAGTAGTCCTGGAATTTCGGCTCCACCGCGGTTTCGATTTTTTCTATCTGCCTGACGGTGGTTTCTATTTCGTTCCTGGATTCATTGTTCAATAAGGCAATTCTCGCCCCGGTGCTCGCAGCGTTGCCGACGGATGCGACCTCCGGCAGCGGGCAATCCGGTATCATGCCGAGCGTCATGGCGCGCCTGACGTCAACATGACTGCCGAATGCGCCGGCCAGCCGTATCCGGTCCACGGATTTTATCTCCATCCTGTCCATCAACAGTTTCACCCCGGCATACAAGGCTGCCTTGGCGAGTTGTATTTGCCTGATATCGTTCTGGGTGACGGAAATCGTGGCCGCGCCTTCGTAGAGAATATAGGAGAAAGTACGGCCATCCTGTACGATGCAATCCGCCCTGCCTGCCAGGGCGCCGCCGATTACGCCGTCGCTGCTCAGGATCCCGCACAGGTACATCTCGGCCACGGCTTCTATGATGCCGGAACCGCATATGCCGGTAACGCCCGTATTTGCGATTGACTGTGCAAACTCCGGGTTATCGGACCAGAGGTCGGAGCCGATGACCTTTATCCTTGCCGTCAGGGTATCGGGGTCAATTCGTACCCGCTCAATGGCGCCGGGAGCGGCGCGCTGGCCGCAGCTTATCTGTGCGCCTTCAAACGCAGGCCCGGTCGGGCTGGAACAGGCCAGCAGGCGTTCCCTGTTCCCCAGTACAATCTCTGCGTTGGTGCCGATATCAATCAGCAGGCTCACCCCATTGCGGACATGGGGTTGTTCCGAGAGGATGACGGCAGCCGTATCGGCGCCGACGTGACCGGCGATGCAGGGGAGAATATAAACGACTCCCCCGGGGTTTATATTGAGATCAAGCTCTGTTGAGCCGGCGTAAACGGAAGCGTCGACTGCCAGGGCGAAGGGTGCGCTTCCCAGTTCGACTGGACTGATGCCCAGCACCAGGTGGTGCATGATGGGGTTGCCCACCAGCGTGATGCTGACGATATCGTCCGGGGTAATGCCGGCGGCACTATTGATATTCGAAATGAGTTGATTGATGCCGTCGCGTACCGCCCGGGTCATCTCGCCGGCGCCATCTGGATGCATCATGACGTAAGACACCCTGCTCATGAGGTCCTCGCCGAAGCGGATCTGCGGGTTCATCATGCCATCCGAAGCAATGACTTCGCCGTTGCTTAAATCGCACAGGTGTGCGGCGACCGTGGTCGATCCGACGTCCATGGCCAGTCCGTATGCAACGTCCCTGTATCCAGGCCATACTGCGATGATTTCCTTGCCCTGGTGCAGCGCGGCCGTCACCGACCAGTTGCCCTCCCTCAACGCCTGCTGGATACCGTTCAGAACAGATGAGCGCCAGGTGAGGTCCGCAAACCCCCACTGGCGCCGTAACGCATCCATTAACCTGGTCATATCGCTTCCGGCTTCATCCATGTCCGCTTCCCGTACTTCTACGTAATGCAGGTGGACGACAGGATCGAGTGTAATATCCCGCTGTTCGGCTTCCTTGCGCACAATCTGGCGGTGGATCTGGCTCTCCGGGGGAACGTCGATGAGTACGTCGCCCTGGACGGCAGCGTGGCAACTCAGGCGCCGTCCGGCCTGCAGCGGCGTTTTCCGCTCCCCGTATTTACGTTCGGTGGCGCTGAAAGGGGAGAGGTGTTCCTTGCTGGAGACAATGCCCAGCTTGCTGAAGTTGCCCTCGCTGCACAATACCTGGCAACGCCCGCACAGGCCGCGCCCGCCGCAGACGGAGTCTATATCGACACCGAGTTCACGCGCCGCCTCCAGCAACGGGGTGCCCAGCCGGAACACGCCTCTCCGGCCGGAGGGGGTGAATACAACCTTTGCCGTATTATCGGAATTTTCCATTATATCCGCAGGTTGCGCTGTGATTTATCCGCAGATTATGTAGTGATTTATCCGCAGATTACGCAGATGAGCGCAGATAAAATCATTTTTTTAGATATATTACATCTGCGATAATCTGCGTAATCTGCGGATAGATCAGCATTTCTGCGTAATCTGCGGATTGAATCTTCTTTCAGGCGCGGCGCCGGCGCCGGGGTCTGTCCCTGCGCCCGCCGTTCGCTTCTGCTGTTGCGCCCGGCTCGCGGTACTGTTTTATCCAGCGGGCGCAATCGGCATCGTGTCCCATCATTACGTCCGCACCCATCACTGCCTGCATCACTTCACCGTGCAGGGGGTTGGTGATGGCGGAGGTCATGCCGGCGCCGATGGCCATGGTAAGAAAAGCGCCATTGATGCCGTTCCGGTTCGGTAGTCCGAAACTGATATTGGATGCGCCGCAGGTCGTATTGACTTTCAATTCTCCACGCAGGCGCCTGACAATATGCATGACCTGTCTGCCGGCCTGGTTGATCGCCCCTATGGGCATCACCAGCGGATCCACCACCACGTTGCTGTGATGGATGCCGTGGTCCGCGGCCCGTTCAACGATTTTCCTGGCCACTTCAAAACGCACGTCCGGGTCTTCCGATATGCCTGTCTCGTCGTTGGAGATAGCCACTACCGCCGCGTTGTGCCTGGCAATCAGGGGCAGGACCGATTCCAGCCGCTCCTCTTCGCCGGTAACGGAATTGACCAATGCCTTGCCCTGGTACACGTCCAGGCCGGCTTCCAGGGCCGCCACAATGGAAGAATCGATGGACAGTGGGACGTCGGTAACGGATTGCACCAGCCTGACAGCTTGCGCCAGGATCGCCGGTTCATCCGCCAGCGGGATACCGGCGTTCACATCCAGCATGTGCGCCCCGGCTTCAACCTGGGCCGCGGCATCCGCCATAACGCGGCTGTAATCGCCCTGTTTCATCTCTTCCGCGAGGACTTTACGGCCGGTCGGGTTAATGCGCTCGCCGATGATGACGAATGGACGATCAAAACCTATGACGACTTCTCTGGTTGCCGAACTGATAACGGTTTCTGTCATTGTCTTTTATCCGGAGCCGGGGCGAATACGCTCAGGCCGGCAGGCTGGCCGGCCTGTTGCCGGGTATTTCAGCCTGGCCCCACCTGTCTATCCCGGGATGCCAAGGTGTCCTGCCCTGCAGGACTCCCGTTGCCTCAACGATCTCTGCGACCCTGTGCTCCTGCCGGTAGGCCATGATATGAACGCCGTGTACCCCATTGATTTCACGCACCTGGTGAATCATGTCCTTGCAGATATTGACGCCTTCACCGGCCTGGTCGCTGGCGCCCCGAAGACGTTTGATTACCGTATCCGGTATATGTACGCCGGCAACATGGGTGCGTATCCATTCCGCCGAGCGGGCTGAAGCCAGGGGTCCCACGCCGGCCAGGATAAATACCTTGTCATGCAGGCCAAGGTCACGGACCCGTTCCATGTACTGCTTGAACATGTCTATGTCAAAGCAATACTGGGTCTGGATAAACTGGGCGCCGGCCTTGATTTTCCGCGCCAGGCGTAACGGACGAAAATCATGCGGTGCGGCAAACGGATTGGCCGCGGCGCCCAGGAATACCTGTGGCGGACTGGTAATCCTGCGGCCGCTGAGAAAGCGGCTGTCATCACGCATGCCGCGCAGCATCTCCAACGCACTCATGCAATCCAGGTCGAATACCGGTTTTGCCTGGGGATGGTCCCCCGACTGTACGCCGTCACCCGTGAGACAGAGTATGTTTGCCACACCCATTGCCGACGCTCCCAATACGTCCCCTTGTATGGCTATGCGGTTCCTGTCCCGGCAGGAGACCTGCATGATCATCGCGTAGCCGCGGTGGGTCAGCAGGGAGCACATGGCGACACTGGACATATGGCAATTTGCGCCCGAACCATCCGTCGCGTTGATGGCGTCCACGTATCCGTCGAACAGGGCGGCGCGTTCGTATACTTCTGCCGGATCGGCCGAATCCGGGGGCGCGATTTCAGTTGTGACTGCAAACCCGCCCGCGCGTAATACCCGCTCCAGGCGGCCCGGCGATACGTGCCCCGGGAGTATTGGCAGGTTTTCCCCTGCTATGGGTTCATCGTCGAAGTACATGTCTATCTCAGGGCGTCAGGTTCCGGATGGCCGTGGTGCTGCCTGACCCGTCTCAGCCAGGCCGAGGTGTTTTTGAGGCGCACATCGACAGGCGGCAGAACAAATCCCATGGCCTGTTCGTGTTTGTTCATGCGCCGGTTGCCTTCCCATGCAAGCACCCACACGCAGGGCATGTCCGGTTTCACTTCACAGTTGCCGTCGGGGCGCACACCGCCGCAGGGTCCGTTGCGCATGGATTTGGGACAGTTCATCGGGCATGACATGCCGGTATCGCCCAGGGTGCACTGGCCGCAGGAGCGGGAATCGAAGAGGAAACCTTTCACCGGCTTTTCAACAGCGAGAAAGAACCGATCCAGGCGCTGATAACCGATACGCAGGTATACGGGATGAAACAGTATGAGAATTTTCTCCCAGGCATTGTAAAGCACGCTGAGCCAGCGGGCATTACGTACCGACCAAAGACGCATTCTGTACATCATCATTCCTGGTTTATTTGGGTGTCTCCCCGTGATTTTTAATCAGTTGCAACAATCGATCATCGGAGTAGGCCGCTTCGATACGTTGCGCCTCCCGCCGGACAATCGTCTCCAGGTCGTCCGCGTCTTCCAGCAGGGATCTCACTCTTTTCCACTCACTCATGTAAGCGTCACTGTCGTGCTTGCGCGCCCGCATTGCCGCCCGGTCAATGGCCTCCTGGAAGCGCTGTTTCAATAATGCCTTTTTCTTGTTCCGGCCTTTTTTCACGATCACCTGGGAGGGTATATCACGCCAGTAAACGATGATCTTTTCCACAGGGATGCCCGCTCAGTATTCCTTGTCGGGAAACTGCAACTTGCGCCGTCCGATGTATGCCAGGAGCGCGTCATCGACGGCGTCGTCCAGTGGCGGCGGCGTGTACTCTTCCAGCATTTTTTTCCAGATGCGGTTGGCGCGCTGTGCGGTATCCAGAGCGCCGTCCTCATGCCACTGTTCAAAGCTGTTGTTGTCTGCCAGCGGGGACCGGTAGAAGGCTGACTCGAAATTCGCCCGGGTATGGGCGGCCCCCAGGAAGTGATTGCCCGGGCCCACCTCGCGCAACGCATCCAGCGCCTGGGCATTTTCCGAGGTGTCCACTCCTTGCAGCAACACACCGATCATGTTGGCCTGGTCCGCGTCCATGATGAACTTTTCATAGCTCATGACCAGTCCGCCTTCCAGCCAGCCGGCCGTATGCAGCATGAAATTGACGCCCGCCAGGGCGGCAGCCTGCAGGGTATTGGCTGACTCGTAGGCTGCCTGTGCGTCGGGTATCTTTGCCGCGCACAAGCCGCCTCCGCTGCGGAAGGGAACACCCAGTCGCCGCGCCAGGGCAGCGGCGACATAGAGCACCAGGCCGGGTTCAGGCGTACCGAAGGTGGGCGCACCGGACTGCATGGACATGGAGGAGGAGAAGGTACCGAAAACCACCGGCGCGCCCGGTTTTACCAACTGTATAAAAGCCATGCCCGCCAGGGCTTCTGCCAGGATCTGGGTGACGGTGCCTGCCACGGTAACGGGCGACATGGCGCCGGCCAGTATGAACGGTGATATGACCGTGGCCTGGTTGTGGCGGGCGTAGGTTTTTGCCGCCCCCAGCATGGTGGCATCGTAAGTCATGGGTGAGTTTGCATTGATCAGGCTGGTGATGACGGTATTCTGTTCCACGAATTCATCGCCGAAGACAATCCTGACCATGTCAATACTGTCCCGTGCCCGTTCCGGATGGGTCACGGAGCCCATGAAAGGCTTGTCGCTGTACTTGATATGGCTGTAGACCATATCGAAGTGGCGTTTATTTACCGGCAGGTCCACAGGTTCGCAAATGGTGCCGCCGGAATGGTGCAGGCCCGGGCTCATGTAAGCCAGTTTGACGAAATTGCGAAAGTCTTCGATCGTCGCGTAACGCCTGCCGTCATCCAGGTTGCGAATAAAAGGCGGACCGTAAGCAGGGGCCAGTACGGTACGGTCGCCGCCGATAATCACGCTCCTTTGCGGGTTGCGCGCATGCTGGGTGAATTCCGCCGGGGCCGATGCGCGGATGACGGCGCGGCACATGCCCTTTGGAAACCGCACCCGTTCGCCTTGTACGTCTGCGCCGGCGTCCCGTAACAGCGCCAGGGCTTCCGGATCATCACGGAAATCGATGCCGATTTCCTGCAGCACCACCTCGGCGTTCTCTTCGATTAACGCCAACCCCGCCTCATCCATGAGTTCGTAGTAAGGAATCTTCCGTTCGATAAACGGCGCTTCACGTACCAGGGGTCGTTGCCGTTCAGCCCGTTTGGCGTCGCGGCTTCCCGAACGTCTGCGCCTTGATGGTCTGCTCATGATTGCGAAATAAGTTCACTGCAGGCTTGTGTTTCTTCGCGTGAAGTCTGGATGAGAACGACACTCCGCGTACATGGCGAAACGACATCCTTAGATGTAAACACGACAGATAGAGCGGGAGGTGTTTCCCGCTGTATCCCGTATCAGCGCAGGGTTTTAAATACGGCCGTGGCGGCTTTCAGGGTCTTTTCAATCTCAAGTGCGCCGTGGGCGCTCGATATAAAGCCGGCTTCATAGCTGGACGGCGCCAGGTAAACACCGCTATCCAGCATGCCGTGGAAAAACCGGTTGAATAATTCCCTGTTGCACGCCGTCGCCTGTTTGTATGTGGTTACCTGCGTGTCCCCGGTGAAAAAAAGCCCGAACATGGCGCCGGCCTGGTTGGTGGAGATGGTTATGCCGCTTGAATCCGCTGCTTGTTTCAGGCCCGAGAGCAGACTGCCCAGGTCGTTCGTAAGGCTGGTAAAAAAATCCGGCTCCGAAACAAGTTCCAGTGTTGCCAGGCCGGCCGTCATCGCAACAGGATTGCCTGACAATGTCCCCGCCTGGTAAACGGGTCCGTCCGGCGCCAGGTGGTCCATTATCTCTCTGCGTCCGCCGAAAGCGCCTACCGGCATGCCGCCGCCGATGACCTTGCCCAGCAGGGTGATATCGGGCGTGATGCCGTATAATGATTGCGCCCCGGCCAGCGCTACGCGAAAGCCTGTCATCACTTCGTCAAAGATAAGGATACTGCCGTGCCGGTCGCATACCCGGCGCAGCGTATCCAGGAAAACCTGCGAGCCGGGGATGCAGTTCATGTTGCCGGCTACCGGTTCTACGATGACCGCGGCAACCTGTTCGCCGATACCACGGAAAACATCTTCAACCTGGCCGGCATCGTTAAACGCCAAGGTAACCGTATGGCTTGCCGTATCTGCCGGTACGCCGGGCGAGGTGGGGACGCCCAGGGTAAGGGCGCCCGAACCTGCCTTGACCAGCAGGGAATCGGCATGGCCGTGGTAACACCCTTCAAATTTTATGATTTTATCCCTGCCGGTGACGCCGCGCGCAAGCCGGATTGCGCTCATGGCCGCTTCAGTGCCGGAATTCACCATGCGCACCCTTTCGATGGACGGGATGATTGTGCAGATCTTTCTTGCGAGGTCGGTCTCCAGCGTGGTCGGCGCGCCAAAACTGAGACCGTTTGCCATGACTTCCTGCACGCGGGCTATAACGACCGGGTGCGCATGGCCCAGTATCATCGGTCCCCAGGAACCGACATAGTCTATATATGAGCGCCCCTCCACGTCGTACAGGTATGCGCCGCTGCCGCGTGCAAAAAAGACCGGGGCGCCGCCCACGGCCTTGAATGCCCGTACCGGCGAGTTGACGCCGCCGGCAATAAATTCTTTAGCTTCTTTGAAGTAGCCGCTACTCATGGTATTTTCAGTTCACGATCCGTCATTCCCTATTTAACCACATCCATCAACCGGTTGAACTCCTTGACCGTCGAATACGGATCGTCTGCCCGGTAAATGCTGCTGATGACCGCAAGCAGATCAGCGCCGGACTCGACCAGCACCCTGCAGTTTGCAGGCGTAATCCCACCTATTGCAACTATCGGCACGGACATCCTTTCCTTTGCCCGTATTATGATTTCAGGTTCGGCAGTCGCTGTCTTCTGCTTCGACTCGGTCGGATAAAATGAGCCGAAGGCAACATAATCCGCACCGTCGGCAACCGCATCCTGTGCCGCTTCCAGTCTGTCGTAACAGGAGACACCGATAATAACATCCTCTCCCAGTTCGTCTCTGGCAGTTTTGCAGTCACAATCATCCCTGCCCAGGTGTACGCCATCGCTGCCCGTCTCCTTAGCCAGTTGCACGTCGTCATTGATGATAAACAGGCAGTTATGTTCCCCGCACAGTTCCCGCAACCTGTCTGCTTCGTATCTTCGTTTGTCGTGGTTTCCGGACTTGTCGCGATATTGCAGTGCGGCCACACCGGCCCTGAGAATTTCTTCCGTTACCGGCAGGAGTTCTTGCGTGGACAGGTTGTCACTGTCTGTAATGGCATAGAGTCCTCTCATCGGCAGAACCGGCCGGGGTGTAATTGAGATTTTCCTATCCTTACCGCGTTTTTCAGCGCCTGCCAGGTATAATCCTGCGCGTTTTCCACCGCAGTCCGTACTGAATCTCCCCGTGCAAGCCGTCCGGCGAGGTGCGCCGACAAGGTGCAGCCGGAACCGTGATAAATCCCGGGCAGTTTTTTCCGGTGATAGCTGTGGATTTCACGGTTGTTGTCCATCCAGGTGTTTACTACCTCGTCGCGCCCGTTGCCGTCACTGGTGATCAAGGCCGTGTGGCAGCCCAGGTCCAGCAATGCGTGCAATGCCTTTGTCGTTTCGTCATAACCGGTAAGCGCAACAGCCTCCTCCAGGTTCGGCGTGATTACGGTAGTAAGGGGTAATAGTTGTTCGGTCATGCAGGAAACCAGCCCCGGGGCGGTTAAGTCAGCGCCCGTGCCGCTGGCCAGGACCGGGTCCAGCACGACCGGATACTGCGCATCCCGCAGGTAAGCTGCAATGATCCCTGCCAGTTGACTGCTGCCGATCAAGCCGATTTTACAGGCGTCTACGCGTATATCATCCGTCAACAGGTCCAGTTGCTCGCCGAACCGCGCCGGTGGTTGCGGTTCCATGGACCTGAATTCCCGGGTGTTTTGTGCTGTCAGCGATGTGAGGACGGAAACGCAATGACAACCCGCGCCGGCCAACGCTTCGATATCAGCCTGTATCCCTGCAGCGCCTGACGGGTCGTGGCCGGACAGGGCAAGCACCACGGGTTTGGCGTTATTCTCCATGGAAGACATTGTAAGCCATGATTCAAGTCTGCCGGGGCAGTTACAGGGGTTTGTAAACGGCAAGCAGGATGATGGCGATCAGGAAGATGACCGGGACTTCGTTAAACCAGCGGTACCAGACGTGTGAGCGGGTGTTGCGGTCGTAGTTAAAATCCTTCAGTAATTTACCGCAATAGATATGGTATCCCGCCAGCAGCAGCAGTAATACCAGCTTGGCCTTGAACCATGTCTGCTCCATGTACAGGTCCCAGCCGTTGATTACGGCAAGCCAGGCGCCGAATACCAGGGTCAGTACGGCGCCGGGCGTCATGATGCCGAAATAGAGTTTCCTTTCCATCGTCTTGAACCGGTCAATGCCGGTATCATCACTGCTCATACTGTGATAGACAAACAACCTTGGAAGGTAAAACAGGCCGGCGAACCAGGTCACCATGAAGATCAGGTGAAGGGATTTCAGCAGCAACATTATTATACGCTGCCCGGCTGGGCTTCTGTGTGAATCAGGGTTTCGACTTGCCGCCTGAGTTCGACAATATCCATCTCACCGATCTTGTGCTTGATGATCTTCCCGTCCGGCGCAACCAGAAAAGACGTTGGAGTAAGCATGACGTTGCCGAACGCGGAGGCGAGACCGCCGTCAAGGTCCAGGGCAATGGGGTAGGGCAGTTGCCGTTCAGCGGCCAGTTCCAGTACCCGGTTGGGGGGGTCATAGCTCATGGCGACGCCAATCAATTCGAACCCGCCGTTCCCGTATTCCTCGTACAACTCGACAAGGTGCGGCATCTCTTTCAAACAGCCCGGACAGGTGGTCGCCCAGAAGGTGACCAGCACGGGCCGCCCACGCAGTTCCTGCATATTGATTTTCTCACCCTCAAGGGTGGAAAAGGTCACCTCGGGCGCCCATTTAAGTCCAGACGGACTGGTCCACAACCAGAAAGCCAGGCCGGCTATGGCCAGTATGAATACGACTGCAAGGGTCTCTTTAATTTTCATAGCCTGATTAACCTGCAGAGTATAAAGAATCTGCTCTCTGCGGTGAAAAATATTATACCTGATCAGAAGATGCCCGCCTCCAGTCCGGCGGCCATGGTCATACCGAGTTCTTCACATAGTTCGTGAAAACTCTCCTGGTAGTCGCCGCTGCAGATCAGCGGTTCCTGAACCGCTCTCCATGCCAGGCCTTTGATGATACGTTCAATGCTGGTTTTGGCGCCCAGCCCGTCATTCCCCGCCCTGATGAACAAGGCATAGGGCAGTCCTTCGGTTTTGTCGAGACAAGGATAATAGATCCGTTCGAAAAAATCCTTTATGGCGCCGCTCATGTAACCGAAGTTTTCTGTCGTGCCGAGGATAAGGCCATCGGCCCATAACACGTCTTCCACCCCGGCTTCAAACGGGTTGCGTACGCGCAGGTCCACGCCGCTGATATCTTCATGAGAGGCGCCGCTGACCACCGCATCGGTCATCGCACTGGTATTGACGGAGGGCACATGGGAAACAATTAAAAGGCGCGGCATTTGAATATCATATTCAGATAAGGTTATTATCTCAAATATAACAGGTAGATACTTAAGGTAGTTGTAAAAATGATTAAGGCAGGCATTGTTGGCGGAACGGGGTATACGGGCGTGGAACTGTTGCGTTTCCTGTCACGGCATCCCGAAGTGGACCTGGCAGCGGCCACATCCCGCACCGAACAGGGCAAGCCTGTTGCCGATATATTTCCGTCGTTGCGCGGCGTAACCGGTCTGGCATTTTCGGATCCGGAAACGACCGCGCTGAAACATTGTGACGTGGTATTTTTTGCCACGCCCAGCGGGACCGCCATGCACCAGGCGCCGGACCTGCTGGAGGCCGGGGTCAAGGTCATCGACCTGTCCGCTGATTTCCGCCTCCGTGACAAGGATGAATGGGAGCACTGGTACGGCCGGAAGCATGCCTGCCCCGGTTATTTGAGCAGGGCGGTGTACGGCCTGCCGGAAGTCAACAGGAATGAAATCAGGGCAGCGGAATTAATTGCAAACCCGGGATGCTATCCGACCGTGATCCAGCTTGGTTTTTTGCCATTGCTGGAACAGGACCTGGTCGAGACGGACAGCCTGATAGCCGATGCAAAATCGGGTGTCAGCGGGGCCGGGCGCAAATTAACGCGTGCTACCCAGTTTTGTGAAGCAGGCGAGTCTTTTTCCGCCTATTCCGCTGACGGGCATCGCCACCTGCCGGAGATCAAACAAGGCCTTGCCGCGTTTGCTGAAGATGCCCTGGAACTGGTTTTCGTCCCCCACCTGTTGCCGATTATCAGGGGCATACATGCCACCCTGTATGCCCGTTTGAAAGAACCCGCTGTGGATGTTCACTCGATATTCAAGCAGCGTTATGCCCAGGAACATTATGTTGACGTGCTACCGCGCGGCGTCCACCCCGATACTGCCTCCGTGAACGGCTCGAATGTTTGCAGGATGTCTGTTTTTCAACCCCAGAACGGGGCAACTGTGGTAATCCTGGCGGTCGAGGACAACCTGGTAAAAGGCGCTGCCGGACAGGCAGTACAGAACATGAATATCCTGTACGGACTTGATGAGACGACCGGGCTCGACCACGCTGGAATCTGGCCGTAGACCGTAATAACTTCCTCCTGGATGTACCGATAATGCGATACTTTGTCATCAAGCCACGCCGGCCTCGCCGCCGGTTCGTTTATCTCGCCCTGTTCATACTGTTGGCAGCGCTGTTGCTGACAAGTCCCGGCATCTACCAGTGGCAGGACGGCACATGGGGGATCAGATACCCATGGAGCCAGGGCTTGTCCCCCGAAGAGTTACTTGGTGAAAACACTGCACTTCGGGACAAGTTGTTGATACAGGAACAGAACAACCGGATCGACAGGCAGGCGACAGCGGCGATGCAGGAGCAGTTAATCGATTCCCAGGAAGAAATTTTTCAATTAAGGAAAGACCTTGAATTTTACCAGGGGATCATCGCTGCAACAGACGAAACGAACTCTCCCGGAGTACACGGGATCCGGATAAAACCGTTGACCCGTTCCAACGGTTACCGGCTTGAGTTGATATTACTCAATATTGCAAATACGGGTAAGATGGTGGAAGGTGAGATAGAGATTGTTCTGGAAGGCATTCTGGATAGTGCGACCAAACAGTTGCCCCTGAGTGCCGTCAGCCTTGACAAAAACCGGGATTACAATATCAGGTTCAGGAATTTCCAGCGATTTGAAAACAATTTTATTTTGCCGGAAAATTTTGAGCCGCAAAGGGTGTTTGTAACATTATCTCCGGATGATCCGGACCAAACCGGATTTGAAAAGATATTTGATTGGCCTGAAACTGACGATGGGGAGACTGCAGATGTGGGGTAACACTCGAAAGAAAAAATCTACGAAAATTGACACCTTGGTTGGTGAGAATACGGAATTGACGGGTGACGTCAACTTCGTTGGCGGACTGCATGTAGACGGTATCGTGAAGGGAAACATCAGTGCGGATACCGACACCAACTCGCTATTCTCACTCAGTGAGCAGGGTACGATAGAAGGGGAGATAAACGTGCCGTACAACGTCATAGATGGAACCGTAATCGGCAATATCTACGGCAGTAAACATGTTGAACTTGAAGCGAAATCCCGTATCACCGGCGACGTTTATTACAACCTGCTGGAAATCGCTTCAGGCGCCCAGATAAGCGGCCGGCTTGTGCACACGCCGGATGCCGGCGAGGCAGAACCGAAACTCATCGACGATATAACCTCTGACGATTATAACTGAGCGGACGAATAGCATCTCCGTTGCCTGCGCCTGGCTGTCTCTTGAAACAACTGCTGTTATCACTTATACTTGTTTAATCATTACCCTCGATTAATGAGAGTGTTAAATTGTATCGGAGATAGTTAAAAACATGTTGCAGACAATAGAGAAACTGCCGGATCCGCTGGTATTCACGGATTCTGCGGCATCCAAGGTGAAACAATTGATCGATGAAGAAGAGAATGAGGCGTTGATGCTCAGAGTCTTCATTTCCGGAGGAGGATGTTCCGGGTTTCAGTACGGGTTCACCTTTGACGAAACCGTTTCAGACGGTGACACGGTCGTAGAGAAAGAAGGAGTCAGGCTGCTGATAGATCCCATGAGCGTCCAGTACCTGACAGGGGCCGAGATCGATTACTCGGAAAGCCTGGAAGGCGCGCAATTCGTTATCCGCAATCCCAATGCCCAGACGACCTGCGGTTGCGGTTCTTCATTTTCCGTGTAAGCCATATTTGCTGTGTAAATTCGGGGACAGAATTAATTCTGTCCCCAGCAAGCTGAGTTAAATGCTGTCGGGGTGTGCAGAGACCTGATCATGAGAGTTTGGGGTCAGAGTAAAAATACCTGATGACAAACCAGCGTCATCTGTCAATCCAACAGTATTTTTACTCTGACCCCAAATATTAACCTCCAATACTACCCGGCTCATATATTGCACCTAGAATAACGGGTCTCCTGGCGCCGGTAACTGAAGGCAGGTTTGCCGGTATATTCTCCAGGCGTTGCTGCGCCAGCCATGCGAAGCTTAATGCTTCGACCGCATCCGGGTTGACGCCGTAATCAGCGGTGGATTTGATGGTGATGGCGGGCAGCAGTCCCTGCAGGCGCTCCATGAGCAGGTTGTTGTGTATGCCGCCGCCACAGGTCAGGATCTCGTCGGTTTCGGGCGCGCACTCCAGAATTGCGTTGGTAATGCTGGCTGCAGTCAGTTCCAGCAGGGTTTTCTGAATGTCTTCATTACTGTATGCCGCCCCGGTTTTTTCCGTGAGAGACGCCAGCCACGCCAGGTTGAAGTCGTCTTTTCCGGTGCTCTTAGGGTGGGGGGCAGAAAAATAGCCGTCAGCCAGCATCAGCTTGATCAAGTCTTCCCTCACTTTGCCGGAGGCTGCCCATTGACCATGGTCGTCAAAATCGCGGTTCAGGCAGCGCTGGACCCAGGCGTCCATAAGGATATT
>MKWU01003667.1_pt1 | contig 19747 bp, 19 predicted proteins | sample 809101 | NCBI WGS metagenome assembly MKWU01 (sample SAMN05860141, study PRJNA318959) | sponge metagenome | host: Aplysina aerophoba | place: Slovenia: Piran, Adriatic Sea, Gulf of Piran | collected 2013-05-07
GTCGGTGTTCACGCGGAAGCCGAGGTCGCCGAGCCAGTGCAGCCGCTCGATATGGCTGCCGGGCACGGGGCCCTCGCTCCAGCCAACCTGGTACACGTAGATGGAGAGCGGGCGCTGGGCGGTGATGGTGGGGTCGAGCTGGCGCACGGCGCCGGCGGCTGAGTTGCGGGGATTGGCGAAGAGCGCTTCGCCGCGTTCGGCGCGCTCGGCGTTCATGCGCTCAAAGCCGCTTTTCGTCATGTAGATCTCGCCGCGCACCTCGAAGGCGGGTGGGCATTCGCCGGTGAGGGCAAGGGGGATGGTGCGGATGGTGCGGAGGTTGGGGGTGATGTTCTCGCCCCGGCGACCGTCGCCACGAGTGGCGCCCTGGACGAAGCGTCCATCCTCGTAGGTGAGGGAGATGGCGAGGCCGTCGATCTTCGGCTCGGTCGTGAGGGCGAAGTCGTCGCGGCCGGCGCGCTCGGCGGCGCGGCGGTGCCAGTCAGCGAGGTCCTCATCGGTCGTGGCGTTGGAGAGGCTCAAGAGCGGGCTTCGGTGCTCAACCGTGGAGAACGCATCGAGGGGGGCGGCGCCGACGCGCTGGGTGGGGGAGTCGGGCGTGATCAGCTCGGGGAAGGCAGCTTCGAGGGCGCGCAGCTCGTTCATGAGCTCGTCGTACTCGCCGTCGCTGACCTCGGGGGCGTCCAGCACGTAGTAGCGGTGGTTGTGGTGGTTGATGAGCGAGCGCAGCTCCTCGCTGCGGAGCCGGGCCTCATGCTGATCGGGGGGCGCCATCCATCATCAATTTTATCGCGCTGAAGGCCAGCGCTCGACCGTCCCTTAGCCCGTGACGATAGCGAGGGGAGGCCGCACACTGGCCTCATGGGCGCCGACCCCTTCCTGGTGGTGGTGGACTACGACGCAGGCAACCTGCGCAGCGTCGAGCGGGCACTCGCGCACGTGGGCGTAGACGCCAGCATTTCGGCGGACTGGGCGGACCTCGCCCGCGCGGACGGGGTCATCCTGCCGGGGGTGGGGGCGGCCTCGGACACGATGGCGAAGCTGGGGGAGAGGGAGCTAACGGAGCCGCTACGCGAGTACGTCGCCTCGGGCCGGCCGTTCCTCGGGATCTGCATGGGCCTGCAGGCGTTGCTCGACCACTCGGACGAAGGCGGCGGGCAGGAATGCCTGGGCGTGCTTCCCGGCACCGTGCGCCACTTCGGCTTTGACCACCTGAAGGTGCCGCACATGGGCTGGAACCAGGTGGAGTGGGTGCGAGAGCACCGCATCACCGAGGACATCCCCAGCGGCACGTACTTCTACTTCGTGCACAGCTTCTACCCCGCGCCGGACGACTCCGGCCTGGCGCTGGGGGAGACGACGTACGGATTGACCTTCCCCAGCGTGCTGGCGCGAGACAACGTGGTGGCAACGCAGTTCCACCCCGAGAAGAGCGGCGACGCGGGACTGGCGATCTATGCGAACTTCGCGAAGTGGGTACGCGAGGCGTGAGTTTCGAGGTGATCCCGGCTATCGACATCCGCGGGGGGCGTTGCGTGCGCCTCACCTACGGCGACTACGACCAGGAGACCGTCTACGACGACGACCCGGCGGCGATGGCGCGGGAGTGGGAGACGCAGGGCGCGCCCCGCCTACACGTCGTCGACCTCGACGGGGCGCGCGAGGGGCGCCCGGTGAACCGGGGGGAGGTGGCAGCCATCTGCGAGGCGGTCGCGATCCCGGTCGAGGTTTCGGGGGGACTGCGCACGATCGAGGATGTCGAGGCAGCGGCGGGGCTGGGGGCGGGGCGCATCCAGCTGGGGAGCACGGCGGTGCGGAATCCCGACCTCGTGAACGCCGCGGTCGCGCGCTTTCCGGGGATGATCGTGGTGGCAATCGACACGCGGGCGGGGGAGGCGCTGACGGAGGGGTGGCGCGAGGGGTCGGGGACGGACGGGCTCACGCTCGCGAAGGAGATGGTGAAGCGGGGAGCGCCGCGCATCATGGTGACGGACATCGGGCGCGACGGCGCGCTGGAAGGGCCGAACGTGGCCCTGGCGGCGGAGTTCGCGACGGCGCTAACGGTGCCGGTCGTCGCCTCGGGCGGGGTGACGACGGCGGACGACCTGCGGGCCCTGGCGGAGACAGGCTGCGAAGGCGCGATCGTGGGGAAAGCGCTCTACGAGCGGCGCTTCACGCTGGCCGAGGCGCTGGAGGCGGTGGCGGCGTGCTGACGAAACGGATCATCCCTTGCTTCGACGTGGACCGCGGGCGGGTGGTGAAGGGCGTCTCCTTCATCGAGCTGCGCGACGCGGGCGACCCGGTCGAGCTGGCCAAGCTCTACGACGCGGAAGGCGCGGACGAGCTCGTGTTCCTCGACATCACGGCTTCCTCGGACAACCGCGCGACCGTGTACGACATGGTGTCGGCGACGGCCGACCAGGTGTTCATCCCCTTCACGGTCGGCGGCGGCATCCGCACGACCTCGGACATGAAGACGATGTTGGAACTGGGGGCGGACAAGGTCAGCATCAACACCGCCGCCGTGAACGACCCGGACCTCGTGAACGAGGGCGCCTATCGTTTCGGGAGCCAGTGCATCGTGGTGGCGATCGACGCAAAGGGGACGGGCGAGGGCTGGGAGGTGTACACGCACGGGGGTCGCACGCCCACGGGCATCGACGCGATCGCGTGGGCGCGGGAGGTGGTGGAGCGGGGCGCGGGCGAGCTGCTCGTGACGAGCATGGACACCGACGGCCACCAGCGAGGCTACGACATCCCCATGCTGGCGGCGATGAGCGAGGCCGTGAATGTGCCGGTCATCGCCTCGGGTGGCGCTGGCGGTCCCGACCACATGGCGGAGGCACTCACCGCAGGGAAGGCGGACGCCGTGCTGGCAGCGAGCATCTTCCACTTCGGGACATACTCGATCCGGGAAGTGAAGGCTGCGCTCTCCGAACAGGGGATCGCGATGCGCCCGGTGGGCGACCGGTAGCGTCCCCGGGGGGCGAGCACAGCGGTTCCCTCCGGTATCCTCGAAGGCACAGAACACCCGAGTATCCGGAGCGCGCCCATGCCCCTCTCGTTCGACGATCACGACCGCATTCCCGCCATTGTCCAGGACGTTGAGACGAACCAGGTCCTGATGCTGGGCTGGATGAACCAGCAGTCGCTGGACCACACCTTCGCGACCGGGCACGTGACCTTCTGGAGCCGCAGCCGGGACGAGCTGTGGGAGAAGGGCTCGACGAGCGGGAACTTCCTGAACTTCGTGAGCCTGCACAAGAACTGCGAGGACAACTCGCTGCTCGTGATGGCCCGGCCCGTCGGCCCCACCTGCCACACGAACAACGTCACCTGCTACTACCGCGAGGTCGACCGCGAACACGACCTGCCGTGAGCGACGCCTGGGCGACAGGCAAACCCGACTACACGGCGCTCGACCTGCCAGCGCCGCCCCCCGACCGTCCGTACGTGATCGCGAACACGGTGATGTCGGCGGATGGCAAGAGCGTCATCGAAGGCACGGAGCAGGGGATCGGCTCGGAGGTGGACCAGCGGCTCATGCGCGAGCTGCGGGTGAACGCCGACGTGGTCCTGAACGGGGCGGGGACGCTGCGGGCGAGCGGCACATCGTCGCGGCTGGGGGACGAGGCGCTGGAGGCGATCCGCATCGCACGAGGGAAGCCACGCACGCCGGTCGCGGCGGTGCTGAGCCGCAGCGGGGACCTGCCGCTGGAGCGCCCGTTCTTCACGGCGCGGGACTTCCCCGCGGTGGTTTACCTGTCGGAGCAGGCGCCGGAGGAGCGCCGCGCGGCGATCGCCGCGACCGGACGGCCGGTGGTCACGCTCCCTGGCGGGAGCGAGTTCCCGGAGATGCTGCACCACATGCGGCACGAACTCGGTGCGGACGTACTACTGGTCGAGGGCGGCCCGACGGTCTACGCAGCGCTGTACGCGCTCGACGCGATCGATGAAGCGTTCGTGACGCTGGGGCCAGTGGTCGTGGGCGGGGCGGACACGCTCACGGCGGTCGCGGGGGAGCGCGCCTTCACACGGGATGAGGCAAAGCGCCTCGAACTGCTGTCGGCGCACCCCAACCCGGACACGGACGAGGTCTACCTGCGGTACCGGGTGCGCCGCTAGCCGGCAGCTACTGGCTTGCGGCTGGCCACATGGACTTCGAGGCGGATCGCCTCGCGCTCCTGCAGACACCTGATGACGTCGAAGAGGTTGCGAGCCTGCGGGTTTCCGGCCGGTCCGAACATGCGCATGAGGCTCTTGGGGGACTTGTGGACAAGTCCCCCGAGCTCCTCGAAGCCGATGGTCGCGTTGATGTAGTCGCGCACGAGCGCCCTTCCCGTCTCGACGTCGCCGCTGAGCATGAGCTCCACGCTCTCCCGCAGGAGTGCCGCTCGGAACTCAGGGTCGCGCTCGGCCCGAGCCTTAATCGTTTCCTTGAAACTTCGCGTCAATACCATCGTTCTACACCCCGCTCCTATGTCGCGCCCTGTACTCATCCCAGAGCGCCTGCGCCACTTCGATGTCTCTCGCTTGCCGTCGCTTCGTCCCCCCTCCGAGGAGGATAATGAGCGTGTCTCCGTCACGACCGAAGTAGATACGGTAGCCGGGGCCAAAACAATCCGGCGTTCAAGTACGCCTCCACCGATCGACTTCGTATCGCCGAGGTTGCCTAGTTCCATCCTCCCGAGGACTGTTGTGACCTTTGCCGCTGCGATAGCGTCAAGGTCGTCGAACCATCTGGCGAAGTAGCTGTGACCGCGCTCATCCATCAACTCCTTGATTTCAATCACGTCAGGCACAGCTCATTGCCTTCGTCAGTATAGGAACATATACGTTACCTTAGTAAGTCCCGTGGCAGGCCCCGTTAGCCCGCGACGGCGGTTTCGGCTTCCGCCTCGCGGGGCTTCCGCGTGCGGTTGCGCTTCGCCTTTGGCTTGGGGAGGGTGCCGGCGGCTTCGAGGAGGGGGTGGAGGTAGCGGCCGGTGGCGCTGTCGGGGTTGCGGGCGATGTCCTCGGGGGTGCCTTCGGCGAGGAGCTTGCCGCCGCGTTCGCCGCCGTAGGGACCGAGGTCGATGACGTGGTCGGCGGACTTGATGACGTCGAGGTGGTGCTCAATCACGACAACGGTGTTGCCGCCGTCAGCCAGGCGCTGGAGCACGTCGAGGAGGTGGTGCACGTCCTGGAAGCTGAGGCCGGTGGTGGGCTCGTCGAGGACGTAAAGGGTCTTGCCCGTGGAGCGGCGGGGGGGGGCGCCGGCGGGGTTGGTGCTCGTCGGCTCGCCCGCCCGGCGGCGGGGGTCCTCAAGGGTGCCGAGGATGCGCTTCACGCGCGGGAAGCGGTCGAAGAGCTCGAGCGCCTCCGAGACGGTCATGGCGAGGACCTCGGCGATGTTCTTGCCACGGAAGTGGATCTCAAGCGCCTCGCGGTTGTAGCGCTGGCCGTGGCAGACCTCGCAGGGGACGGTCACGTCGGGGAGGAACTGCATCTCGACGAGTTTGTAGCCGTCGCCCGAGCATTCCTCGCAGCGGCCGCCCTTCACGTTGAAGCTGAAGCGGCCGGGCTTGTAGCCGCGGGCACGGGCTTCGGGGACGGAGGCAAAGAGCTCGCGGATGACGGTGAAAACGCCGGTGTAGGTAGCGGGGTTGGAGCGGGGGGTGCGGCCGATGGGCGACTGGTCGATGTCGACGACCTTGTCGAGGTGCTCGAAGCCCTCGATGGCGTCGTGGGCGCCGGGCCGCTGGCGGCCGTTCTGGAGGACGTTGACGGCGCGCTTCACGAGGATCTCGGTGATGAGCGAGGACTTGCCAGAGCCGGAGACGCCCGTGACGACGACGAACTTCCCGAGCGGGACGGCAACGTCGAGGTTCTTGAGGTTGTTCTCGCGGGCGCCGCGGATGACCAGCTCCTCGCCGTTGCCGGGGCGGCGCGACTCGGGGGTGGGGATGGCGCGGCGGCCGGAGAGGTAGGCGCCGGTGATGCTCTCCTCACAGTCGAGGATGGCGGAGAGGGGGCCCTCCGCGACCACGTTGCCGCCGTCGCGGCCCGCCTCGGGGCCGAGGTCGATGACGTGATCGGCGGCGCGCATGGTCGCTTCGTCGTGCTCCACGACCATGACGGTGTTGCCGAGGTCGCGGAGGCGTTCGAGCGTGCGGATGAGGCGATCGCCGTCAACGGGATGGAGGCCGATGGAGGGCTCGTCGCAGATGTAGAGGACGCCCATGAGGGCGGACCCGATCTGGGTGGCGAGGCGGATGCGCTGGGATTCGCCTCCGGAGAGGGTGCCGGAGGCGCGATTGAGGGTCAGGTACTCCAGCCCCACGTCGATAAGGAACTGCAGGCGTGAGCGGATCTCCTTCAGTATCTGGCGGGCGATGGTCTGCTCGCGTTCGCTCAGCGGGGTCTCGGGACCATCGAGGGCGTCGAACCAGTGCAGGGTCTCGCTGATGCTCCCGTCCGTGACCTCGACGACCGTGCGGCCGTCGATACGGACGCCGAGGGCCTCGGGCCGGAGGCGCTGGCCGTCGCAGCCGGGGCAGGGAACGGCGCCCATGTAGCGCTCGATGTCGCTGCGGACGTAGTCGGAATCGGTCTCCTTGTGGCGGCGCTGGAGGTTGTTGATGACGCCTTCGAAGCGGGCGTCGTAGTAGCGCGTGCGGCCGTAGTCGTTGGTGAACCGCAAGCGCAGCTTCTCCTCGCCGCTGCCGTAGAGGATGACGTTGAGCTGGTCCTCGGTGAGCTCCCGGATAGGGGTATCCGTGCCGAAGCCGTACTCCTCGGCGACCGCATCGAGGAGGCGCTGGTACCAGGTCTGGCCGCCGCGCGACTTGGCGAGCGGCTCGACGGCGCCCTCGGCGACAGACTTCGTGCGGTCGGGGATGACGAGGGCGGGGTCGACCTGCATCTCGACGCCGAGCCCGGTGCAGCGCGAGCAGGCGCCATGGGGACTGTTGAAGCTGAAGGTGCGCGGCTCGATCTCGCCGAACGAGAAGCCGTCGTAGGGGCAGGCGAAGTGCTCGCTGAAAATGCGCTCGGGGACGTCCTCCTCCCCGGCGCGGGTAGCGGTAGCGACGTGCATGACGCCCTGGCCGGCGGTGAGCGCGGTCTCGACAGACTCGGCGAGGCGCAGACTGGCGCCCTCGGACCCGGGCTCGGGGACGACTACGCGGTCGACGACGACATCGATGTCGTGGCGCTTGTTCTTGTCGAGGTCGATTGCCTCGTCGAGGTCGCGCACCTCGCCGTTGATGCGGACGCGCACAAAGCCCTGGCGGCGGGCTTCCTCAAGGAGGCGGACGTGCTCGCCCTTCCTCGCGCGGGTGAGAGGCGCCAGGAGGAGCAGGCGCGAGCCGGGCGGGTAGGCGAGCGTTGCATCGACGACCTGCTGGACTGTCTGGCGCTCGATGGGGCGGCCGCAGGTGGGGCAGTGGGGCCGTCCGACGCGTGCCCAGAGGAGGCGCATGTAGTCGTAGATCTCGGTAACGGTTCCGACGGTGGAGCGGGGGTTGTTGGAGGCGGCCTTCTGGTCGATGGAGATGGCGGGCGAGAGGCCGTCGATGTGGTCGACGTCGGGCTTTTCCATGAGGCCCAGGAACTGGCGGGCGTAGGCGGAGAGGGACTCGACGTAGCGGCGCTGGCCTTCGGCGTAGATGGTGTCGAAGGCGAGGGAGGACTTGCCCGAGCCGGAGAGGCCCGTGATCACGACGAGCTTGTCGCGCGGGATCTCGACGTCGATGTTCTTGAGGTTGTGCTCGCGGGCGCCGCGCACGGCGATGTGGTCGAGGGGCATGCAGCTTCGATTCTAGCAGCGCCCCATCGACCGATCGCCGCAGGGCGCTACTGGGCCTGGGTCAGGTCGATCTCGTAGGCCTCAAGAACGGTGATTCGCCCCCCCTGGAACTGGAAGACGGCGTAGGAGCCGGTGGTCGGGTCGCCGTTGGGCGTGAGGTTGATGGGGCCGCTGACACCGACGTAGTCGATGTCCTCGCCGGCATCGATGAGGGCGACGCACTGCTCGTAGGAAAAGCACTCCGTTCCCTCGTGGGTGAGGCCGGCGATGGCGGCCATCATCGCGTCGCCATCGGTACCACCGGCAATCTCGGCGGCGAGCGCCATGAGGACGACGCAGTCGTAGGACTGGGCGGCGAAATTCACGTTGCCGTCGGTGACGTCGGAGATGCGCGTGTTGAACTCGTCACTTCCGGCGACGCCGATGAATTTCATGCCGTCGAGGACGGTGGGGTCGTTGGGGTCAATGAGTTGCCAAAGGAAGGGGTGGAAGAGGGCGTCGCCGCCGTACTGGATCTCCGGCCCGAAGCCCGCCTCGATGAGGCCGTGGACGATGCTGGTGCCATCGAAGAAGAAGCCGACGTTGACGATGGCGTCGGGGGCATAGTCGGCGACGGCCGCTACCGGTGCATCGAAGGTGGCGGAGCCGGGGTCGTAGAGGATGACCTCGGCTTCGGCGCCGAACTCAGTCAGAATCTGGCCGACAAGGCCGCTGATGGCGATGCCGTAGTCGTCGGCGCGCCCGACGATGGCGACACGCGCGCCGCCGTCCTCGGCTACGACCCGGGCCATGATAGGGGCCACGGCGTGGGCGGGGGGCACCGTGCGGAAGAAGTAGGTCGCGTTCTCCTGCGTGCTGAGGGCGGGGGATTGGGCGGAGGGGGTGCACTGGGGCACGCGCTCATCGAAGAAGGTCTGGATGACGGCCTGGGTCACGGCGGAGGTGGCGGGGCCGATGATGACGTCGGCGCCCTCGCCCAACAACCGCGCGGCACCCTCGCGCCCCGTGGCCGGATTGGTGGCGGTGTCGGCGATGGTCGTGGTGATGTTCCCGCCGGCGGCGTTGATGTCGTCGACGGCGAGCTTCATCGCCTCGACAGCAGGGGCGCTGAGGGGACCGACAGCGCCCGTCTCGGGGACGAGGATGCCGATGTGCAGGGCGACGCGCTCGGGCGGGGCCTCGGTAGGCGGCGGGGGGGGTTCGGGGGGGGGTTCTGGCGTGGCAGCGCCTTCGGTGGGGGGGGGGGGTGGGGGGGGGGGGGGGTGCGGGGGGGGGGGGGGCCGCCGTAGCTTCGGGGGTTGGCTCCGGGGTCGGGTCGGGAGAGTCGGAGTCATCGCCGCAGGCTGCGACCAGCAGCACGGCAAGCAGGACAAGGGAAGTCAGAAGCCAGGAAGGCTTCAAGTACCGAGACATGTGGTGCCCCTTGTCGAGGAAGTTGGCGGGATTCTGCCACGAGCCCCGGCGCCTCGCCGTTGCGCCGCTCACACCTGCCGGGATGGACCGCACACCCGGTCCGTCCGGCGGCAAGGGCGCGCAGCGCTTATCTTGGGGAACGGTGCGCCCGGAGTTCCCCTTTCCTCAACGCAAGGTCTTCTACGGCTGGTGGATGGTCGCCGGCGGCTTCTTCATCCAGACAGTCCTCGGGCTGTTCATGTTCCACGCGTTCGGTTTTTATGTCGAGCGCCTGGAAGAGGAGTTCAACTGGAGCAAGACCACATTTTCGCTTGCGTTCGCGATGACGCGCATCGAGAGCGGGGTGCTGGGACCGATCCAGGGGTGGGCGATCGACCGCTTCGGGCCGCGGATCATGATCCGCCTCGGGATCGCGTCCACCGGGATCGGGTTCGTGCTCTTCAGCTTTGTCGACTCGGTGACGACGTTCTTCCTGACGTACTTCCTGATCGCCATAGGCGCGAGCATGGCCGGATTCGTGACGCTGGTCGTGGCTGTCGTGAACTGGTTCGAGCGGAAGCGGTCGCTGGCGTTGGGGCTGATGTCGGCGGGCTTCTCGGTCGGAGGCCTGCTCGTCTTCCTGGTCGTGCTCGCCATGGACCAATACGGCTGGCGGGCCACTTCCCTCGTGGCAGGCGTGGTGATCTTCGTCGTGGGACAGATCGTCGCGACCTTCATCCACCACCGACCCGAGGACCGGGGCGAGACGATCGACGGGGAGCCCGTGCCGGAGGCGCCGCCGAGGCAGGGGCTGGGGAGCGGTCCTGTTGTAATCCCGGCCAGCGAGGACTTCTCGACGGGCGAAGCGCTGCGCAGTCCGACCTTCTGGTTCATCTCGATCGGGCACGGGGCGGCCGTCCTCATCATCGGGGCGTTCATGGTCCACCTCGTGTTGCACCTCGAGAACCTGGGGTACTCCGCCTTCACCTCGAGCCTGATCGTGCTGATGATGACGGCCTTCCAGCTGGTGGGGCAGATAGGCGGGGGGTTTCTCGGGGACCGGCTGAACAAACGCGTGATGCTGGCGTTCTGCATGGTCGGGCACGTCGTCGCCTTGCTGCTGGTCACCTACGCGGTCGGCTTCTGGATGATCGCGCTCTTCGCCATCGTGAACGGCATTGCGTGGGGGACGCGGGGGCCGATGCAGCAGGCCCTGCGGGCGGACTACTTTGGCCGCCGCGACTTCGGCAAGATCATGGGATTCTCGTCCCTGATCGTGATGTTCGGGATGATGTCGGGGCCGATCATCGCGGGAGCCATGGCGGACGCGTTCGGCGACTACGAGCGGGGCTTCACCGTGCTGGCGGTAATCGCAGGGCTGGGGACCATCTTCTTCGCGATAGCGGGACCGCCCAACCGTCCCACGGGGCCGATCTGGTACAAACGCTGGCCGCTCGTGCGGCGCCTGACCTTCCAGGAGCGGTTGGCGTAACGGCGCCGGCGGTCGGGCGCTAGAATCACGCCACCCTCGCGGCGGGAGGCGCCCCATGGCCATCGAAACTGCCAGCCCAACCACCCTCGACACGCTCATCGCGGAGCGCGACATCACGCGCGTGCTGATGCTGTACGCGCGCGCCATCGATCGCATCGACGCCGAGCTCCTGAAGAGCTGCTTCCACCCGGATGCGGTCCTGCGCTACGGCGACGAGACGACGCCGGCGGCGTTCGCCGAGAGCGCGCCGAACGGACTCGGCTCCTACCGCTTCACGCAGCACCGCGTGGGGAACGTGATCATCGACGTCGAGGGCGACTTCGCCTGGTGCGAGTCGTACTGCCTGGCGCGGCATCGCATCCCCGGCGACGAGGGCAAGGTCGATACGGACTTCCTCTGGGGCGGGCGCTACGTCGATCGCTTCGAGCGGCGCGACGGGGAGTGGCGCATCCTGCGCCGGACGGTGGTGCACGACTACACGCGCTTCGACCCGGTAACGGAGACGTGGCCGGGAGCGCCTGCCTTCACACAGGGGCAGCACTCGACGGACGACATCGTCTACCAGCGGTAGGAGGCGCGAGCCATGCGGCTCGTCCTGCTCGACGCAACCTACGAACTGTTCCGCTCGTACTTCGGCGCGCCCCCGCGGACGGCGCCGGACGGGCGGCAGGTGGGGGCGGTCGCGGGCATCGCAGCGAGCACGCTGGCGCTGCTGCGGGAGCAGGAGCCGCTGGCCATCGCAGCGGCGACCGACACGGTCGTGCACTCGTTCCGGAACGAGCTGTACGAGGGCTACAAGACCGACTCGGGCGTGCCCGCGGATCTGCTCGACCAGTTCCCCCTGGCGGAGGACGCGCTGGAGGCGCTGGGCGTGACGGTCTGGCGGATGCGGGAGTTCGAGGCGGACGACGGGATGGCTTCGGGGGTGGCGCGCTTTGCCGACGAGGCGGAACAGGTCATCCTCGCCTCGCCAGACAAGGACCTCGCACAGTGCGTCGACGGCGACCACGTCGTCATGCTCGACCGGCGCCGGGAGATCACGACGAACGCGGAAGGGGTCCGGGAGAAGTTCGGGGTGGGACCGGAGTCGATTCCGGACTACCTGGCGCTGGTGGGGGACGCAGCGGACGGGTTCCCGGGGCTGCCGGGGTGGGGGGCGAAGTCGACGGCGACGGTGCTGGCGCGCTACGTCCACCTGGAGGCGATCCCGGAGGCGCACGGCGACTGGGCTGTGCAGCCGCGCGGGGCAGGCCGGCTGGCGAGGTCGCTGCGGGAGGGCCAGGAGGAGGCGGCGCTCTTTAAGGAACTGGCAACGCTGCGGCGGGATGCGCCCATCGAGCAGGAATTCGCCGACCTGGAGTGGCTCGGGGTGCCACGGGAGCCGTGGCTGGCACTCTGCGAGGAGCTGGGGCTGGGCGAGTTGCGCTCGCGACCCCACCGCTGGCTGGACTAGGCGCTAGCCAAGCGCTTCCAGCCGCTCCTTGAGGGCGGCGAGGAAGGCGCCGGCTTCGGCCCCGTCGAGGGCGCGGTGGTCGAAGCTGAGGGCGACGTTCATCATCGAGCGGATGGCGATGGCGTCGTCATCGACAACAACGGGGCGGCGGACGACGCGCTCCATGGTGACGATGCCGATCTGGGGGTGGTTCACGATCGGGTTCGAGGCGATGGAACCGAAGGCGCCGGTGTTGTTCACGGTGAAGGTGCCGGCCTCCATGTCCTCGATGCGCAGCTTGCCGGCGTGCGCGCGCGCCACGAGGTCGTCGATGCGCCGGGCAAGGCCGGCCACGCTGAGGTCGCGGGCGTTGGGGACGACGGGCACAACGAGGCCCCGCTCGGTGGCGATGGCGATGCCGAGGTTGACGCGGCGGTAGCGGTGAAGCTCGTCGCCGTGCCAGCGGGCGTTCATCTCGGGGAAGTCCGTGAGGGTGTGGGCGACGGTGGAGGCGAAGTAGGGCAGGTAGGTGAGGTCGACGCCGACGAAGCGTTCACGTTCGCGCGTCCGCAGGGCGACGAGGCCGGTGACGTCGACCTCGAGCATCATCCAGGCCTGGGGCGCCTCGGCCGTGGAGCGCGCCATGTTTTCGGCGATCTTGCGACGCGTGGCGGAAAGGGGGACGACGTCGTAGGCGTCCGAGGGGGCGACGGTGGCGACCCCGGGGGTGGGGACGACCTCCCCGTCGGGGAGGGGCAGGGGGGCGGCGGCGGGCGGGATGCCATCGGCGGCGGCCGCCTCGCGCTCACGCTCGTCGATGATGGCCTGCACATCCTTGCGGGTGACACGTCCGCCGCGACCGCTCCCGGCGATGGCGGCCAGGTCGATGTCGTGCCTGGTAGCCAGTCGCTGGACAACGGGGGAATAAACGCCGGCGCGGCTATGGTCGGCGGTTGGGGCAGGTGCTTCGGCCGCGGCTCCGTCTACGGCTGCGGCAGCAACGGGCGCCATCTCCTCTTCGGGCGCGGAACCGGCGACCTCGATAATCGTGCAGAGGGGCGCATCGACGGGGATGGTCTCCCCCTCAGGCACGAATATCTCGCCGAGGGTGCCCTCGAAGGGGGATGGGAGCTCGGCCGCGACCTTTTCCGTCTCGATCTCGCAGAGCGACTCGTCGAGGGCGACGCCGTCGCCGGGCTGCTTGAACCACTGGAGGACGGTGCCCTCCGTCACGCTCTCGCCGAGCTGGGGCATGGTGACGGTAGCCATCAGTAGGCCGCCAGATCCCGAGCGGCGGCGGCGATCTTCGCGCGGTCGGGCATGAAGAACGACTCCATCGCTTCGTGGAAGGGCATGGGTGGGATGTCGGGACCGGCAACGCGGCGGATGGGGGCGTCCAGGTCCTCGAAGGCTTGCTCGGCGATGATGGCCGCGATCTCGCCGCCGAGCCCGCCGGTGAGCGTGTCCTCGTGGACGATGAGCACTTTTCCGGTGGCGCGGGCTGCTTCGAGGATTGTTTCCTGGTCGAGCGGGTTGAGCGTGAGCAGGTCGACGACGGTGCACTCGATACCGTCGCCGGCAAGCTCCTCGGCGGCGGCGAGCGACTCGTGCAGCATGAGTCCATAGGCGAACACCGTCAGGTCGTCGCCCGTACGGGTGATGCGCGAGTGGCCGATACGGTCCTCGGCGGGGGCGCCGTCGACTTCCTGGCGGATGAGGCGGTACGTGCGCTTGTGCTCAAGGAAGAGCACGGGGTTGGGGTCGGCGATGGCGGCCTTCAGCAGCGAGCGGTAGTCGGCGGGGAAGGAGGGGGCGACGACCTTGATGCCGGGCATGTGGGCGTAGTACGCCTCGATGCTCTGGGAGTGGTGCTGGCCGCCGTGGACGCCCCCGCCCCAGGGGGTGCGCACGACCATGGGCAGGTACTGCTCGCCACGGGTGCGCCAGGACCAGCGGGAGGCCTCGCTGCAGAGCTGATCGAAGCCGGCATGGATAAAGTCGGCGAACTGGATTTCGGCGATGGGGCGCTGGCCATAGTGGGCCGCCCCGATGGTGATACCGACGATGGAGGACTCGGCGAGGGGCGTGTCGAGCACGCGCCCGGGGTACTTCTCGGCCAAGCCATCAGTGGCGCGGAAGACACCACCGGTCTCAAGGTCCTCGCCGAGCAGGAAGACGCGGTCGTCGGCGCCGAGCGCCTCGTCGAGGGTTTCGCGGACGGCTTCGAGAACGCTGACCTCAGACATCGTCGGCGTCCTTGTACACGAAGCCGAGGGCGTCCTCGCCGACCGGGTCGGGCTGGTCGAACGCCCACTTCTCGGCCGCGCGGACCTCCACGTCAACGCCGGACTCGATGGCATCGAGATCCTCGGGCGGGAAGAGGCAGTCCTCCTCGACCCGCGAGCGGAAGAGGGCGATGGGGTCCCGGCTGGCCCAGTTCTCCAGCTCCTCGCGGGGGCGATAGCGGCGGTGGTCGTCGTCGCTCGAGTGCGCCCACATGCGGAAGCACTTGGCCTCGATGAGGAACGGCCCGCCGCCGCGCCGGGACTGATCGACGGCGGGGCGCACAGTCTGGTAGACGGCGATGGCGTCGAGCCCGTCGACGACGGCGCTCTGGATGCCGTAGGCGGAAGCGCGGTCGGCAACGTGGGGAACGGGCATCTCCTTCTCGGTGCGCACAGAGATGGCGTAGCCGTTGTTCTCCACGAAGAAGATGACGGGCAGCTTGTGGATGGCGGCGAAGTTGAGCGCCTCGTGGAAGTCGCCACGGCTGGTGCTGCCCTCGCCGCAGCTGGCGAAGACGACGATCGGGTCGTTTCGCATCTTCGCGGCGAGCGCCACCCCGACGGCGTGTACGAGCTGGGTGGCAACGACGCTCGACTGGGTGATCACGCGCCGATCGACGCTGCCCCAGTGCGAGGTCATCTGGCGTCCGAAGGAGTTGGGATCGTCGAGCTTGCCGAGGGTGTTGAGCATGGCCTCCCGGGCGGTCATGCCGAGCACGAGCATGACGCCGAGGTCGCGGTAGTAAGGCGCGGCGTAGTCGACACCCGCCTTGAGGGCCATCCCGGCGCCGACCTGCGCAGCCTCCTGCCCGGCCCCCGCAATGACGAAGTCGGCGCGACCCTGGCGGTTGAGGGTCATCATGCGTTCCTCGAGGCGGCGCGAGAGGAGCATGTAGCGGTACATGCTCTCCAACTGCTCCTCGCTGAGGAGGTAGTCGTGCAGCATCTCGCTGGAGCGCGGAACGCGGGTCTGGCTGGCGGTCATGTCGGCATGGATCCTTCCGAATCCATGCTAGCAGGGTGGGGTGCAGGGGGCTGTCGGCTGTGGATCAGGCCGACTCAATGTCGGTGAGGGCGAAGTCGTTGCCCTTGTAGAGGAGGGGCTCGCCGGTCGTTGTGGCGAGGGCGTAGGAGAAGCAGTCCCCGAAGTTGAGAGCGGCGGGGTGGTTGCCCCTGCCGAAGCGCCGCCAGGCCTCACGAGCGTGTTGGGCCTGTTCGACCGTTACCGGTACGAGCTCGATGCGGATCCTCTGGAAGAGGCGATCCAGCAGGCGACGGGCAGCAACGCCACCGCCGCCCTCAGCAACGATCGTAGTCTCCAGGAAGGTGGCGGTAGACATACGCGGGGGTGTCGCCGTTGACATGGCGTGGGCGTACCGGGGCGCGTCGGGCTCGTCCAGCAGAATCGCCATGATGGCCGAAGAGTCAACTATCAAGTGGGAAGCCCGCGCTCGTCGTACAAGAGGTCTCCGAGGTTCGTGGAGGTCAGGCCGCTCTCCCGGAACAGCTCCGCGCTCTCCTTCCCGATCTCAAGCAATTCCCGGGCGAGCTCTTCAACACTGTGTTCTTCGCGCGCTCGTTCGGTACGCTCGCGCCCGATGCGCTCCCGGAGAGCAACCGTGATTGCGCCCGTCTTGGTCTCTCCCGTCAACTCGGCAAGCTCTTCGGCAAGGCGGCAGGTCTCTTCGTTTTTGATGTTGAGGCTCACCAAAATCCCCAAGGGTAGAAACCCTCATGCACTTTCTACCCTATCCCACTCTTCTTTCCTTCTCAAACCTGTCCCGCGTTCCACGGGGGCCTTCCCCTATGCTTGGGGTATGTGCGGACGGTTCACGATGACGGTGGACGACGTTGGGGCGGTGGCGGAGGCGTTCGGGGTGGCCAGCGGAGAGCTGCCGGCGACGCAGGCGCGGTTCAACATCGCGCCGACGGACGAGCACTTCGTCGTGCGGATGCGCCGGGAGGACCGGGAACTGCTGCCGGCGCGCTGGGGCCTGGTCAAGTACGGGTCGAAGGACCGCAAACAGGCGGCGCGGGGGATCAATGCGCGGTTGGAGGGCGTGGAGACGCGCCCGTTGTATCGCGAGGCGTTCCGGAAGCGTCGATGCGTGGTGCCTGCCGACGGTTACTACGAATGGGTGGGGACGAAGGAGAACCGTCAGCCGTTCTGGTTCCACCGGCCGAACGGGAAGCTGCTGGCGTTCGCGGGGCTGTATGAGTGGTGGCGTCCGGACCCGGAGAGCTGGGAGGCGACGTTCACCATCCTGACGTGCCCGCCGAACGACCTCGCGGCCCGCATCCACGACCGCATGCCGGTCATCCTGCTGGAAGACGCGATCGACGAGTGGATCTTCGGGGGCGAGCGCGAGCCGGACGAACTGAAGTCGCTGCTGGGGCCTGCTCCCGAGGACTACCTCGCGGTGCGACTGGTCTCGCAGCGGGTAAACAGCGTTCGCAACGACGGTCCCGAGCTCATCGAGGAGTTGACGGAGGAGACGGGAGACCAGCTGGAGCTGTTTACGGGAGCGTAAAGACCGCCGGCGCGCGGCCCGTGGTTGACAGGCGAGCAACCGCCTATCATGTGGCGCTCAGGGTAGGGAAACCGTTCCGGGTGAGTTTGAACGCCGCAGCAAGCGGCCGACCCGGGCGGCGCGGCGGCTTCCTTTCGTCGTTGTCGTGATGGAGCTTGAGCCCGCTGCCCGGAAGAGGAGCGCCAGCGAGTGAGCACAGTGGAACGTCCCAGGACCGTCGGTGAGTTGCGGGAGTCGGGCTATCAGCCCCTGCCCGTACGCGAAGAGATGCGCAAGAACCTGATCGCGCGCATCCGCTCAGGGGAGGAGCTGTTCCCCGGGGTGTACGGCTACGACGAGACCGTTATTCCGCACATCGTGAACGCGATCCTGGCCGGCCAGGACATCATCTTCCTGGGCGAGCGGGGGCAGGCGAAGTCGCGCCTCATCCGGTCGCTCACGACGCTGCTGGACGACGCCTATCCGGTGCTGGCGGGCTGCGAGATCCCGGAGGATCCGTTCGACCCGATCACCACCCAGGGGCGCCAGATCACCGAGGAGCAGGGCGACGCCGCCCCGCTCGTCTGGCTCGACCGGGACCAGCGCTACGGCGAAAAGCTGGCGACGCCGGACATCACGATCGCCGACCTGATCGGCGAGGTGGACCCGATCAAGGTGGCGGAAGGGCGCTACCTCTCGGACGAGCTCACCATCCACTACGGGCTGGTGCCGCGCACGAACCACGGCATCTTCTGCATCAACGAGCTGCCCGACCTCGCGGAACGCATCCAGGTCGGTCTCCTGAACATCATGGAGGAGCGCGACGTCCAGATCCGCGGCTACCGCGTGCGGCTGCCCCTGGACGTGTTCGTGGTGGCGAGCGCGAACCCCGAGGACTACACCAACCGGGGCCGCATCATCACGCCGCTGAAGGACCGCTACGGGGCACAGGTGCGGACGCACTACCCGCAGCGGATCGAGCACGAGATCGACATCGTGGAGGCGGAGCACCACCCCGTGCCGGCCGACTTCAGCGTGTCGGTTCCCGACTACATGAAGGAGATCATCGCCGAAATCACGCGGCTGGCGCGGCGCAGCCCCGACGTGAACCAGCGCTCGGGTGTGAGCGTCCGGGCGAGCATCGCGAACTACGAGAGCATGCTCGCGAACTCGCTGCGGCGGGCGATCATGAACGGCGAAGAGGAGGCCGTCCCGAGGGCGAGCGACCTGCCTTTCGTGGTCCCCACGCTCAGTGGCAAGGTGGAGCTGGAAACGATCGAGGACGGGCGCGAGGAGCAGATCATCGAGAAGCTGATCCAGGGAGCCGTGGTGGCGGTGTTCAACCGCCTCTACAACCTGAGCGACCTGGAGCCGATCGTGGCGCGCTTCAAGTCGGGCATCTCCGTCGAGGTGGGGGAGATGACGGCAAGCGACGACTACAAGGGCCTCGTCGACAGTATCGAGGGGCTGGCCGAGGCGCTGGGCGTGGTGGAGGCCGACTCGCCCGGCGAGATAGCGGCCGGCACCGAGTTCATCCTCGAAGGGTTGCACCTGAACAAGCGGCTGAACAAGGACCGCGTCGGGGCGAAGATCCAGTATCGGGGATGAGCTGGCGCATCGAACCGTTTCCTGAAGGTGGCCCCCTGTTCGAGGGGGCCATCGCCGTCTACGCGGCGGCGTTTGCGCCACCGCCGTACAGCGATCCGGATCGGGGCGAGGAAATTCGCTACCGCCTGCGCCGGCTGCACCGCGACCGGGAGGGCTTTCGCGGGTTCATCGCGGTGGGTGAGGCGGACGAGCCGGTCATCCCCGGGCACGGCGTGGTAGGGATGACCTATGGGTACCGCAGCATGCGCGGCCAGTGGTGGCGCGACGCGGTGGCTCGCGAGCTGGACCGGAAGAGGCGGAAGCGCTGGCTCGGCAGCGCCTACGAACTGGTCGAGATCGCTGTACACCCGGACTTCCAGAGCCGGGGCATCGGCGCGCTGCTCGTGAACAACCTGCTCGAAGGGCGTCCGGAATCCACGTGCGTGCTCAGCACGCGGACGGACAGTCGCGCGCACGAGCTGTACGGCCGGTTGGGGTTCGAGATCATCGCGGAGATGGCGTTCACGCCGGGGGGCGCGCCCTTCTACGTGATGGGGAAGATGCTGGAGGGCTAGACCGCCAGGCGCGTCGGGTTCTCCAGGATCGTCTGGATCTCCTTGAGGAAACGGGCGCCTTCGGCGCCGTCCGTGACGCGATGGTCGCCGCTGAGGGCGAGGGTCATCAGCTGGCGGACGGCGACCTCGCCATCGACGACAGCGGGGCGCTCCGTGACAGAGCCGGCGCCGAGGATGGCGGCCTGACCGGCGTTGATGATCCCGACGAGCACGTCGATGCCGTAGGCGCCGAGGTTGGTGATCGTGAAGGTGCCGCTGGAGTACTCCTCGGCGCGGAGGCGGCCAGCGCGAGCGCGCTCGACGAGCGCCTTTGACTCCTCCGCGATCTGGGGGAGAGGCTTGACGGCCACGTCGAGGAGCGCCGGGGCGATCAGCCCTTCGTCCAGGGCGACGCCGATGTTGATGTCGACCTGCTCGTGGTACTGGATGCCTTCCTCGCTGAGGGAGGCGTTGAACTTGGGGTGGCTCGCGAGTGCGACGGCGCAGGCGCGCACGAGGACATCGTTCACGCTCACGCGCTGGCCCTCGTCCAGGACGAGGTTGATATGGCGGCGGAAGGCCATCGCCTCGGTCATGTCAACGTCGACGGTGAGGTAGTAGTGGGGCTGCTGCTGCTTGGCGTCGGTCATGTTGCGCGCGATGGCGGTGCGCATGCGCGAGAGCGGCTCGATGCGGGCGGGGGGTG
>MKWU01003668.1_pt1 | contig 19746 bp, 20 predicted proteins | sample 809101 | NCBI WGS metagenome assembly MKWU01 (sample SAMN05860141, study PRJNA318959) | sponge metagenome | host: Aplysina aerophoba | place: Slovenia: Piran, Adriatic Sea, Gulf of Piran | collected 2013-05-07
GATGCCGCCGCAACCGCGTTCGGCAGCCGCGCCATGCCGTACCTCATGGAGTTCAATTCATCGTGGACAGACGCCGGGGATACGGACGCCAACATTGCCTGGACCCGCAAGGTGTGGGATGACATGGCGGCCCGTTTCTCGTCCGGCAACAACGGCTACCTCAACATGTCCTGTTACAACGAGGACGGCGAAGGCCTGGTCAGGGAAACCTACGGTGTAAATTACCGGCGCCTGCGCGAGGTCAAGCGGAAATACGACCCCGGCAACCTGTTCAGGTTGAACGCCAACATCCTGCCGGCCTAGCCGGTTGCTGACCGCACCCGGTTGCCCTTCACCAGGTATCTACGGCTTTATCGTACTCGGGCGCCGGCGGGTCCTTGGGTCTCATTGGCTGTTCTTGCCTGACGGTAAGCGATCAACATAAAACAGGCGGCCTTCCTTGCGCGCTTTTCTGTAGGCCCGGCGTACCAGCCCCCCCAGAAACACCCATGCCAGGAAAGTCTGCAGCACGTAGGCAGCGAACACGATCGTATGCTTGCAATGCGCCAGGAAACTGTCCCCGCGCACGTCGAATTTGCTCTTGGGATCGGGCATGACGCCTGCAGTATAGTTGGCAGGTAGCAGAAAATCACCAGAATACATGGAATACGGGTTATTATGGACCTCCGCGGGGATCCCGTGCTGGAGCAATACTCAGAACCATGCCCCGTTTAAAAGACAAAACCGCGTTAATCACGGCCGCCGGACAGGGTATCGGCAAAGCAACTGCCGAACTTTTTTCCAGGGAAGGCGCACAGGTCATCGCCACCGATATCAACGAGGCCGCGTTACGGAACCTGGCCGGTTGCAGGACACGGCGGCTGGACGTGACCGACAAGGCCGCCATCGAGGACCTTGCCGCTGAACTGGGCGCCGTGGATATCCTCTTTAACTGCGCCGGCTACGTCGCCAACGGGCCCATCCTGGAATGTGCCGAAGACGATTGGGATTTCTCTTTCGAGCTTAACGTCAAGTCCATGTACCGCATGATAAGCGCGTTTCTTCCCGCCATGCTGGCAGCGGGCGGCGGCGCCATCATCAACATGTCCTCCGTCGTCAGCACCCTGACCGCGGCGCCGAACCGCTTCGTCTACGGCGCCACCAAGGCGGCGGTCATCGGTATGACCAAGTCCGTCGCCCTGGACTACGTAAAGCAGGGTATCCGCTGCAACGCGATTTGCCCGGGAACGGTCGATACACCGTCGTTGCAGGACCGCCTGAACGCCTTTGCCGACCCGGCGCAGGCGCGCAGGGATTTTGAAAACCGCCAGCCCATGGGGCGTCTCGGTTCGGCAGAAGAGATTGCCAACCTCGCCCTGTACCTGGCTGCCGATGAATCTTCCTATACCACCGGTGCGATAATTTCCATTGATGGGGGGTGGTCTATCTGATGGGATTGCCAAGCCGGGAACAGATTTATCGGCGCGGGCTCAGCCGTAATACTTGATGAAGTAATAAACACTTAAAAACATGCCGATGACTATTATAACTCCCCGGAAGTACACGGCAGGCAGCCATTGGGCAATACGCGCGCCAAGCAACCCCCCTATGACGGCGCCCGCGAATGCTGTAAGGGCATAGGGCCAGGCCACGATGCCTGAAAAAGTGAATATTACTAAGGCAACACTCGTGGCCGCCGAAGCCAGCAGGTTCTTTAACGCATTATTCGCCTGGATATCATGAACGCCCAGCATGCGTAATCCCGCCATGAGCATGACTCCCAGGCCTGCGCCGAAATAACCGCCGTAGAACGCTACGATAAATACCAGGAACCTGGTAACCAGGCCGGGACTGGTAACTGACTGGTTGCGGGTATATGACGCAATCATGCCGCTGAAGCGACTGCCGAAAGCAAAAAGCAGGGTTGCGAACAGTATGAGAAACGGGATCAGTTTTACGAATGCCGTATTGCCGGTGAGTACGAGCGTGCCCGCGCCAAGCCCACCCCCCAAAAGTGCTATCAATATTGAGTTCCCTATTCCGCGGGCATGTTTGCGTAGTACATTTCTGTAGCCGACGACAGCCAATGCATTAGCAGGCCAGACCGCAATACAATTCGAAGCATTGGCCACTATTGGTGGAAGTCCCGCAGCCAGAAATACCGGGAACGTGAAAAACGCGCCGCCACCGGCAACGGCATTACTGACCCCGGCCAATAGACCGGCCAGGAATAACATGCCGAGAATTAATATATCCATTTATTGCCGTTGACCCCATCCACCTGTTCTGAGCGCGAACAGTTTATGAGAAATCTGTTGAACCAGGACAGCACGCTTGACGCCGTTCCGGCAAAAGTTTACGTTAGTTGACGCGGTAATGTAATCAAGATACTGATTTTGGCCAAGGAACTGAAAAAACTGCGGGAAGGCGCGGTGGACATCACCGTACTGCTGGCCGACGGGTTATAACGCGCTTCCTCGTATATGTTGTTCCGGACCCGTAGAACTCGACATTGAGGTTTTACGCCGTGGGTCTAGTACTCGTCATTGGACGGATTACAGGGGATAGTTTTGTGTCTATTCATTACTCCATCCTCTCCAGAAATGGAGTCTCCGGCAAATCCGGGGCGGTTCATTCCGGTGATTGTCGAATAGTGCGACAGTAGCTGTCTGGTTATCGCCAAAGAAAATGTCTGTAAAACCTGTTTTCATAGCTTGTGCAGCGGCTGTATGTATCGCGGTCCTGAGCGCTCCCGTCCTCTCACAGCAAACGACGTCGGCCGTGCGCGGCCTTGTATCCGGTCAAAACGGCAAGCCCGTTTCCGGCGCTGCAGTCATTGTGCGCAATGGGGAAACAGGTCTTACCAGGTCCGGCTCGACAAACGAGAAGGGCGAATTCAGTATCCGTAACCTTCCCGTAGGCAACAATTATTCTGTTTCAGTCACTAACCTGGGCTATTCGGCCGCGAAAACGGATAACCTGCCGTTGAACCTGGGTCAGACGACGGACCTCAATTTCACTCTCTTGCCTGCTGATGAAATAGAGGAAGTACTCGTGGTTGCAGAGGCCTCGATTACAAACCCCATTGCTGTCGGGCCGAACGCGACGTTTGATCTCGAGCAACTGGAAACTGCTCCGGCGATAAACCGGAACATTACGGATATCCTGAGGGCGGATGCACGGCTCTATGTCGATGAGTCCAAGGGTGACATCAATGCCGTCCAGTGCGGCGGCAAGAATTCACGCTTCAACAGCCTGACCGTTGACGGTGTGCGCATGAATGATTCCTTCGGCCTGAATTCCAACGGCTATCCGACCGAGCGCATGCCTTTTTCATACGACGCCATAAACCAGGTGTCCGTCGAATTGGCGCCGTTCAACGTCGAGTATGGCGGTTTTACGGCCTGCAACATCAATGCGGTCACAAAATCCGGCGGCAACCGCTTCAGCGGTTCCCTGTTTTTCGATTATACCGGTGATGAACTGCGCGGCGATTCCCTGGAAGGCGATGCTATCAAGAGCGGAGACTACAACGAAAAACGCTATGGTGTGAATATTGGAGGTCCCGTCTTTGCAGACAGGCTGTTTTTCTTTGCCGCCTATGAAAAACTGGAAGGCGCCAACCTGTTCGACCGCGGCCCGCTCGGCTCCGGCGCCGTAAACGAGATTAACGTTTCCCGGGAAGAACTGGACGAAATTCTCGATATCGCCCGCAACTTCTACCAATATGACCCGGGAACGATCCCAACCAGTATGAATAACGCGGATGAAAAGGTACTGGTGAAGCTGGACTGGAACATCACGGATGCGCAACGCCTCTCCGTTGCCTGGAACTACAACGACGGCCATAACTTCGTCCAGTCCGATGGCGACAACAACGAGTTTGAGTTCTCCAATCACCTGTACGAGCGCGGCGCGGAACTGAATTCATACGCAGCGACGCTTTATTCGGATTGGACTGATCATTTTTCCACGGAATTACGCCTGGGGTACCTGGACCTTGACAACCGTCAAGTATCCGTGGGAGGAACGGATTTCGGCGAAATCCGCGTCGAGCTCGACGCTGTGGACGTGTACCTGGGGGGTGATGACAGCCGCCAGGCCAACAAGCTGGATTATGACGTGCTGACCTTTGCATTGAAAGCCAAGTACGACCTATACGGACATGAGCTTACGTTGGGCGTAGAGACGGAATCCCTGGATATTTTCAATATGTTCGTCCAGCACACGGAAACGGAAATCCGTTTCAGCGGCATCGAGAATTTCCGCAACGGTCATCCCGATGCAATTTACTACAACAATGCCCCTTCCAACAACCCGGCTGATGCCGCAGCCGCATGGGGGTATTCGCTCAATACGGTGTATGCCCAGGATGAGTTCAGGCTGGGAGATACGCTGATTGTCGTTGCCGGGTTACGTTACGACTGGTACAGCACTGACGACGAGCCGGCGGAAAACGCGGATTTTGTTGCCGATTATGGCTTCTCGAACGCCGCCAACCTGGATAGCGCAGGGTTACTGCAGCCCCGTTTCGCTTTTACCTTGAGGCATTCCGATGCTCTTACAGTGCGCGGCGGTGCAGGTCTGTACACAGGGGGCAATCCGAACGTCTGGCTATCGAATACTTATTCCGCCAACAACGTGCTGCAATTCGGACAACGCGGCCGCGCCTTCGGCTATACCGACGGGTCCCGCTCCTTGTTTGACGATGACGTGATCTACGCCGGCCTGGAAGAAGACGTACCGGCAGGCCCGGGGTACGGCATCCCGTCGGAACTGTACGACGCCGTGGCCGGGGGCACGGGCGACAACTTCGAGATCAGTTACCTTGATCCCGAATTTGACCTGCCTGCGGAGTGGAAGTTTGCGCTTGGCGCGTCCCTCCACACGCAGAACGGGTATGTGCTCACAGCCGATTTTTTATACACCCTCGGCAAGGATACGGCCATCATCAAACGCGGCGACCTGGAACGGGTCGGCACCACTGAGGCCGGCTACCCGGTTTATGACTCTGTTCGCGAGCCGAGTTTTGTGCTGACCAACAGCAGCAAGGGCAACCGCTCACTGCTGACGTTCCTGTCCATCTCCAAAACCTACGCAAACGGGTTTGACTGGTCACTGGGTTACGCCTGGACGGATGCCGAGGACGTCCAGCCGATGACCAGTTCCGTCGCTTTCTCAAACTACCAGAACCGGGCATTCTTCGACCCCCAGGAAGAGGTGCTGTCGACATCCAACTATAATATTGCCCACAGAATCACGGCCACAGCCCGTTGGGAACGGGCTTTTGTTGGTGACAACCTGACGAGAATATCGCTGTACGGGTCCATGAATGAAGGCGCCCCTTACAGTTATGCCTTTGACGGTACCATTGATCCCTATAACTTTACGCCTTTTCTGGACTTCAGGAACAATGTCCTGGCGCCCGGTGACAAGCGTAATGCCAATGCAGGCTCGTGGTGGGAGAAGATAGACCTGCGCGTAGAACAGCAGTTCCCGGGACTGACACGCGCAAGCAAGGCCTCGGCTTTTCTCGTCATAGATAACCTGACCAACCTGTTGAACGATGACTGGGGTATCCTGCGCCAGGTGAATTTCCCCGGTAACGTGGCGCGCGGAACCGCGCCCGAATCACGCCGGGGAGACGCTTCCCGCTTTGAGATCCGAGCCGGCGTGAAGTACGTTTTTTAAATTAGGGAGCTATATGCAAATAATAGCGACATCCTTTGCCGCCGCTTCGCCCAGTTACGGTAGTACGCTATTTATCGACAGGCGTAACGAAACCTGCCGGTTTGACCGCCAACAGCGAGCAGTCAATACCGTGGATCACCTTCTCGGCGGTATTGCCGATGATCAGGCCGGGAATGCCCGAACGCCCCACGGTGCCCATGACAACCAGGTCGACGTTGTTTTTTATTGCCAGGTCGATAATCTCATCGCCGGCATCCCCGTTAGCAAGGTGTACCGTCTTGTCGATGGATGAGAATGGGGCCAGCAATTCCTTCATTTCCTTTTCATGGGCTTCCCGCATCTCCTCCTGGATCCGGGCCACTGCACCCTTGGGCAGCTGGCCGCCTCGCAACGCAACTTCGCCGTACACTTCCCAGGCATGAACCACGTCCAGTTTACTGTTTTCAAGTTCGGCCAGGGACGTGGCAAGTTCCAGGATCAGCCTGTTCAGCGAATCCGCATAAGGGTTGTTGGGATCCGGGTCAACGGCCGCCAGGATGCGGGCAAAGTGTTTATGGTCTGAAGGTTTGACTATCCACACGGGACACGGACATTTCCGCATCAGCCTGATATCCATGCTGCCGAACAGCCTCTGTATCCGCCCCATGCCGGAGTTCGGCGCTTTTATCACCAGGTCATGGTTGTTTTTCAGTACCGTCCTGATGACCTCGATGAACGGGCGGCCTTCCCTGACCTCTATGCCGATTGAGACACCCTGGGTTGCTCCTGCCGCCTTGCCGATGAATTGCGATAACGACTTGCGCCGTTGCTCGATCAGCTTTTCCTGGTCGGCCGCAGAGTAATACTGGGGCATATCCGAAAGGTCGTCAACCACGTCCATGACTGTTATTCCGGATTGGTTTTCTTCAGCCAGTCTCAGGGCCCGCGCGAACGCCTGTGCCTGTCCGGGACTTTCATCGGCTACGAATAAAATGTCTTTAAAACGTCGCATTATTTATCTCCTGTTATTTCGACGATAGTTCATCACTCGCGATAAATTGTGCTCCCAAAACGGAACCCGGGTGTTGATCCAGATCAAATGATTCCATCTTGCACATATCATGCCGGTCTACTATTCTTATATGGTTGACTTTTCGGCTTGATCCCAGCGGCAGGAAACCGCCTCGGGCTACCACAGATGACACAAAGAATGCGGAAGCAAAACTACTCTGATAAGACTGGTAACCATGTCGATTGGCTGCGCACTTGAATTACAAAAAAGCGCGCCAGCCCGTGACATTGCCTTGTGCAGCAGTTGCAGGTTATCCGGCACCTGTTTTCCGCAGGGGCTGGATACGGATGACGTACAAAAACTGGAACCCCTGGTCAGACGCTTTCGTCCGATCCACCGTGGGGAACATGTCTTTCGGACAGGGGATAAATTTCAGAACATTTATGCTGTCCGTTCCGGGACGGTCAAGGTTTACCGGTTAAGCGCTGACTTCGAAGAACAGATTATCGGGTTCTATCTGCCCGGCGAGGTGCTGGGCTTCAACTCCATAGAACAGGGGGAATACGTCTGCTCCGCAGTGGCCCTGGAGACCAGCAGTTTCTGCGCTTTTCCTTTTTCCCTGCTTGAAGAACTCTGCCGCTGCATACCCGCGTTGCAACACCAGGTGTTCCGCCTGATGAGTAAGGAAATAGTGTTCAGCAACGAAATGATGATGTCGCACTGCGGTAAGGATGCCAGGCAAAAAGTGGCGATCTTCCTGATCAGTTTGTCCAACCGGTATCAACATCAGGGCTACTCGGCCCGGGAATTCAGGCTGACCATGTCGCGGCGGGAAGTCGGCATTTACCTGGGCCTGGCGCTGGAAACGGTCAGCCGCACGCTCAGCCGGATGCAGGAGGACAACCTCATAACAGTGGACCGCAAGTCTGTCATTATCCATGACCTGCCGGCCTTGCAGCAGGTCTGCACAGGGCTGGGCCCCGACGTCATTCCGCTAATCCCGGTAAATTAGGCCGGCATATTCCTGTTTAGCAGGCTGACACCGCGAAAAGTGACATGGATCTGCTTGTCGTATCCGATGACCGGACTCTGGAAATGCTCTACTCGCAATCATCTCCCGCCTAAAAACGGCTGGGCAGGCAAACCAGGCCCACACTCTACGTTGATTTCCTCTTCTAGCAGCGCAATCTTGAAGATATCCACGCGGCGCTGTGATTTGCATGATTTTATCCAGAGACACACGCATATAAGGGTAGTTTAGCAACGGGGTAGCACCATCATTGTCGATGACATTGACCCCAACCTTCCCGCCGCGGGCGAAAAGCAGCCGGCCGCAGCCGATATCGGCCTGACACGCCGCCAGGTGCTACGGCATCCAGCAACGGCTGTCGAGCTCATTCACTGGGCGTCGGCATCATTGATCGTTTTCTGGACACCGTGTGCGAAACATTGGTGGCTGGATATATCAATACGGTACAGCAGGATTTTTCGTTAACATGCTACCGTGGTCGGCGTCCAACAATACTGTTAGGGTTTAAATCCGCCGTACGCAACGCCCGCTTTACGTCCCGAAACACGTCGTCGTAGGCCGGCAGATCTATCATTTGTTGAGACAGGTGCTTAGTCCAGAGTAGGCGAAGCCGCTCTTCTTTTCCAGCTATATTCTCCATAACGTCTTCTGTGGTGCGCTGTCTGTTTCAACAGCAGCATAGATTTCGTTAAATCCTGCCAGGATATCTTCCAAAGTGGTCGGTTCGGTCAGGGTAAAATCCATATCTTCTGAAAACCGGTAACCGTCGAACCAGCAACGCCGGAGCGCCGTACCGCCTTTGAAAGCCAGCCTTTCGTGCAATGGATGTTTACCCAGGCCAGCCAGAAACCATGCCAGCACGTAGTCGCGCTCGATGACGGCTTCCGGTATTCGTTTTCCGCTTTCCTTCGCCAGCGAATTTGCTATCAGAGAGATATTTCGTTGCGGTATCATCAGCCATACCTCACGACATCCAGCTCCTCAGGTGATACATTCAGTTGCAGGCGCCAGCGCGCCAAGTGCGGACCTTCAGCCGGCAGCAGCGGATCAAGGCGCTGATACGTCTGCGTCAGCATGGTGCGAAGGTATTCGAGCACACTGGGGTTTGCAAGACCATAACATTCAAGCAGGTAGCCAAGCCGGCGCACGACGGCCCCCACGCCCAGACGGCGGGCATAGTCCACAAGGCACTCCACGTTCAATGCCTCACGCGCCATCCAGATCCCTTTGGCCACCTCCGTGATGCCGCCGGCATGGATCGGGCGCCGCAAACAGTCAATGATCGTACGTTCCATATCGCTGACAATCACAGAGCGCTGTTTATCTACCCAGTGTTTCGTTGTCCCGAAAATCTGTGCATCGTTGACATGAATGAACCTGAACGGGTAACCGCCGATGGTCTGCGGGCGCAACCGTTTCGTACATGTCACATGCATCGTCAGCATAGGCTGCGTCACCATGCGATGTATCTCAAGCGCCGCGCCATGCGAGATGAAGTAGCGGTTTGGCTTCACCATCTCCTGCGCGATAAGATAAGGGTTGTCGACATGCTCACGAGCCCGGCCCAGATGAAACGGCACCAGGTTGTACAGTCCGGGCTTCAGGCGCGTCACCAGCCCCCGCCTGATTGACTTGTGGACAAGATTACTGGCCGCATTGTGTGACAGGCCGGTGATGGACACCACGTCGTCCAGCGTAAACGTAGAACGTCCCCGCTCATTCAGTTCGGTAATCATCTGAGCGGCCCTTGGCCCCAATGTCTTGAACTGTGTATTATACAAATTACTCATTGTATTACTTAAAAAGTAATATACTGTCCATAAAATATAACATAAGTTATATTTATCATCAAAATTATTTCTTTATCGATGATATTCCTATGAATAATTATAACAGACGATGATCCTGTCGTTCCATATAACCATATGTCAAGGTGTGTCGCACAAAATTGAAGTGGGTTTGGCTCAAGATTATTGACATCAGCCAGGCATAACTGAAATCCTGTTAGGGATAATCATAAAGAGCAGCGAAGTGTGAAAATTAACTCTCTATAAGAAATCAATTCCGCTGTAAGGACGGTATCGGTATATTTTTATTAAATTGCTGTGGAATAGGTCTGACCGGAGTTATCCTCTCACCGATACTGCTATGGAACTGAGCTTAGAGAAAGATAAATTATGTCTTCAATCATTTTGCCATGGGATGAACTTGTCGAACGGGAAGACGTCCTCATCCTCGATACCGAAACAACCGGCCGCGGGCAGTACGCTGAGATTATAGAGATTGCCATGATTGATACGACCGGCAATGAGCGATATCGATCATTGTGTAAACCCGAAAGACCTATTCCCATCACAGCTATGCGGGTACACAAGATAACGGACAGGATGGTGGCGGATGCAAAGACGTGGGTGGATATTCACGAGACGGTAGAGAAACTGTTTGAAAAAGCTGACTACGTGCTGGCCTGGAATGCGGATTTTGACCAGAGGATGCTGAGGAAGACGGCAAACCGGTACGGCTTGCAATGGAAAACCAAATACAAACTTCATGACCTGTTCCGCGAGTACCGGGAACTGCGATCTGACAGGCTGGGCCACAGTTTACAGGAGGCCTGTGGCCATGAAGGCGTACCTCGGGATGAAAGCAAGGCACACCGTGCACAACCTGACTGTTATAGTGTTCTTGAGGGCGGGCGTATGTGAGAACTGAGATGTAGCTGTCTATCAAAGGCAAATCGCAATGGCAACCAAAGAAGATATACTTCATAAATCAGTTTTACCGGAAAAATCGGGTATATGAAATATAACAAGGGCGACCGGGTGAAGCACCCCAAAAGAGACGACTGGGGTTTGGGTGAAGTCCTGGCCGACAGCGATGGCGGCGCTGTCAGAATATTCTTTGTTGAAGCAGGTGAGAAAACACTATCGCTGGACATCATTCAGCCCATCCTGGTCGCGGGCTCGGAGGCGGCTGATCCGGTCCTTGATAACCTGAAGATGGACAAATCGGCATCAGGAATAAAATATCAGAGCCTTACTGAATCAATACAGTTCTTTTTGAAGGAGTATCCGGAAGGATTCTACGGGGATAAATACAAAGCGGACGAACGGGATTATAAGCTTGATGCACATGACTTGGCGTCGGAATTATTAAACAAGGAGACCTTTCATTCATTATTGGGGCAGAAAGATCACACGGAAATCAGAAAGCGGGCTCTGAGAGTTATCAATAAAACGAACATCGTTTTCCAACACGAAGTTATGGCATTGAACAATGGATTGGATGATGAGGCTGTGCGAGGAGATTTCTCCATCAGTCTGTATAACCTGCTGTACGGTGAAGGCGCCGGGTTGAAGCAAAGATTCGAAGCGTTCTCGGACGTATTGGGAAAGGCGGGCGCCGATAAATGGCCTGTGATATCGTATTTCCTGTTTATCCGGTTCCCCGACAAATATATGTTTGTCAAGCCCACCATCATGCAGCACTTATCCGACCTGTGCCGGTATGAAATCAACTACAAACCACAACTGAATTGGCTTACCTATAAACGTATTCTGGAATTTTCAGAGCATTTATTTAAGAGACTGTCAGATCTGAAACCAAGGGATATGATTGACATTCAGTCATTCATGTGGTGTATCGCTCCAAAAAGCAACTGAGTTCAGGTTGCCTGCCCTGTAAAGGCGATATACTCAACCTGAATCGTTCGTGGCGGCAAGCAAAGGCTCAGTAAAAAAGGCGCCATAACAGGGTCAACGCCTGTTTACCCGATGATGTCGAAGGCGACGTGACGGTGGCCGCGCCGGATGCGGCAGGTATTGAAATCACCGCGGTCAAGGGTGAAGATTGTTTGCAATGAGTGCGTCTCCGCTGCCGTCACCAGCGAAGCATCGGCGAAATCCATTGGCGCATCGGCGGATTGCACCATCAGTTCAAAGGCGCGCACAAGCGCGTTCTCGTCAGAAAAGATCACCTTCAGGCCCCCTCGGGCGATGAAATCCATCGGGGCGGCGCCGCCGTCCCCTGCCGGTCCCAGCAGGTGGAACGCCTCGGTGAGGACCGGCAGGGTCGTGGCAATCGGCTCGTCAATGTCGTTGAGGGTGTTGATACAGCGTCCGTGCGCGGCGTCGGTACGGTTGAACAGCGCAACCAGTGGCCCGGTATCGGTGAGAATCATCGACCGTGTTTCTGCCTGATTATCCCGGCAACCGCAGATTTGGCTTCGGCGGCAGGGGCTATACTCTCGTCACCCGGACCCAGGTCAAGTTCGCGGTAAATATCGTAAGGTCTTATGGTAGCGGCCGTCTCTTGCGCCTTTGCAAAAAAATTAAGCCCCTGCTTCAAAACATTAGAGATGGATAACCCCGTCTGTTTTTGCAGTGATTTCAGTGTTGCTTCCGCATCGTCGTCGAGCCGGACTGTCCTGGTACTCATCGTATTACCTCCTGATATCGTAATACGGAGTGTATTACAGCGCCATGCAAGGTGTCAACCCGAAATCTGGTCTTCAATGGACGATAATCCATTCACTGCTATAGGAGCCGCATTTGGGGGCATATTAGTAGGAAAAATGATCGATGTTTATGTTACCCCTGCCGGCATCATAGAACTGATGAAAGGTGAGAGCCCAGATACAGAAAGTACAGGCGGTTCAACGGAGAAACGAACACCTTCAGAACCATTTGCTAATGTTTATATGTCATACGAATCGTTTAGCAAATTTTCAGTAACTATTAAACTAAATACAGAATTGGCCGAAGAGGTAAAGTTTAATTTGAGGCGTAAGGGTATTGGATGGAAGCTTACTGAGATTTTGTTTCCTCTTTAAACAATTCGCTTTGGGAGGGACTGTAATCTACGATAATTGGTGCCCCGATTATAGGGTTGTGATCAGAATATAAGCAAGCAGGCCAAATATGATCGTGCCAATGAAAATAGCTGTCCAATTTGTAATTGGTCGATTTGTTAATGATATAACGTTTCCACCTGCAACGGTTTGCGATTTGTAGTCATCGGCAACGACCGTTTCCATCCCGTAATCAGCCTCAGGCGTATAAAGCAGGATCGTGGCATTATCCTGATTAGGCAAAGCAACATCCTCAACAGCCCTTAGCAATGCGACAATGTTTTCTTCCAAAGATGCACCTTGCATTTCTTGCAGGATATTCACTATCTGCTTCTCACCCAGTGTCATGATTCCATCGCTTGCCAGTAACAGGAGATCGTCCTTTTTCAAATCGCGCGGCTGGGAGGAGATATCGATCAGGGAGATTTCCTCCCCCATCACCGCTGAACGCAGCATGTGCCGGTTGGAGTCTTCCGCCATTTCATCTTCAGTCATGCGCCCGCTGGCGACCATGTCCGCCAGCACCGGTGCCATGGAATGATCCGAATTTATGCGCACCAAGTGACCATCCCGAAATAACCAAAGGGGGGAATCACCAATGCTGAGCCATTCCAATCCTCGCGGTGAAACGACAACGGCCAACAGTGTGGAACCCATACCATCCAGTTCCGGTTTTTCTTCAATTGCTACCGCAATGGCTTGATTCGCCGCGTCCAGGCACTCCCTTAGGCGGTCTGTTACAGGTCCTGTTGCGTGTGGATAGGTTTCGATGAAAGTCTTGTTGATAAGCCGACTGGCCGTATCACCGCTGACGTGACCGCCCATACCATCCGCCACTAGCAGCAGGGTGTGTTCACTACCGTCTATACCAAGGTCTGCGCGCCCATCCAGTACGCCGTAGTCGTCCTCCTGGTAATCACGTTTTCCGGTGATTTGTGCTGCTGCGAAACGACTTCCAAAATCATCCATTATGATTCGTCATTTTCAGTACTTTGCCACTGGGCTAAGGCTGGGGCTTTCGCTGGCAACTGTGAGTCTTCATGTTCTGTCAATGTATATGGCGAAGGTCCCGTCTCTTGAGTCTCTACTTCCTTGGACTTTTGAACGTCGGTAACACTCGGCTCGAAGGGCGTAAGAGTGATACGGTCGCCCGATAGTGACAACGCCTCTCGATGCTCTATTTCCTTCTCGGGGTCATCAGAAACAAGTTGTAAACCGACCAACACCATTACCACCACGGGCAGAAGTTTAGACAAAAGACCATCCCATCTGCCTTGAGGGGGAGATGAGGCTAGCCTTGCAGTCGACTTGGCTGTTCCCTTTCTCCAGCGATAGGCCGACGCTTCCGCCTCACCCGAAAGCGCCTCCCGCCACGCCGCAATTGTCTGCGGCCTCTCCCCCTCATCCACCCGTAGCGCCCGGTCAATGGCACCCAGCAGTGAGGCACTCGCCTTGCCCTTGCACCGCCTGGCGGCAGGCACCAACGGATCCTCCCGCAACCGCTCCGTCGCATCATCCGGCACCTCCCCGGTCAAACACCGGTAACACACCGCCCCCAACCCATAAATATCTGTCCAAGGCCCCTGATGTCCTTTCACGGAATACTGCTCAATCGGCGCATATCCTGGCGTCACTATCGCCGTCACACTGCGACTCTTCCCCGCCACCGCCTGCCGGGCCGACCCGAAGTCAATCAACACCGGACTGCCATCATCCCGAATCACAATATTCCCCGGCTTGATATCCCGGTGCAGAAAGTCCGCCTCATGCACCGCTTCCAGCCCGTCCAGGATGGGGAGCAGTATTTGTTTCAACTCTGATTCTGTAAGGGTCCCTTTGCGTTGCAGCATCTCTGACAGCGTTTCCCCCTCCGCATACTCCATCACACTATACCCGGTGCCATGCGCCCGAAAGAAACGATGAATCCTGATGATGTGCCGGTGGTCAAAGCGGGCCAGGGTCTGTGCTTCGTTGAGAAAGCGCGCCAACCCCCATTCGTAATCGGCCTGGTCCTGGGTGGATTTGATGTGTGCCTTCCCTGGCACACCCCCTACGGGCGTCCTTCGGACGTCCAAATCCGCTCCTGGCGGATTTGTGGGGAGCACAGAATTGTTATCAGTTCGTACTGCCAGGTCATTGGGTAGGTACTCCTTGATGGCGACAGCCTTATCCAGGTGATGGTCGTAGCCCAGGTAGGTAATCCCAAAACCGCCACTGCCCAGGACCCGCACCAGTTCGTATTCTTCGATGCGGTAGCCCGAAGGCAGGGCATGACCTTGAAACAATTCTTTACCGAGGCGCCGGAGTGCGAGATAACGCACCGTGTCCGGGCCTTTTTGACCCGTAATACGCAATAGATTCAAGATGCTCAGCTTCCGCGGCAGGATGGAAGAAATAGCTCATCTGAGCAAAGCTTGAGCTTTTCTTCTAACCTCTTCTACCGGAACTGGTTGAACGATACCTTCGTCAAGATCACGTGCCCGTCTGTGTGCTGCGGTCAGCCAGTCTGCCTCGATTTCATCTTGTGATGGTGTATCAAGACTTAACAAAAGCCTTTGGGCCAACTCAGCTCTTTCTTCTTCAGGCAAATGGAGCGCCTCGTCTTTTTATTTGCTTCAAGTTCATTTTTATCTCCAGTGGTTGAACTTCCTGATTCCAATGTCGTAAACCCAGGCTGCATTTAAACTGGTTTCCGGCCTGCCTGGTTAAGCCTGGACGATGAAAAATATATCATAATTAAGGCTATGACAGGGAAAGCGCCAATATGCACTTTCCAATAATTCCGGGTTATGAACACGTTTGAGTTCGTAGCGAATCAGGAATGACCTTATGCCCGGTTCCATATAATCGCCGATAACATGGTGGCTTTACCATTTTGAGCCGTATTTGGATATTTCGTTCGATATTTCGTTGACAGGCAGGCAAAAAGGCATAACAATTAATCTGATTAAATTGATTAATCTTCAAGCTTCAAAATGAAGTTACTCCTTGGGCTTCATAAGAAACCAATCATATTTTTGAGGATAAATAATGGAAACCTACAGTTCAACCGATGCCAAACGGGAATTTGGCGAAGTGCTTACCAAATCACAACGAGGGCCGGTGAGTGTCACTCGTAATGGCAAACCTATCGCGGTGGTCCTATCCAACGTTGATTATGAAGAAATGAAGTTACAGGCATTGAGAGCCAAACTCATCAGGGGACAAAATAGCCCCGTCGTGGAAAACTGGAACACAGACGGGTTTTTAGCCAGGGCAAGAAAACGCGTCAGTGAGCAGTAAACGCAACTTCCAGGTACGCCAGGCTGCGGATGACGATCTACTCGACATATTCGTCTATGGATGTGAAAAATTCGGTATAGATACTGCTGAAGCTTATATTTACGCGTTGGAAGCCGGCTTCCGGCGGCTCACTGAACACCCGAAACTTGGCCGGTCAATTGATCAAACCATAGCGGGCATTCGAGCTTTACCCGTGGTGTCGCATGTTATCTACTACCAGATAACAGATACCGCCATCGATATTATCCGCATACTGCATAAGTCCATGCTGCCTGGAAGGCACCTTGCTGAATACACTGACCAATGAGCAACGATGCCGTAAAAACAATTGAATAGAGCGACAAGCCACTCACGAAACAAATCCTCCCTGGATGGCCGGCTTCGGCGCGTTATCTGATTTGGCAAGCGAAAACCGCTGTGTGCTGGACGCGATCGAGGAAGAATTTGAAACGATCTCGCCCGAAGATGCTGCATGATTCTTGATACCAATACCTTCAGGTCGTTGAGCAGGTACTCCTTGATGGCTACAGCCTTATCCAGGTGATGGCCATACCCCAGGGCAGGTAATCCCGAACCCGCCGCTGCCCCAGACCCGCACCAGTTCATATTCTTCGATGCGGTAGCCAGAGGGTAGGGTGTGGAGGTAGTCGGTCATGAATGATAATTACTTCGGAGTATTTCGGGGTCAGGTCGCACAATGCACAAAGCTGACCTTACCCGAACCACTTTATTACTACAAATCAGCATTCACGAGCTGTCAAAGCGCGCTGGCTGCTGCTTATCGGTCAAGGCATTATACTTTGGCTGGACCACCTTTCTGTTTAATGCGCCAATAGGCGCTTTGTATGGGGCGCAGCAGATCCGTATGGAGCCAAAATAGAAACCTGTCCTACGAAATTCCAATATTTACATTATTTTGGAATTATAAACACCTGCTTTATTTGCAAAATGGAGTTTTTAGGCGTATAATGAACGCATGTTTCCAAGAATTTTCTCTCCCCCGGAACGCCAAAGCTACTTTCTTTTCGGCCCAAGAGGGACCGGAAAGAGTGTCTTTACAGGGAATTTCTACCGGCACGGCCTGTTTTTCGACCTGCTCGACGCGGGCGTGTACAACGAATTCATGGCAGACCCGGCCAGGTTGTCTCGAAGAATACCGGAAGGGTTCAACGATTGGGTTATTATCGATGAAGTGCAGAAGGTTCCCGCGCTATTGAACGAGGTGCATCGCCTGATAGAAAGCCGGCGTATTCGCTTTGTGCTTACCGGGTCGAGCGCGCGCCGCTTGCGCAGGGATAATGTCAATCTGCTTGCAGGACGGGCCCTGACTTGTCGTATGCACCCATTGACCGCCGCGGAACTGGGCGCGGATTTCAACCTGGCGCGTGCGCTGAAATATGGACACTTGCCCATGGCTTGCACGTCCACTGACCCGGAAATGTTCCTGCAAAGCTATGTCAGAACTTACCTGCAGGAGGAAATACAACTGGAAGGACTGACGCGTAACCTCCCTGCATTCAGCCGGTTTCTGGAAGCGGCGTCTTTTTCCCAGGGTTCGCCGCTGAACATATCGGCCATAGCCAGGGATTGCGCGGTAAACCGCAAGGTGGTGGAAAACTATTTCTCAATCCTGAGAGACACCCTGGTGTCGTATGAAATTCCGGTATTCACCAAAAGGGCGAAGCGTAGCGTAATCCAGAGCGTCAAGTTCTATTTTTTCGACGCGGGCGTTTTCCGTGCATTACGACCTGCAGGACCCTACGACTCCGACGCTGAAGCTGAAGGCGCGGCTCTGGAGACTCTGGTCCTGCAGGAAATTGCCGCTCGAAATGATTACCGGCGCTGGAATTACGGTATACATTACTGGCGCACCCGGCAGGGGACGGAGGTTGACTTTGTGCTTTATGGCGCGCACGGCTTCAAGGCAATTGAGGTAAAGCACTCAGATCGCATCCGACGGGAAGATTTCAAGGGTCTCAGGCAGTTCAAGGCAGAATACCCTGAAGCGGAATTGATTTTCGTCTATTCAGGGGACCGGCGCTTTCACGAAGGAGGAATAGAGATTGTTCCTGCAGAAGTGTTTTTGCGGGAAATGGAAGAATTTATTTGAACCGGATATGAGACCATACTTGAATATCGGATTTTTTTGTTGAACTTCACCACAGGTTACAAAGCCGATGCAGGTGAAATGACGATTGGCTGAATTCCATAATATATCGCTCTCGCTCAACGAAAATACGATCAAAAATATGACTGAATGAACTTTCGCGCCAATACGGTTCCAGGGCCGACTGGATATAGTCCTCCGCTTTTTCCAGTCCTGCTAAACTGACATTGTCATATATTTCAAGCCAGTTCTCGCCAAATCTCTGAAAATCACCTTCGTTGAGCTTCTCGGTTTTCGTGAAAGTAATATCTTTAATCGCTTGCGCGCATTCTTTTTCCGGGTCGTCACCTTCCCACGGGGGGCCAGACAGGCGAGTTCGAGAAGCAATGTTTCTTTTCTCTCCCAGGGATTTCTTCGGATCATCCCATCGGAACAATGACCGATCAATAACCGCTTCGGGATGTTGCGCCTCCGGCAAGGTCATTGTTTGAGCCAAGTCTTCTTGAATCGCTTCCGTAATCTCTACTCCGAACGATGGGTTTCCGTTAATGGTGATTACGAAATCCGGCCTTTCCGATTCGCTGACCTTCACAGGAAACGCAAGCCGGTTATTATTATTGAGCGTCGATAAAAGGTGACAAATGCACCGCTTTTCCACGTGTAGTGAAGTACGTCCGCAACCGCGGGAAGGCACGGAAATGTCGATTTCCGAGAGCTTGCCGGACAGGTCGCTTTTTGAATTAGCTTCCAACGCCCGCCATTCTGGCACAGGCCGTTTTGTCGATGCCATATAAAAATTTTCCGGACAAATTCGCACACAGGCACGCTTCCGAAGTAATATCTGTAGCAGTCATTATACAGTGGGGAGTATTTACGAATGAAATTGCAACTGCGGGAAGAAAACAATGGAAACGCAAACTATTTTCCGGGGTCAGACTGATCTGTTTTCAAATAGCAGCGAGGTGGCCGCTGACAACGAGTTGCGCGAGTCCCTTCGCTCCGGTGACGCGGGTGAAGCTGCGCGTAAGCTCGGCGAACTTGCCGCGCTTGCCCCTGATCACGCGGCATTGCAGCCTGCCGCGGTCATCATTGACGCGTTGCGCACACCGGCCCCGCGTGATTTGAGCGCGACCGAGGCATACCTGGAAACGCTGAGGGGGGAGTGGGCGCTTGCGGCAGAGACTCTGTTCGAGGCTGAAGGGAAGACCCTGCTGGCGCCGCGCTGGCGCGCCGTCGGACAAGTACTGGAGAGTGTGGCTTTCGACCCGGCGCATCCTGACCGCCATGCCAGCCGCGCCTGCCTGGAGGCGGGTGACTGGGAGGCTGCCATAGGCGCGGTACAGGCCGAGGACGGGTTTGCGGAACAACCCGTATTAATCGGACGACTGGCGCAAGCGTTGTGGCAGACACAACAGACTGTACAGGCTATTGAGCGCTGGTTTGAATTGTGCTGGTTGGCGCCGGAGTATTTCGCCGGGCTGATCGGGAACGGGCACATTTCCGCGTCTTTGTTGCTTGAGCATTGGCGCGAAGCCATAAACGCCGACGTGGAACCCGAAATTTCTACGGTATGGTTTCCGGCCTGGATGATACTGCATGAGCCGGGATTGGCCCGCTCTATCAAAAGCCGCGGCGCTGCCGATGGCCCGCAACGAGCATTTGACCTGGCGCGGGAGCTGGTAATGAGCGACGGCGAACAGATAGAGGCGCGCAAGGAACTCAAGGAGATTCATCCCGGGCTGTTCCGCTGCTTCCTGGAAAACAGCAACCGATTATTGTAGGTGGTGTTCTCTATATCCAGGGATTAAATACCACCC
>MKWU01003669.1_pt1 | contig 19744 bp, 17 predicted proteins | sample 809101 | NCBI WGS metagenome assembly MKWU01 (sample SAMN05860141, study PRJNA318959) | sponge metagenome | host: Aplysina aerophoba | place: Slovenia: Piran, Adriatic Sea, Gulf of Piran | collected 2013-05-07
GCCGGCAGCCGCGAAGGTCGCGGGCGGTCGCTCCCGCCGCGATGTCGCGGGTGGCGACGCCGACGTTGTCGCCGGGTGCCATCACCACCATGTTGACCGCCGAGTTCCCGCCGCCGCTCATCCGTCCGCTCGTCCATCCGCTCCTCCGCCCGCCCCGATGATCCGCGGACATCCGATCGCCTCCAGCATCTCTCTCGCACGGCCCCGGTACCGCTCGCGCACGTCGCGGGTCGGGGGGCGGCACCGGCTCGACGGCAGCCCGACGAGCTCCATGCACAGCTTGTCGAGGTAGCCGTCGCCGCTCGTGTACTCGCGCTCGATCTCGACCCAGAGCTTGTAGAAGGGCATCGCCTCCTCGACCATCATGCGAGCGATTTCGGGATAGTTGCCCGCCCGCGCTTCGTCGAGGAGCCGGATGCCCCACTCCGGCCAGAAGTTGCAAAGGTGCACCTCGAACGCCTTCGCCCCGAGGGCCGGCATGGGACTGAAGGCGAAGTAGAGGTTGTTGTCGATGATCGTGAAGCGCTCGGAGAAGTGCGAGGTCACGTCCTCGAACTCCATCGCGTCGGTGCGCGGGGTCGCCCACTTGAGGCCGACCACGTTCGGGATCTCGGCGAGGCGCTCGACCATGCCGAACGAGATCCCGGTCGAGGTCCAGAAGGTGTTGTAGACGATGATCCCGACCGCGGGCGCGGCGGCCGCGGCGGCCTGCACGAACTCTTCGAAATCGCCTTCCCCGTGCTCGAAGTAGAAGGGGCACGAGACCTGGATGAAATCGGCGCCGAGCGCCTGCGCGGCGCGCGCGAGCCGGACCAGCTCGAGGGTGCTCGTGGTCTGGGCGCCCATCGCGACCGGCACCCGCCCGTCCGCCTCGTCGACCACGACGGACGCGACCCGCACCCGCTCGTCGAACGTCATCGTCGAGAAGTCGCCCCCCCCCCCCCCCCCGCGCCCCGCGCGCCACGGGCGGGCGCCCCCCCCCCGCGCCCCCCGCGAGCGGGGGGCCGCGCGCCCCCTCGAGTCCGTGGTCGACGAGGAAGCGCACGTAGGTGCGAAGCGCCGGTTCGTCGACCGGCCAGCCCTCACGGTCCGCGAACGGGGTCGGGACCGTGACGTAGCAACCCTCGAGCGCCTGCCGGCGCCGCTCCGCATCCATCCGCATCCCCTACCCGGGAGCACCGCCTGCCCATGCGCTGCGCCATCGGTCCGGAACAACCGGATCCCCGTCGCATGCGCGGTGCGACCCGCACCCGTCCGACGCCGTGGCCGGCGCGCCGTCTCGAGCTCGGGTGCCGCGCGGTGGCGGAACGAGCGTAGCACGCAAATTGCCGCCGTCTCCCATGCGTGATACATACTTGGGACATGCCAATGGGCTCGAAGCCAGGAATAGAGAAGGAGACAGCATGAAACGTCAACCGACGCAACCCAAGTCCGAATCCGGCTCCATCACCCGCCGGCGCTTCGTCAAGACCGCCGGCGCGGCGGCCGCGCTCGCGGCCGGCGGAGCACCCTTCGTCGCGCCAAAGCGGGCGCGCGCGAGCGGCCACCACGAGATCCTGCACTGGAACTGGCTCGGCGCCTCCGACAAGGAGGTCTGGTCCCAGATGATCGACGCCTTCAACGACGCCCACAAGGACAAGGGTGTCCAGATCAAGATGGAGGACGTCGCCTTCGACCAGTACAAGACGAAGGTCCTCGCCTCCGTCGCGACCGGCCGCGCGCCCGACTTCGGTTGGGGCATCGCCGGCCAGGATGCGAAGTTCGCCAAGGAAGGGGTCACCGTGCCGCTGGACGAGATCATCGCGGGGTCGGGGCTCGACCTCGCCGACTTCACGGATCTCTCGCTCAAGGCGGCCCGTTACCCGCAGTCCGGCAACCAGCTTCACATGATTCCGATGGACCTCATGAGTCTTCAGCCCGAGATCAACGTGGACCACGTGACCGAGGCCGGGCTCGACCCCGAGAGCCCGCCCCAGGACGGGGAGGAGCTCCTCGCTTGGGCGGACGCGATGAGCCGGCGCGACGGCGACACCGTCACCCGCTCCGGGATCATGATGACGGGCTCCGGCGTCCAGCCCACCGTGACCTGGGGCATCGTCGCGGAGCAGATGGGCTTCCGGCGCGCGAGCGAGGATCTCAAGACGGCCTGCGTGAACCCCGAGGCCGGCAAGGAGGCGATGCAGTGGGTGCTCGACCTCTTCGACAAGCACCGGGTCTCCACCCGAGACGTGACGGACCGCTACAAGGCGTTCGGGACCGGGCAGGGGTCGATCTTCTGGACCGGGCCGTGGACGATCAACGGTTACGTCCAGCAGGGGCTCAACTTCATGACCTCGCTCTTCCCGAAGATCGGCAAGGAACGCCTCACCTACTTCGAGATGGGCGGCCTCGAGCTCTACCCCCAGCAGGACCAGGGCCGCTACGAGGCGACCATGCAGGCCATCAAGTGGCTGTCGGACAACAGCTTCCTGTGGACGACGGTCGGCCGTGGGGCGACCCCGCGCAAATCCATCATGAGCAATCCGGACTACAAGACGGCCGGGCATCCCTGGAAGGTCCGCGGGGCGTTCGTCGAGGGCATGGAGTTCGCGACCGCAGGCGAGATTCCGGTCCTCGCCGGCCCGGAGTTCACGATCTACTCCGGCGGCAACTACCTCGCCAAGACCCTCGAGGGAGTGTGGACCGGCCAGAAGTCCATCGACGACGCGATGGGCCAGCTCCAGGAACGCTGGCAGAAGAACCTGGACGCCGGCTGATCCGGCCACCGCACGGTCCGCCGGGCGCGGCGCCCGGCGGACCGTGACTTCCAGGAGAGGAACCGGGTTGTCTCGACCGGCGCGGTCGCGGTCCTGGGGGGCGGCTTCCGGGCGCGCCGCCGCGCGCCCGTCCGAGCCCGTGCTCGGCTAGGCGACGGTGGCCGCGCCGGCGACAGTCATCCGCGGCTCGGCGACGGGCCGGAAGATGGACGGGGTCGGATACCTCTTCGTCGCCTTCTTCGCCGTCCCCTTCCTCATCTTCAACATCCTGCCCGTCCTGTTCGGGGCGTACGTCGCGTTCACCGAGTGGAGCATCATCGGGACGCCGAACTGGGTCGCCCTCGACAACTTCCGCGAGGCGTTCGGTGACGAGTGGGCGCGCCTCGCGTTCTGGAACATCCTCTTCTACGGCCTCATCATCGTCCCCGGGGTCACCGTCGTCGGATTGTTCGCGGCCCTCTTCGTCAACAAGCGCTATCCGTTCTACGCCTTTGCCCGGACCATGTTCTTCGCCCCCACGGTGGTCTCGGCCACCGTCATCGGGCTCGTCTGGGTCTGGATGCTCGACACCCAGTTCGGCCTCGTCAACCAGTACCTCGGCTTCTTCGGGGTGTCGCCGATTCCCTGGCTCACCTCGATCGAGTGGTCCCTCATCGGGGTCAGCATCGCGTCCATCTGGTGGGATCTCGGGCTCGCGTTCGTGCTGTTCCTCGCCGCCCTCCAGGACATCCCGCGCGAGCTTACCGAGGCCGCCGTCGTCGACGGCGCGACCCGTCCCCAGCGCCTCCGGTACGTGATCCTGCCGCACGTCCGGGCCGTGTTGAGCATGGTCATCACCCTGCAGCTCATCTCGACCCTGCGGATCTTCAGCCAGGTCTACGTGATGACCAACGGGGGGCCGGCCGGATCGTCGTCCTCTCCGATCCACTACATCTACTCGGTCGCCATCGTCCGGATGGAATTCGGCTACGCGTCGGCGGTCGCGATCATGCTCTTCGCGGTCATCGTGGTCCTCACCATCGCGCACCGGCTGCTGCTGCGCGAGCGGGCATGATGGCCGGCCGCCCGGACCTCGGAGCCCGCTTCCGCCGGTACCTCGGCAGCCGGGGGATGGAGCCCGTCGACGTCCCCATCTGGCTCATCGGCACCCTCGTCGTCCTCGTCTGGGCCGCCCCCTTCGTCTGGATGGTCTCGACCTCGTTCAAGTTCCCGGGCGACGTGATGACCCACGACATCGAGTGGCTGCCGCGCCGGGCGACCATCGACAACTACATCCGGGTGTTCGAGTACCCGGTGGTGCGCTGGGGGATCAACAGCATCGTCCAGGCCGTCGCGTCGACGACCCTTTGCGTCATCTTCGGTGCCATGGCCGGCTACGCCCTCGCGCGCCTGCGGTTCCCGGGGCGGGCCGCGATCTTCGCCGTGTTCCTCGCCTCGCTGATGATCCCGGTCGAGGTCTCCGTCATTCCCATGCTGCTCGCCTTCATCAAGGTCGGCTGGGCGAGCAGCTACCAGGCCCTCATCCTCCCCACCATCGCCAACGTCTTCAGCGTCTACATCTTCCGGCAGTTCTTCCTGGGGTTCCCGGCCGAGCTCGAGGAGGCGGCGCGGATGGACGGGGCGGGGCCGTTCCGGCTCTTCTGGAGCGTTGCGTTTCCGCTTGCTCGCGCGCCGATGATCGCGACCGCGGTGATCGTCTTCACCCTCAACTGGAACAACTTCCTCTGGCCGCTCCTCGTCGTCTTCGACGAGGACATGAAGACCCTGCCGGTGGGGATCGCGGCCTTCGCACCGGTGGTCGGGTCCAACACCCAGCTCGAGGGCTTCAGCGTCGCGATGGCCGGGGTCACCGTGCTGAGCGTGCCGAGCCTCGCGCTCTTCTTCTTCCTCCAGCGCTACTTCATCGAAGGCATCTCGACGGGAAGCGTGAAGCAGTGACGAGGTCGATCGAGTGGTTCGCCCGGTCCGGGCCGAGAAGCGAAGTCGCCGCCGGGCAACGGCTGTCCGGTCGGCGCCACGGAGTCCGGCCGGCCGGACCCGAATCCCGACGAAGGTGCGGACAGGAGTCGGCGGGCGCATCCGGCGCGCCTCCGCGAGTCGGGGGCGGCCCCCCGCTGTCCGGTCGACCCGGCGGAACCGGAGGAGAGATTCGATGTCGATAGTCGGCACGCCCGAGCACCACACCATCTTCACGCACCCCGTGCACTGCGTGAACCAGGTCGCAACCCGGACCCTCGCGAACGGCGACCTCGTGTGTGTCTTCAACGAGGAACGCTTTCCCTACCACCATGACAGCGGCCAGACTCTCTTCGTCCGCTCGCAGGACGGCGGGGTGACGTGGAGCGAGCCGTCCGTCGTGCTGCCGTGGAGCGAGACGGTCGGCAACTGGGACTGCGGGATCTGCGAGCTCGCGGACGGGACCCTGCTCGTGAACTTGAGCATCACCGCGTTCTTCAAGCGCGGCATCAAGCCGGAGCAGCCCTCCTGGAGCATGCACCCGATGACCCGGGAATGGGGCGACTGGACCTGGGCTTTCAAGACCCAGGGGTGGCTCGGGACCGCCGTCCTCAAGTCGACCGACGGGGGCGCGACCTGGTCCGCGCCGATTCCGGTCAACGTGCGGCCGTTGAAGCACGGCGGCTGCCGCTCGGGCTGCTGGCTGCTCCCGAACGGCGCGCTTCTGATGGGCCTCTACGGCCGCATCCGGGGCTACGGCGAGGAGGGCGAAGGGGAGACGACGCGCTCGGCCCTCGTCCGATCGGACGACGGCGGCGACAACTGGGAGTACTACTCGACCCTCGCCTACGACCCGGCGAGCATCGTCGACTACGAGGAGCCGGCCCTCCTTCGCCTCCCGGACGGGCGGCAGGTCTGCTTCATGCGCACCCACGTCAACCCGAGCGGGGACGCGAAGAACATGGCGATGACCGTCTCGGAGGACGACGGATTCTCCTGGACCCCTCCGAAGTGGACGAACATCTGGGGCTATCCGGCCGATCTCATCACCCTCGAGGACGGCCGCCATCTCATGATCTACGGGTACCGGCGTCCACCGTACGGAGTGCGCGGGATCCTCTCCGAGGACGGGCTCACCTGGGACGTGAAGGACGAGTTCGTCATCCGGGAAGGCGGGGTGCCGGGCAACGCCGGCGCGGGCGCGCCGGCCCCCGGAGGCATGTCCCCGCGGGGCGGCGTCGACTGGCGCAACCCCGGCATCTACCAGCACATCGGCTATCCAAGCGTCGCCCAGGCTCCGGACGGCGCGGTCGTCGCCTGCTACCACGAGTGGGACGACCGCGACGACCCCCTCCAGTTCGTCCTGTGCACCCGGTTCCGGGTCTGACCGGAGAAGGCCGCGTCTCCGTTCGAGCCGATGCAAGGCTCGCCGCGCGCTCCGACCGAATCGGGTCGCGGCCGCAAGGGGAATCGCGGTAGCCGCGCTGCGTTTGCCGACCGGTTCGGATGCGGTGTGGACAACCCTTCGGCGGGAACGGTTCGTGCTTTCCGGGTCTCGACGCCGATGCCGCACGGAGCGGCCGCCGGCGCAGGAACTCCGGGGCGTTGTGCTAGCATCGGGCGACGGTCGCGGGGCGGGGTTCGGGGGGTCCGATCCGGTATCGCCGCGGGAGGCGGCTGGAAGCCTCCGGGGCGTGCCGCGGCGCGGCGGAAAGGCAAGCGGAGACGAGGCGATGTCGCTCAAGCTCACCGACGAACAGCTCCGGCATTTCGACGACGAGGGATATCTCTTCCTCCCCGACGTCTTCGACCGTGCGGAGACGGATCTGCTGCTGCGCGAGGCGCACGGCATCTTCGCCTGCGACCGCAAGGAGGTGGTGCGCGAGCGCGACGGCCGCACCGCGCGCACTGCCTTCGCCGCCCAGCACTACAACGAGGCGTACGCGCGCCTCGCCCGCCATCCGCGCCTCGTCCGTCCGGTGCAGGAGATCCTCGGCGGCGAGGTCTACATGCACCAGTTCAAGATCAACGCCAAGGCCGCCTTCGACGGAGACGTGTGGCAGTGGCACCAGGACTACGGGGTCTGGTCGCGCGACGACCAGATGCCCGAATGCCTCGCCATGAACATCGCCCTGTTCCTCGAGGACGTGACCGAGTTCAACGGCGCGCTGATGTTCATTCCGCGCAGCCACAAGGCGGGGACCCTGGAAGCGGGCCACGACGTCGAGACCACGAGCTATCCGCTGTGGACGATCGACAACGCCACCATCGCCCGGCTGGTCGAGGAGGGCGGTCTCGTCTCCCCCAAGGGGCCGGCCGGCTCGATCATCCTCTTCAACGGCAACCTGGTGCACGGAAGCCCGAGCAACATGTCCCCCTTCGACCGGACCATCGTCTACCTGAGCCTTTGTCGGGTGGAGAACCACATCCGCCGTTTCAAGCGGCCGGAGTGGGTCGCCCACCGGGACTTCGCGCCCATCGAATGCCTCGGCGACGACTGCCTCCTGCCGCTCGCGCGCAAGGCGGCCTGAGGGGCTGATTCCGGTCGCCCGCCCCGGCGGCCGGCAGGGCCTCGGTCGAATTCCGGTGGCGTCCCGCCGCCGGAGACGCATTTCTCGCAACGATGGGAACCCGCTTGAAGCTGCGCATCGGCACCCGCGGATCCCATCTCGCGCGCATCCAGGCGCAAAACGCGGCGGCTCGGCTCAAGGGTCTCGGTCACGAGACCGAGATCGTGGCCATCTCGACGGCCGGAGACCGGTCGAGCGCTCCCACCTTCGCCGCGATTGGTCCGCAGGGGGTGTTCGTGCGCGAGATCGAGCAGGCGCTGCTCACCGGAACCGTCGACATCGCGGTGCATTCCCACAAGGACCTTCCCACCGCCTCGCCCGACGAGCTCGTGGTCGGGGCGATTCCCGCGCGGCGCGACCCGGCGGATGTGCTGGTCGTGCGCGCCGGGCGGCTCGACGACAGGCGCCCGGGCGACCCTGTCCCGCTGCGCGAGAACGCGATCGTCGGCACCGCTTCGGTGCGCCGGCAGGTGTGGCTCGCGCACTTTCGGCCGGACCTCGAGGCCCGCTCGCTCCGCGGGAACGTGCTGACCCGGATCCGACGGCTGCGCGAAGGCCGCTACGACGCGATTCTGCTCGCGCTGGCCGGCCTCGACCGGCTTCGTTCCGGCGAAGGCGAGGGCGAGCCGGCCCTCGATCTGGACGATCTGACCCTGGTACGCCTCGATCCGGACGTCTTCGTGCCCGCCCCCGCCCAGGGGGCCCTCGCCCTGCAGTGCCGCCGGTCCGACGAGCGGGTGCGCGCCGCGCTGGCCACGCTCGACGATGCCCGCACCCGCGCCGCCGTCGAGGCCGAGCGCGCCCTGCTCGCCCGCCTCGAGGGCGGGTGCGAGCTCGCCTTCGGCGCCTGGTGCCGGAACGGCGCCGACGGGAAGGCGGACGAGTGCGCGATGGTCGCCATGGTGGAGACGGCCGGAGAGGTGCGAAGGGCGACGGCGGCGGGACCCGAGCCGCCCGCCCTCGCGGAAGCGCTCTGGAACGCGCTGTCGGCCACCGGCGGCGCGCGCGGCGGTTGACCGGACCGTCCGGTGAACGGTCTCGCCGGGCGCCGCATCCTCCTCACCCGGGAGGGAGAGGACTGCGCCGCGTGGGCGGCGGAGCTCGAGCGCCTCGGAGCGGTGCCGGTGCGCTTCCCGTGCATCGAGTGCCGCGAGATCGACACCCCGGCCCTTCGCGGACGGCTCGCCGCGGAGCTGCCTCGCGCCCGCTGGCTCGCGTTCACCTCGCGCCGGGGGGTCGCGGCGTTCGCGACGCTTCGGAAGGGAGGGGGGACTGGCCCGGCTCCGGGCCCGATTCCGGCGCCGGCCGCGGTCCCCGCCGAGGTCAAGGTCGCGGTGGTGGGACCCGCGACCGCGCAGGCGGCGGCGAAGACCCTTGGCCGGACGGACCTCGACGGGGGGCCGGGCGGCACCGCCGCGTCGCTCGGCGCGGCCCTCGCCCCGATGCTCGCACCCCGCGACCGCGTGCTGATCGCGGTCGCGGAGAACGCGGGGCGGACCCTCGAGGCGGCCATCGCGTCCGCCGGAGCGGATTGCGCCCGGCTCGACGTCTATCGCACCGTTCCGAGTCCTCCGGCCGCGCGCAAGGCTGCATCCTCCACCCTGGGGGCGGATAATGTGTTCCTCGCGAGCCCCTCCGCCGTCAGCGGGTTCGTCAATCGGGTACGGCTGGATTCCGCCCCCGGTATCTTCACCATCGGACCGACGACGACGGCGGCGGCGCGAGCGGCCGGACTCGAGGTGACCGGCGAGGCGGCGCGACCGGGGCTGGACGGACTTGTGGAGGCAATGCGATGCGCGAGCTGACCATCACCGGGCCGGGGCGGATCCGGCCCCGCCGGCTGCGCCGCACGGCGGCCATGCGCGATCTCGTGGCGGAGACCCGGATCTCCCCCGACCAGTTCATCCTGCCCCACTTCGTGCTTCCCGTCGAGCGGGCCGAGGAGCCCGTTCCTTCCATGCCGGGGATCTCCCTCATGGGGGTCGAGAACCTCCTTCGCCAGGTGGAGTCGGACCTCGCGCTCGGGATCCGCTCGGTGCTCCTCTTCGGCCATCCTGTCCAGGGCACCAAGTCTCCGGGCGGCGAGGCGGCGGCAGATGCGCAAGGCGCGGTGCAGCAGGCAGTGACCCGGCTCAAGGCGGCGTTCGGCGACAGCCTCGTCGTGATGACCGACGTCTGCCTCTGCTCCTACACCGATCACGGACACTGCGGCATCATCGAGGGGGGCGAGGTGGACAACGATCGCTCACTTCGGCCGCTCGTCGAGACGGCCCTCAGCCACGCTCGGTCCGGCGCCGACGTGGTGGCCCCGTCGGACATGATGGACGGGCGGGTGGGGGCGATCCGCGACGCGCTCGACACCGAGGGGCTCGGCGGCGTCGCGGTCCTCGCCTATTCCGCGAAATACGCGTCCGCCTACTATGGCCCGTTCCGGGACGCGGCGGATTCCGCACCGGCCCACGGCGACCGCCAGAGCTACCAGATGGACTGCCGCAACGGACTCGAGGCGATTCGGGAGGCCGAGCTCGACGAGAGCGAGGGGGCGGACATGGTGATGGTGAAGCCGGCCCTGGCCTACCTCGACGTCATTGCCGCGGTTCGCTCCGCGACCACCCTGCCGCTTGCCGCCTACAACGTGTCCGGCGAGTACTCGGCGGTCAAGGCCGCGGCCGCCAACGGATGGCTGGACGAGGCGCGGGTCGTGCGGGAGAACCTGATGGGCATCCGCCGCGCGGGCGCCGATCTCATCATCACCTACCACTGCCGGGACGCGCTGCGGGAGAAGTGGCTGTGAACGGCGAACCCCGGGGCCATCTCCGCGGACCCGGCCGGCGCACGCGGGGCCGGCCCTTCCCGGCTCCACTCGCCCGGACCGCTCCGGCGCCCCCGGCTTGGACGCGGCAGCGGGGCGGGACGCCCCCCGCGGCGGGGCGGGGGGTTCCGGGAACCGCCAGCGCCCCGGGCGTGAACGAGCCAGCGGGTCGGAACGCCGCCGCCGGCGCGTCGGGTCTTTCGGGAAACGGCACGTCCACCGGTCCGATTTCCGGTTCCGACCGTCGCCGCGGGAGCCGGGCGGGCGGCGGCACTCCGGCCACCCTCTTCGAGCGCGCGATCGCGCGCGAGCCGGTCCCGCGCCGCCCGCTCTGGATCATGCGCCAGGCCGGGCGCTACCTCCCCGAGTACCGGGAGCTCAGGAAACGCCACCGGTTCAAGGACCTCGCCCGCAACCCGGAGCTCGCGGCCGCGGCTCCGCCGCTTTCCCTTCGACGCGGCGATCGTGTTCGCCGACATCATGAGCCCGGTGCCGGCCCTCGGCGTCGGATTCGACTTCGATCCGGGCCCGGTGGTGGCCGAGCCCCTCCGCTCGGCGGCGGCGGTCGCGGCCCTGCCCGAGCCCGATCCGGAAGAGGCGGCGCCGGAGGTGATCGAAGCCCTCCGGCACGTGCGCGGCGCCCTGCCGGCGAATACTGCCCTGCTCGGTTTCTGCGGCGCCCCCTGGACCCTCGCCGCCTATCTCGTGGAGGGCCGCGGGGTGAAGGACTTTCCGACCCTGCGGGCGTTCGCGGCCGCCGAGCCGCGCGCGCTCGAAGACCTCCTTGCGCGCCTGTCGCGCCTGATGGCGGGCTATCTCGTGCGCCAGGGCGAAGCGGGGGCGGACGCCGTGCAGATCTTCGATTCCTGGGCCGGCCTGCTTTCTCTCGCCGATTGGGAACGTCTCATCCGCCCCCACCTTCAGACGATGCTGGAATCGGTCGGCGCCGCCGGAGTCAAGCGGATCCTGTTCGTGCAGAACGCCCCGCATCTCGTGGACGCCTACGCCCGCCTGCCGGCGGAGGTGCTCGCGGTGGACTGGCGGGTGGACCTCGGCGTGCTCCAGCGCCGGCACGGCGGCCGGCGCGCCGTCCAGGGAAACATCGACCCCGCGGTCCTCACCGCCGGGCCGGGCGCCGCGCGCGCGGCCGCGGGAGAGCTGCTTGGTCGGGTGAACCCGACCGGCCACATTGTCAATCTCGGCCACGGGATCCTCCCCGCGACGCCCCTCGAGAGCGTGGCGGCGCTGGTGGAGGCGGTTCACGGCGAGTCCGCATGAGTCCTCGCGCGCGGGGCTCCGTACTGGCGCGGCCGCCTGACACTCGATCGACGTACCAGCCATGAGCGAGAGCGAGCGAACCCCGCCATCCGCGCCCCCGGCGCCGGACTTGAGCGAGAAGGGCACCCGGGACGGCGGGCGGACCTCCCTCGACCGCCGGCTGTTCCTGAAGTTCACGGCCTTCGGGGGCTGCCATGACGCGGGAGGCGCGGCTCGGGCCCTCGAGGAGAGCGGCGTCACCGGCGCGCTCTACCTCGACGCCAACGATCCGCGCGGTATCGGGATCGTGGCCGCGAGCGAGGACCCGGACCATTTCGTCACCGGATTTCGCGACTTGCTCGGTGCGCCGCCATTCGACCGCATGGAGCACAAGGCGGAGCTCGACATGCTCGGCCGCACGTATTCCATCGGCTACGAGTCCGATCTCGAGCACGTGCTCTTCGAACGGCCGATCTCGCGAATCGCGGACCCGGCGCTTCGCTGGGCGATCTGGTATCCACTGCGGCGGGCGAAGAGCTTCGCGAGGCTGTCCGCGGACGACCAGCGCCGCATCCTCGCCGAGCACGGGACGCTCGGCCACCGCTACGGCGCGGCCGGGCTCGCCCTCGACGTCCGCCTCGCCTGCCACGGCCTCGACAAGAACGACAACGACTTCATCATCGGACTGCTCGGGGCGGAGCTTTTTCCGCTCTCCTCCATCGTGCAGTCGATGCGCGGCACGGAGCAGACCTCCCGCTACCTCGAGAGCCTAGGGCCGTTCTTCGTCGGCCGGGCGGTGTGGCAGGGCAGGGGGCGGACGGCCGCTTCGTGACCGCGGAGCGGCTCTTCGACGACGGGGCGAACCGCTACGACGCGCTCCTCGTCGTCTCCTTCGGAGGACCGGAAGGCCCCGAGGACGTCATGCCGTTCCTCGACAACGTACTCGAGGGCCTGCGGCTGCCGGAAGCGGCGAAGCGCGCGGTCGCCCGGCGCTACGAACGGTTCGGCGGGGTGAGCCCCATCAACGCCCATACCCGGGCACTCGTCGCGGCGCTCGAAGACGCGCTCGCGCGCGCCGGGCTCGCGCTTCCCGTCTATTGCGGCAACCGCAACTGGCACCCCCTGCTCCCGGACACCCTGCGAAAGATGGAGACGGACGGCATCGAGCGCGCGGCCGCCTTCGTCACCAGCACCTTCGGCTCCTACAACGGCTGCCGCAAGTACCGCGAGGACCTCCACGCGGCCGCCCGCGGACTCGAGCGCCCGCCGCAGATCGACAAGCTCCGGTACGGATACAACCATCCCGGGTTCATCGCCGCCTTCACCGAACGGGTGCGTGACGCGCTCGCGAAGATTCCGGCGAAGCGGCGCGACGATGCCCCGATCCTCTTCACCGCCCACAGCCTGCCGGAGGCCGCCGCGCGCCGCGCGCCCTACGTGGAGCAGCTTCGCGAGGCCTGCGCCCTGGTCGCCGCCGGGCTCGGGCGCCCCGGTTCGCGCCGGCGGCTCGTCTTCCAGAGCCGCAACGCCCGCTACGGCCCCGACGACTGGCTCGGACCCGACGTCCGCGACGCGCTGGCCGAAGAGAAGTCAAACGGGGCGACGGACGTGGTGCTCGCGCCGATCGGCTTCGTCTGCGATCACCTGGAGGTCGTGCTCGACCTCGACGTCGAGGCGAAGGAGCGCGCGGACGAGCTCGGAATCGGCATGGTCCGGGCGGCCACCGTCGGGACTCATCCGGAGTTCGTCGGCATGGTCCTGGACCTCGTTCGCGAACGCATGACCGCGGACCCGGTGCGGGCGGCGCTCGGCTCGCGGGGGCCGAGCCACGACCTCTGTCCCTCGGACTGCTGCCCCTCGGGCCGCCCGGGCCCGGGGAAGCCGGCCATCGGCGGCCACCCGCTTCCGCCCGCCTGGCCCGACCCGCCGCCGGATCGCTGATCCTTGGCCGCCCGCCGGCATCGGAGCGATGTCGTCGTCATCGGCGCCGGTCTCTCCGGGCTCGCGGCGGCGCTCCACCTCGAGGCGCACGGGGCCCGTGTCGAGGTCCTCGAAGCCCAGGACCGGGTCGGCGGGCGCGTGCACTCGATGCGCGGCCCCGGACCTCGCCGGGAGGCCGGAGGGGCGTACATCGGCGCGGGGTACCGCCGGGTGATCGGCGCCGCGGAACGGCTCGGGGTCGACCTCGTCGACGTGACCTCGATGCTCTCGTTCTTTCGCGAGCAGGAGCTCGTTCTGGACGGCGAGCTCATCCGGCAGTCGCAGTGGCCCGACCATCCGCGCAACCCGTTCCCCGAGCGCGACCGCTCGCTCATGCCGTGGACCTGCCACCGGGTGCTCGCGGTGCGCGAGAATCCGCTCTCCACCCCGGGCGAATGGCTCGCACCGGAGATGGCGGGCCACGACATTCCCGTCCACCAATGGCTCGCGGGACTCGGGTACGGCGAGCGGGCGATCCGGCTCGGCTACGGGCTCAACCCGAGCTTCGGCGACGAGGCCCGCGAGGCCTCGGCCCTGCTCGGGTTCTTCCGCGCGGCCTTCTCCGTCGCGCAGCGCCGGCTCGCTCCCGCCGGGGTCCTCGGATACACCGCGTGCGACGGCGTGCAGCGCATCCCCGAGGCGATGGCCGGAGCGCTTCCCCGGGAGGTCCGTCTCGGCCGTTCCGTCACCGCCATCGGATGGGGCCGGAGCGGGGCGGAGGTGCGTTGCGCCGACGGGTCCGAATATGCCGCCCCGCACGTCGTCTGCTCCGTGCCGTTCAGCGTTCTTCGGGGCATTGCGGTGGAGCCGCCGTTCCCGGAGCGGCAGGCCGAAGCGATCCGAAGCCTCTCCGCCCAGCCCGTGACCCAGGTCTACTTCGCGCACCGTTCGCGGTTCTGGGAGGGCGACGGCCATTCTCCGAGCATGTTCACGGACGGCCCCGCGGGCATGGTGGCCGCGGCACGCGACGGCGAGGACCCGGAGGAAGTCACGAGCTTCACCGCGTGGGCGATGGGCCGCAACGCGCGCCGGCTGGACGCGCTGCCGACTGCGGAAGCCGGCCGCGTGGTCCGCGAAGCGGTCGAGGCCGTCCGGCCCGCGGCGAAGGACCAGCTCGAGCTTGTCGGTGTCAAGTCGTGGGGTCGCGATCCCTTCGCGCGGGGTGGCTGGGCGTTCTTCAAGCCGGGCGAGATCAACCGCTTCGCGAGCGAGATGGGCCGGCCGCACGGGCCGATCCGGCTCTGCGGCGAGCACCTGGCGCGCGATGCCCGCGGCATGGAAGGCGCAATGGAATCCGGCGAACGGGCGGCCCGGGACATCCTCTCCGCGTAAGTCCCGCGCTCCGTGAGGACGCGCAGGGCGGGAGCGATGCGGCACTGCGCGCGCGGGTTTCAGCCGCGGGGACTCCCGGACAGGCTATCGATAGACGTCCCGGCGGTGCCCCACCTTGAGGACGACGATGATCAGCTCGTTCTCGGAGACGCTGTAGAGAATCCGGTACTGCGCCACCCGTACCCGGAAGACATCGTCGTATCCGGAGAGCTTCCTCGCACCCCTGGGATACGGGTCGTTCGCCAGGGCCAGCATCGCACGGGCAACCCGTGCCTGGTCCGCCTGGGGGAGCTTGTGCAGCCGTCTCTCCGCGGCACGGGAAATCTCGACCCTACGGCCGGACATTCAGCTCGAGCTCACCGAGCACGTCGGTCAGCGGGCGTGTCGGCTCGTGTCGGAGCCGCTTCAGGTCCTCGATGTCCTCGAGCTCCTCGAGGCGATCGATGAGTGCCTCCTGGATGAAGTGATTCATCACGATGCCCCGCGACTTGCAGTACCGCTCCACGGCGGACTTCAGGACATCGTCGATCCGCGCGCTGATCTGCACCTTTGCCATGCGTCGTTTCCCCGCCGGTCGAGACCGCATCCGATAGCAAAAGCTAGCACGTGCGTGCACTACCGACAATCGCTTCGACGACGCCATCCATGGGTCGGCGGTGGGTGGAGCGGGGCCGCGACGTGTCTTCATGCGACCTCGCCATGACGCGAGGGGACCAGCGGCGCATGCACCCCCCAAAAGGGCGGTACGGTGCGGTCGAACCCAGGCGAGTCGAAAGGAGATGACCATGAACGCAAGAGCCCGGAACCTGGTTTTCGCCGCTGCGGCAGGCGCCATTCTCCTCACCGTCGACGCGGCCGCGGACGACGCTGGCGAGCGCGCGTTCGCGAACGAGCTCCGGATCCTGCCCGCGTTCACCGCCCAGCTCGACCACACCGTCGTCCAGGGCACCAGGAGCAGCCGCGATACCGCGCGGCTCGAGATGGATCCGGCCCGGAGGAGCTTCCGGCTCTGCTACGAGACCCTCCCGATCGAAATCTGGCGCGTGGGCAGAAAGGTCGTCACGGTCCCCACGGGAGAGGGAAGACCCGCGCGCGATCGGGCGCTGAGCGCGGGCAAGCTCGCCGCGCTGCTGTTCATGGTCGGAAGCGGAGTCGCTTCGAAGCACATGGAGGTGGCGCTGGAGCCGAAGGAGACGCAGGTCGACTACGTGCTGTCTCCTCGCAACGAAGGGAATCCCATCGCATGGATCCGCTACGAGTTCGACGACGTGGGGCTGCTTCGCGCCTCCGTCCTCGAGCGCAGCGGGGAACTGCATCGCATCGTGCTGAGCGAGCGCAAGCCCGTTACGGAGAGCGAGCCCGAGGCTGCCGGCGCGCCTGCCGCAGCCACGATTTCGATCTGAGCTGCCCACGCGGGGCTTGACCCGGCCGGGCCGCGCTGAGCCGCGCACGGGGGCCTGGACCGGGCGGGCCCGGGCGGCGCGCCGGCCGGCATCGAGCGGGCCGTGTTCCGACGGCCGGCCCCGCTCCGGGACGAGCGCGCCGCCAGCACAGGGAGAAAGGAGAGGCCAAGGTGAACCTCCTGACCATCCGGGAGCTCTGCGAGAGGCAGGACGCTTGCGGACAGCGGGTGCTCCGACAGGCCGCCGAAGCGGCGGCGCGCGGCGAAATGGCCACGGTCGGCGTCGAGATCGTCCTCCTCACCCTGCTCCGCGACCGGTCGGCGAGCGCCGACCTTCGTGCCGTGCTCGCGCGCGCGGGAGTCGATGCCGATCCCATGGAACACGGCCTCGCCCACGCGCTTCAGAGCCGGCCGCGCGGGCGGACCGGCGCGCTTCCCGCATTCGGGGGTGCCCTCGAGACCCTCCTGCGGAGCGCGACCACCCTCGCCCTCGACGAGTACCGCGAGCCGGCGGTGGCGCCGGTTCGATGGATCGAGGCGATCCTGCGGCGGCGCGACCAGTGGGCGGGGCTGCTCGCGAGCCTGCCCGGTCTGGAGGCGCTCGGGCCGGCCGCGCTCGCGGCGCCGCCGGCCGTTCGCGGCGAGGAGGGGAAGCCGCCGCGCCACCGGGAATCGGGAGACTGCACCGAGGATCTGGTCGCGCGAGCGAGGCGCGGCGAGATCGACTCCGCGGTCGGATTCGAGAGCGAGATGGAGGCGATCGCGGCGATCCTCCTTCGCCGGCGCCAGTGCTCGGCGGTCGTGGTGGGCGAGCCCGGGGTCGGCAAGACCGCGTGCGCGCTCGCGTTCGTACGCGCGCTTGCGAACCGGGAGGATCGGATTCCGGCCGCCTTGCGCGACTCGCCGGTCCGCGAGCTGGTCCCGGCCCGGCCCCGGGCGGCCGGGGCGGGGCGGGGGGGGGGCGGCGGGCGCCCGGAGGGGGGGGGCGCCGGAGGAGCGCCTGGAGGTGGCGCTCGCCGACGCGCGGCGGACCGACGCGATCCTCTTCGTCGACGACCTGCACGTCCTCGCGGGGGCTTCGAACGGGGCCGGGGGAGAGCTGCTCGAGACCCTGGTCCGGGACGGGACGCGCCTCCTCGCCACCTGCGGGTGGCGGGAGTGGCGGCGTTCCATCGAGCCCGACCCGGCGCTTGCGAGACGGCTCGCGGCGGTCCGCATCGAGGAGCCGGGACCGGACCGCGCGGGCGCCATCGTGCACGCGGCGAGCCCCCGGCTCGCCGGCCACCACGCGGTGGCGATCAGCGAGGAAGCGGTCCTCGATCGGTGCGTGCGGCTCTCGCACCGCTACATCGTGGGCAGGCGCCTTCCCGACAAGGCGATCGCGGTGCTCGACTCGGCCTGCGCGCGCGCGCGGATGCGGGACGAGGAAGGGGCGAACGTCAACGAGGACGACGTGCGCGCGGTGGTGTCGGACCTCGCCGGGGTTCCGTCGCACCGCCTCCTCTGCGATACGGCCGGGACCGGACTCGGACTCGAGACGGATCTCGCGAAACGCGTCGTCGGGCAGCCGGAGGCGCTCCGGCGCTGCGCCGACCAGGCCCGGGCGTGGATCGCCGGGCTGTCGGACCGCCGGCACCCGGTCGGGGCGCTGCTCTTCACCGGTCCCTCCGGAGTCGGCAAGACGGAGACCGCGCACGCGCTCGCCGACACCCTCTTCGCGGGCCGGATCCTCACCGTGAACCTCTCGGAGTACCAGGAAGCCCACACCGTGTCGGGCCTCAAGGGCGCCCCCGCGGGCTACGTCGGGTATGGCGAGGGCGGGGTGCTGACCGAAGGGATCCGCAAGACCCCCTGCTGCGTGGTGCTGCTCGACGAGATCGAGAAGGCGCATCGGGACGTCATCGAGATGCTGTACCAGGTCCTGGACCGCGGCTGGATGGAGGACGCGGAGGGGATCGAGGCGGACTTCTCGAACGCCGTGGTCATCCTGACGAGCAACGTCGGGGATCGGCTGATGGAGGAGATCGGAGCCCGGAGCGGGCCGGAGTCCGAAGCGCGCATCGAGCGCGAGATGCTCGCCGAGCTTCACCGCGTGTTCCCCCCCGCGTTCATCGGCCGTCTCCAGGTCGTTCCGTACCGGCCCCTGTCGGAGGAGACCCTGGAGCGAATCGCGGTGCTTCGACTGCGCCGCCTGGCCGAGCTCTACACCGCCTCGCACCACGCCCCGCTCGGTTTCCACGAGTCGGTGCGCGAGTGGCTGTGCGCGCGCGTGCAGTCGTCGCGGCAGGGGGCCCGGGTGCTCGATGCCCTCATCGCGCGCTCCGTCCGTCCGGCCCTCGCCGAGCACATCCTGGGCCGGATCGCGGAGGGCGGATCTCCTGGAGCGCTGGAGGTGCGTCGCTCGCCGGACGGGCGGATCGAAGTCGTCTCCCGTCCGGAGGCCTGAGCGCGGGGTGGCCGGGAGCGGGTGATGGCGCGCCGGAAAGTGTTTGCAGGAGTCAGGCGCGTCCTCGTCTCGGGACCGCACGGGACGCTCGCCGGACCGGGGAGGGCCATCCGTGCCGCCTTCGCGCTCGCGGGGGCGGATGCCGTCCGCCTGGTCCTGACCGGAGACCGTTCGCACGCGGACCGGATCCTCGAAGGCCTCGGAACGGACCCGCCTCCGGATGCGATCCTGCGGGTGGCGGCCCGACCCGGACTGGTGGTCGTCGACGCGACCGGCGCCGGTGCGCGGAGCCTTCGCCGCCTCGCCCGCGCGCTCCCGCGGCGAAGGCCGGTGGACGGCATCGGATGGGTCACGGACCTCGAAGGAGAAGACGACCGCGGGGCCGCGAGCGCGGCGCGACTTGCGAAGTCGCTCCGCGTCCGCGCCGCGTTGCACGTGGTGGTGCCGGGTGACCACGACCTCCCGATCTTCGTGACTGTCCCGGACGCGGCCGCTCCGGACTTGCGCGCCCTTGTCCGCGGCTTCGTGATGCGCCTGGTGCTCGAATGGCTGTACCGGGGAGGACGCCCCACTTTCCGATCGCCGCCGCCCGGCACCGATGGAGGCATGGCGCCGGCGCTTGAGGCCGCGATCGGAACCGCGTGCTCGAAGTCGCTCCGGCTGTCCTCCCTCGCGCGGGGCGGGAGCGGGCTGGCCGTAGCCGTCGCGAGCACGTGGGACCGGACCGTTCCGGACGAACGCGTCCACTGCTGGAGATGGGCCGGTGCGGCCGTCCTCGCGGCCGGGGTCGCGCTCGGCGGGCTCGGCATCCATTCGCAGGCGAAGCACGCAGAGAAGGTGGAACGAGCGTTGTCCGTACTCGCTCCCGTGCTCCCGGAGGCCGCCAGCGAGCCTGGCACGCTCGCCGGCGGATCGAAGGCGCGTCGCTACGTGCAGGCGGCGCAGGCCCTCGTTCGGGCGGCCGGGCCGAGCGTCTTCAGTCCCCTTTCCGGTCTCCATCCCGGTATCGGGCCGCTCAGCTCGCTGGCGAGACGAGCGGTGAGAGACGCGGTGATTCGCCCGGCGCAGGGGGTGATCCGGGACCGGGTCGCGCACGAACTCGCCCCGCAGGCCGACCCCGACCGTTGGCTCGATCGGGCGGGAGACGCGTTGGCGGGAGTCGGCGCGAGCGGCTCGGATGCGACCGCCGGCCTTCTCGCCGCCGCATACGGCGGAAGCGCGGCGCGATGGGCA
>MKWU01003671.1_pt1 | contig 19728 bp, 28 predicted proteins | sample 809101 | NCBI WGS metagenome assembly MKWU01 (sample SAMN05860141, study PRJNA318959) | sponge metagenome | host: Aplysina aerophoba | place: Slovenia: Piran, Adriatic Sea, Gulf of Piran | collected 2013-05-07
CCCCGCCCCTTGAACGCCGAGTGGTATTCGCCGGCGAAGAGATTGTTCACCATGCTGCGGGTGTGAATCTCGATCAGGCGAACTTTGTCGAGTATTTCTTTGGGAATCACGGTTCGGCTCGCCTTGGCTTTAGGGAACTTCGATGTGGTCGAAGAGCTGTTGCACGATGTGATCGCTGTCGATTTCCTCGGCCTCGGCCTCGTACGAGGCGATGATCCGATGCCTGAGTACATCGGCTCCCACAGCTTTGACATCTTCTGGGGTAACGTAGCCGCGGCGCTGGATGAAGGCGTGGGCGCGCGCCGTGCGAACGAGGAAAATAGCGGCCCGCGGCGAGGCCCCGTACTCGATCAGCGGTGCCATGTCGGCTAGCCCGTAGTCGGCCGGCTGACGGGTGGCCTGGACGAGATCGACGACGTAATCCTTGATCTTATCGTCGATATAGACGATCTCCACCACCTCGCGTAGGCGGCGGATTTCGTCGATGCTCACTGCTTGCTCCACCTCGATCTGACTGTCGTTGGCCATGCGGTCCAAGATCAGCCGCTCCTCGGCGCGCGATGGATAATCGACTTTCACTTTGAGCATGAAGCGATCAACTTGGGCTTCGGGCAGTGGATAGGTCCCCTCTTGATCGATCGGGTTCTGGGTGGCCATGACCAAGAACGGGTCGTCGAGCGCGTAGGTTTCCTCGCCGATGGTCACCTGCCGCTCCTGCATGCACTCCAAGAGTGCGCTCTGCACTTTGGCCGGTGCGCGGTTTATTTCGTCGGCCAAGATCAAATGGGCGAAGATCGGGCCTTTCTTGGGTATAAAAACCCCTTGGTGCTGGTTGTAGATGGTGGTCCCGGTCAGATCGGCGGGCAACAGATCGGGAGTAAACTGGATTCGCTTAAACTGGGCCGCCACGATCCTCGCCAGCGTCGCTACTGTCAGGGTCTTGGCTAGCCCAGGCACCCCTTCGAGGAGGATGTGGCCGTTGCACAACAGACCCATTAGGATCCGCTCCACCATGGCGCGTTGGCCGACGATGACCCGGTCCATTTCCTGCAAGATCCGCTCCACCACCGTGCTCTCGCGCTGGACCTGCTCGCTAATGGCGTGGATGTCTATTGTTGTTTGCGTCATTGGATGTACTCTCTACATGCTCTAAATCTCAGCCAATAAAAAACCGCCCTGCGGATTCGCAAGCGGCTGGGCCCATCTGCCTCAAACCTCTATGGCAATTTTCTAACGTGTTACGGAGCGGCAACCTCGTCTTGAAATTGAACCCATTCTTGGGGAGTGCGTCCGACGTTGGGCAATAGGTGCCGGGCGCTGGCCGCGAGCTCGGAATCCGGGTAGTTCTCAATCACGCGCTGATAAGCCAGCCGCGCCTTTTCTAGGTCGCGGATGTACTCTTCATATATAAAGGCAATCATAAATTGAGCTTCGTCGCCGTGCCCGCTAGCGGGATATTCAGCCAATACGCGCTCGTAATAACCGATGGCCTCCTGCATTTTCCCTTGCTGCTGGGCCAAGGCGGCAAGTTTTCTCAGCGCCTCTGGGGCTTTGGGAGATTGGCTAAAGCGCTCGAGAAAAGCCGTAAAATGTGCGACTGCTTGGTCGGCTGTGGCGGGATCGGCCGCTGCGGCCTCGCCGGCTGCAAACAGCGCTTCAGCGCTTTGCTGGCCGCAACCTGCCCACCAAAAACCAACGATAAAAATTCCCAGTAGTATCCTCGACCACATCTAAGTTTTAACCACGCATCTCACGGGAAAGTTCCTCAATCGGCTTTGGCGGCCTTCGCTTTGCCGTCGCCCTTTTTATCGCCGGCCTTACTGCTGCCGCTGTCTTTGTCGGCCTTAGCCGCCTTCTGATATCCATCGCTGCGATAGTCCGTTATGTAAAAGCCCGTCCCCTTAAAAAGCAAGCCGCCGCCCATGCCGATGAGCCGCTTAACCGGGCCGATACAATTCGCTTCCGTGCAGGTCTGGCGCGGCTCGGCCGTGATGCTTTGAAACTCTTCAAATCGGTGGCCGCAGCGCTGACATTCATATTCATATGTGGGCATAGCTTTTGGCTCTCGTTATAACTAAAAATACAAGCCTATTAATATAAATTCGGTCAACTAGGGACGCAATACTTGGCGACGCGCCGAGTCCTACTCAGCGCTACCCATTTTCGGGAGATCGCCCGTGCCGAGGGAGCGCACCTTGTCGCGCTCGATTTTGAGCAAGGTCAGCGCACTATTGGAGCGCACGTCCGAGGACAGAGAGATGGTGCCCGAGGCTCCTTGGTAGAAACGGACCGCAGCCAACCACTCAATCAGCGCGGCCGGACCGCGGTGCCCCTGCTCCCACCCATCAATAAGCAAGCGGGTGGCGTCGTAACCAGCCGCCGCGTAGTATGGATCGCGGCGGAATTGTTTGCGAAAGTTGCTGACAAACGACTGCTCAGCCGCAGATTCGGCCTGCCGCGAAGAAACGAAAATGACCCCGTCGAAATTCTTGCGCTCGCCCGGACGCATCTGTCGAATGGCTTCGGGATCCCACCAAGCATTGTTGCCGAGGACTTGGGTTTGCAAGCGGTGAAAATGCACCTGCGGCGCGATCGCCTTGGCGTCCGCAAAGCTCTCGACCACCACTACCACCCCGTCGATGGTGTCGATAAATTTATCCTCCATCGGCTCTTCCTCGATTACTTCGAGCGTATCCGCAGGTGGCGGTATAAGCGCCAAACCAGCGGCTCGAACCTCCTCAAAGACGTAGCGGAAATCCGTGGTCTTTTGGGGCACATACCAATCGCTGTGCGCGATCTGGCCGCCGTTGCGCTCGGCAATGCGGGTGAACTCGCGCGCGAAATCCCAGCCGTAGTCGCTGAGAGGGGAAATGATCGCTAAGTGCTCCAAGCCGAGGACGAGAGTCGCGTACTCGGCCAACAGACGCGCCTCTGTTTTCGAGACTGTGCTCAACTGGAAAACGCTGTGGCCGAGCGAATCCAAGCCGCTCTGTTGAGCCAGCGGCACCAGCAGGGGAACGCCAGCGCGCGCAGCGACCGTGGCCGCCACCACGCTAGATCTGCTTCTGAGCGGGCCGACGATGGCCACGACGCCTTGATCCAGCAGCCGCTGGGCACCGTACGCTACGCGCAACAAACCGCTAGCCAAGCTTTCGCTAATGTCGCCGCCGCGATCAGTGCCGATGGGCAGATTCCCGTAGTCAACCCCGGTGTCGTCAATTACGAGTTCGAAAGGACTGCCGGCCTCCAGATTGGCCAACAGTACGCCCTGGTGGAGTTCCTCGCCGTACCGTTGGTCCGGCCCGGTCAGCGGCAGCAGCAAGCCCAACCGGGGCGACCTCTCTCCAACGCGCGGGCTATATGCGGTCAGATCACTCCCCCAGACAGCGGCTATCGGAGCGAATATGCCATTGGCAACGCTGTCGCGATAAGTTTGCATCGCTTGGGCGGCTTCCTCTTGCCAGCCGAGGCGCTGATACCAGCGCGCCCGGCCGAAGAACAGGGCCTCGCGCAGCCGCCCAGCGCCTACGGCCTGACGCAGACGCGTCCGCTCTTGTTCTTTTATTTGTCCGTTCCAATACATGGCCGCCAACCGCTCGGCTGCTTGGGCTTGAATGCCAAGCGGGGCTTGCGTAGCCAACAAACGACCGTACTGGGATGCGGCCTCGTCGTAGTGCTTGATGTTGAAAAACGAATCGCCGATCAACAGGCGCGAGTCGGGCAGGTAGCGGCTCGCGGGAAACCGGCGCTGCAAGGCCAAGGCCGCGTCGATGGCATCGGCAAAGTGCCCTAGGCTGTACAGAGCTTTCCCCACGAGGAACTGACCAGCGCTGGACCGCTGGTTGAGCGGGAACCCCGCTAGCTGCCGCAGGTGATTGAGAGCCTCGTCGAAACGCCCCTGTTTATAAGCTGCAAGCCCATTGCCAAAAACCTTTTCGGCGTCGACCGAGTACGTCCACATGTACGCCTGTCCTTCTGCAAGAGTCGGTGCCAGCACTGCCGCGAGAACTAGGCATAAATACCGAGCTGTTCGCTGTATATAAGGGAAAAAGGAACGAGGCTTAGGTTGTCCACATCTGAGGGGACGAGTATATTTTTTACGCCACAACATTTCCAACCTCTTTAGGTTAAATATATGCGACCGCGTGCTGAAAAAGTGGAGATCGACCCAGAAAAACTGCGTCGTCTCCTAGCTAGACAAATCGAAGAACAAGAGCAAGCGCCTGCCCAACCCGAGGCTTCCTCCACCGAGGGCGAAGGCACGCAGACTACCGAGTCCGAGCCCCTCCACTTCGACCTCAAACCGGAAGAATTAGAGGCCTATCTCGATCAATACGTCATCAAGCAGCAAGACGCCAAAGCCATTCTCGCCACCAAGATCTGCACGCATTTTAACCGCCTGAAACTACCCCCGGAAGAAGACGAGGGCCTCGTCGGCAACATCAAGAACAACGTGCTGATGGTCGGCCCTACCGGCGTGGGCAAAACCTATCTAATCCGCCTCATCGCCCGCAAAATCGGCGTCCCTTTCGTCAAGGGCGACGCCACCAAATTCAGCGAGACCGGCTACGTCGGCGGCGATGTCGAAGACTTGGTCCGCGACCTAGTCCGCGAGGCCAACGGCGACATTGAACGCGCCCAATGCGGCATCATATACATCGACGAAATCGACAAAATCGCCTCCGCGCAAGGAGTACACGGCCCGGATGTGTCGCGCTCGGGCGTCCAGCGCAACCTGCTCAAGCTGATGGAAGAAACCGACGTCGATCTCAAGGCTCCGCACGACATTGCCTCGCAGATGGAATCCGTCATCCAGATGCAGCAGACGGGCAAGATCGAACGCCAGAAGGTCAACACTCGCAATATCCTCTTTATCGTCAGCGGTGCCTTTTCCGGGCTCGACGAAATCATTGGCCGTCGGCTCAACAAAGGCACCATGGGGTTCCGCTCCCAAGCCGACCCAGCCCACCTCGATGCCGATCAGCTCCTATCCCACGTGCGCGCCGAGGATCTGATCGAATACGGATTCGAGTCCGAATTCATCGGCCGCTTGCCCGTCATCGCCGTGCTGCACGACCTCGGCCCCGAAGATTTGCTCGAAATCCTCCGCAATCCCAAGAGCAGCGTCATCCTGTCCAAGAAGCGCGACTTCCGCGCCTATGATATTGAGGTCGAATTTGCCGACGAGGCCCTAGCCCTGTTGGCCGAACGCGCCCACGCCGAACACATCGGTGCCCGAGGCTTGGTTAGCGCCATTGAAAAGGTATTGCTCAACTACGAAAAAAAGCTCCCTTCCGTAGGCGTCGAACGCTTTACGGTCGAGTCTGATACCGTACTCGACCCGGCGACCGGTCTAGAGCGCTTGCTCCAAGACACCTCGCTGCGCCGCTTTCTCGACAACTTTCAACGCGACCACGACATCGCCTTGGAGATCACGCCGGAAGCCGCCGCGCAGATCGAGGCCCTAGCCAACACGCGGGATATGGCACCTGGCGAATTGTGCGAAGAAATGTTCAGCGACTACGGACACGGCCTCAAGCTGACCGGGTTGAGCCAGTTTTGCATTGACGCTGATGTAGTGGCCGATCCCCAAGAAGCACTCAACGCGCTCGTCAAACACTACTATAATCAACGCAGCTAAATCTCGCTGTATTGCTTTACCTTGCGGTAGAGCGTACTGAGACCGATCTGCAGGATTTCGGCCGCTCGCCGTCGGTCGTTGCCAACTGCCTTCAGCGTCTCGGCAATGGCCATCTGTTCGATCTCGGCCATGCTCATGCCAACGCGAAAATCCAACCCGGAAAAAACGCGCTCTTGGCGATTTATGTAGCGCGGGATGTCCCCAACTTCGAGTACACCCTCGCGGGCGCACATGACGACCATGCCTTCGATGCAGTTTTTTAATTCCCGCACATTGCCCGGCCAATCGTAATCGCGCAACACGTCTAAGGCTCGCGGCCGGATGCCGGCGATGCGCTTGTTGTTCTCAGCAGCAAACTGCCGGATAAACGCGTCGGCCAGAATGGGTATGTCCTCACGGCACTCGCGCAGGGGCGGCACTTCGATCTTAATCACGTTGAGCCGGTAGAAGAGGTCCGCCCGAAAGGTGCCCTCCCGCACCATGGCTTCTAGATCGCGGTGCGTCGCCGCGATCAAGCGCACATCGGCCCGCCGAGTCTGGGTGCCGCCGATCCGCTCAAAGCAGCCGTCCTGAATCACCCTCAGCAGCTTTACTTGTGTCGGCAGGGGAATGTCCCCGACTTCGTCTAAGAACAAGGTACCTTGATCGGCCAGTTCAAAGCGCCCTTTGCGCGCGGCTACGGCCCCGGTATAGGCTCCCTTTTCGTGGCCAAAAAGCTCGTTTTCGACCAAGCTCTCCGGTAGGGCGCCACAGTTTATCTCGACGAAGGCGTTTTCCCGCCGCCGGCTCCGTTGGTGAATGGCCTTTGCTACTTCGCCCTTACCCGTGCCGGTCTCGCCGGCAATCAAAACGCTAGTCCGCGATTGAGCCACCTGTTCGATCTGGAGGTAAATGCGCTGCCACGGCGATGAACGGCGGGCGATGTCGTCAAAGCGATAGCGCTCGTCCAAGCGGCGCTGTAGATCCGAGACTTCCCCTACTAGCTGCTGGTAGCTCAGACCCTTTTCCAACACCGCGCCGACTTTGGCAAAATTCAGCGGCTGGAGTTGAAAGTCGTACGCCCCTTGGCGCATCGCTTCAACTCCCAACTCAATGTCTTCAGGGCCGGCGATGGCAATCGCGCAGATGGCCGGATTGCGCTTGTGGGCCAGTTGCTGGACCCGCAACCCATCTATGCGCTTCTCGCGCAAGGCGTAGATCAGCGCATCAACCGCATCGGCGTCGAGTATGTCGTATGCGCTCTGCCCCTCGTGCGCCCAGAGCACTTCGTACGCCTGTTGTTCTAGATAGAAAATCAGCGCCCGGGCCTGCTGGGATTCGGGCAGCACGACCAAGAGCCGCGGCTGCGTATGGCGTTTCTCGCTCACGAGACGACCTGCTTGCACAACTCGACGACCACTTCGCAGTGCGGCGTTTGGGGAAACATATCTACGGGTTGCACGCTGCGGACTCCGTATCCAGCCTCGCCCAAGGCGCGCAAATCGCCGGCTAGCGCATGGACGTTACAGGAGACGTAAATAATGCGCGGCGGTGCCAACGCACACAGACCGGCCAGTGCCTTTTTGTGGATTCCAGGTCTCGGAGGATCGACGACGGCTAGATCAAAATGCTGGCTTTGTACCGCTAATTCCCCCAGTATGTCCTCGGCTGCGCCGACCATGAACTCGCAGTGTCCTATCTGATTGCGCACGGCGTTGCGCTTGGCATCCTCCACTGCTTCAGCCACTACTTCGATGCCCAACACGAACTGGGACTGACGCGCCAAAAGCAGGCTGATGCTGCCCGTGCCGCAGTACAAATCTAGCACTGCTTTTTGCGGCCCGGCCACGCGAGCTATGACCTCGTAGAGCCGCTCGGCTTGCAGCGAATTCGTTTGAAAAAAGGACTGGGGAGAAATGTCGAATTCGAGACTTGCGCACACTTCGGTGATGCGCCCGCTTCCCTTGAGCACAAACTCGCGCTCCCCAGCCGCTACTTGGGCCTTGCCGGTGTGTAAGGTGACGAGCAAAACGTCAATTTCAGGCACGGCGTCCAATAGTTGCTCAGCGAGCTGTTGGACGCCTAGGTTGGGATACGAGGCCACGACGAGGTTGACCATCACTTCTCCACTCCGCTTGCCCTCGCGTACGACTAGGAAGCGCAACAGCCCTTGGTGCCGCTTCAAGTCGTACGCGCTCAGGCCCAACGCTTGACTGATGCGACGGGTCACTCCGACGATGCGGTTGGAAGTGTGCGACTGTAGATGGCACTCTTCGACATCGAAGATCCAATTGAAACGCCCGCGCACGTGCAAGCCCAATTGCAACAAGCCCTCGCGATCCGTACCAAAGGAAAATTCCATCTTGTTGCGATAGAAAAAGGGGATCGGACTGGGCAAAATCGGCGCTGCGGGCGGCAGCGTCAGGCCATTGGTTGCCAATGCGCTGGCGACCATCTGCTCCTTGACGGCGAGTTGGGCCGCATACGACAATTCCTGCCAGCGACAGCCACCGCAATGTCCAAAATGGGTGCAGCGCGGCTCCTCGCGTTTGTAGCTCTCTGCGAGGAACTCCTCTACCTCGGCCTCAAAGCGCCCCTTGCGCTTCTTGACGACCCGGGCGGCGACCCGATCTCCGGGAACAGACTGCCGCACAATGACCTCGCGGTGCCCAACGTAAGCCATCCCGTCGCCCTTGGTGGTAAGCGCGACGACCTCGACCTCGATGCGATCTCCTCGTTTCACGTACTCTCTATCTAAAATGCAAACGGGGCAAGATGATGACCATCTTGCCCCGTCGCTACTGATTTGGACACCTATCTCATTCTTCGGTCTGCTGAGCCCCCCCTGTCCCCTCCGGCTCCTTGGGCTCTTCTTCGGTTTGGTGAGCCCCGTCTGCAGCCTCGGTCTCCTGAGTCTCTTCTGCGGTTACCCCAGGGCGATCCACAAGCTCGACGATGCTCATAAATGCTCCGTCGCCACGGCGCGGCCCTAACTTGATCACGCGCGTATAGCCTCCGTTGCGGCTCTTGTAGCGCGGCCCCAGTTCGTCGAAGAGCTTGGCGACCACCTGCTTGTCAGCTATGACGCGCAACACTTGGCGGCGGGCGTGCAAGTCGCCTTTCTTGGCGCAAGTCAGCACCCGTTCGGCCGTGCGTTTGAGTTCTTTGGCACGCGTCTGAGTAGTGGTGATGCGCTCGTTGATAAAGAGCGAGGCCATCATGTTGGACAACATGGCTTTGCGATGTGGAGCCGTGCGCCCCAGTTTGGCTATTTTTTTTCCGTGTCTCATGGCTAGAATTCTTCCGCCAGCGAATTGTCCGCTGTTTGGTCGATCTCAATGCCTTCGTACGGAGTCAGGTCCATACCCCAGCTAAGATTGTTTTCCTCGAGTATTTTTTGCAACTCATTGAGCGATTTGCGGCCAAAGTTGCGATACTGCAACATCTCGGCCTCCGTGCGCGACACCAAGTCCCTGAGATGGGTGATCCCTGCGGCTTTGAGGCAGTTGGCCGAGCGCACCGTCAACTCAATTTCTTCGACGGGCGTTTGCAAGAGTTGAACGATCTTCTTGGCCTCTTCGTCAACTTCCTTTTCCTCAGGGCCTTCGGGCTCTTCTGTAAAATTAATAAAAAGGTTTAGGTGTTCAGTCAGGATTTGGGCGGCTTGGGACATGGCGTCCTCGGGATGCACTGAGCCATCGGTCCAGACTTCTATAATCAGCTTGTCGTAGTCGGTGCGCCGCCCGACGCGTGCATTCTCGATATCGTAGTGGACCTTGAGAACCGGCGAATAGTTCGTATCGAGTGGAATAGCACCAATGGGCTGATCGGGGATTTTGTTCTCCTCAGCGAACTGGTAACCGTGACCGTAGCCGACGGTCAGTTCCATTTTCAGGGAGGCCCCTTTATCCAAGGTGGCGATGTGCAGGTCGGGATTCATCACCTCGACGCTGGGGTCCACTTCTAGGTCCTTGGCCACTAAGGCCCCGTCTGCCGTGCGCTCGACGCGCAAGACGCGATCCTCCTCTCCGCGATAGCGAATCGCCACTTCCTTAAAGTTGCGCACGATCTCCGGCACATCCTCACGCACCCCAGCAATCGTGGAAAACTCGTGATGCACGCCTTCGATATTAACTTGCTTTATCGCGGCTCCTTGGATAAAGGACAGCAATACGCGGCGCAGTGCGTGCCCTATAGAGACGCCAAAACCGCGCTCAAGCGGCTGGACAATAAACATGCCATACGTATCGCTGAGGCTCTCTTTTTCGACCTCGACCAGCCTCGGCATATGGAGACCTTCTAATTTCATACTTTAGCCTCTTGCCCCTTGATGGATTAGGCGGAGTAAAACTTCAGACGCGAGAATAAAACTCGATGACCAATTGTTCTTCGGCAACCGTGGGAATGTCTTCGCGCCCGGGAATCTCTGCTACGGTCCCAGTCAGGTTAACCTTGTCTATGGCCAGCCAAGGTACGGTTTCCCGCGAGCGCCGCAGCGATTCGTGAATGGCCTCTAGCTGGCGACTGCGCTCGGTAACCTGCACCACATCGCCCATCCGGGTCAGGTAGGAAGGGATATTGACCCGTTTGCCGTTTACCACGATGTGGTTGTGGCGCACTAACTGGCGCGCGGCCTTGCGCGACGGCGCGAAGCCGAGCCGATAGACGATGTTGTCGAGGCGGCGCTCCAACAAGCGCAACAGGTTTTCGCCGCTAACGCCCGGCACTCGCGAGGCCTCCTTGTAATAGCCCCTGAACTGACCTTCGCGGATTCCGTAGAGCCGGGCTAACTTCTGTTTGGCCCGCAACTGCACGCTGTAGTCGGACTGCTTGCGCCGCAAGCCCTGGCCGTGCTGGCCCGGGGCATAGCTGCGCCGCTCAAAGGAGCATTTTTCGAGGTTGCAGCGCTCGCCCTTCAGGAAGAGTTTAGCCCCTTCCCGGCGGCAGAAGCGACAGTTGGGACCTGTATGCCTACTCATAATGTAGTTAGCTCCTCTAAACGCGGCGGCGCTTGGGTGGTCGACAGCCGTTGTGCGGCATGGGAGTCACGTCGCGGATTGCGGAAATTTCGAGTCCAGCGTTTTGTAAAGCACGAATTGCGGACTCGCGCCCAACCCCCGGCCCCTTGACCCAGACCTCTACGCGGCGCAGTCCCATATTCATGGCTTCTTGAGCAGCCTTTTCAGCGGCGAGCTGGCCGGCAAAGGGCGTAGATTTGCGACTGCCCTTGATGCTCATTTTCCCCGGGGTCGCCCAAGAAATCACATTACCGCTAGTATCGGTAAGGGTGATGATCGTATTGTTAAACGTGGCCAGAATATGCGCCACGCCTACAGCCTCTACCTGTTTTGCTTTCTTGCGTCTGCGTCTTTCGGGCGGCAAAGGTCAATCCTCTCCGTTTAGGTTATCTACTTGACGGGGGCCTTTTTCTTGCCGGCAATGGCTCGCCGCGGCCCCTTGCGCGTGCGGGCGTTGGTCTTGGTGCGCTGGCCGTTGGCCGGTAACCCGCGCCGATGCCGCAAGCCCCGATAGCAGCCGATGTCCATCAGTCGCTTGACATTCATGGTGGTTTCGCCGCGCAGACTACCTTCGACCTTGTGGCTGACCTCGATAATCGAGCGCAAACTGCTGACCTGATCTTCGCTTAGTTCGCTGATGCGAGTCTGGGAATCAATCCTAGCCTGGGAGGCGATGCGATTGGCCGTCGCGTGCCCAATGCCAAAGATATAGGTCAATCCGATGGCGACTCGTTTGTCGCGGGGTAAATCTACACCTGCTATGCGCGCCATAGTGTTATTCCTCAGCCTTGTTTCTGCTTGTGGCGGGGATTGCGCTTGCATATAACGCGCACGACCCCCTTTCGACGGACGATCTTGCACTCGTTACAGCGCTTGCTGACGGATGCTCTAACTTTCACGATACTCACTCCAAATGAGGTTTTAGTCGCATCAAATAGGGCCGATATTTTAGCCTCGGCGTCCCTGGATTTTGCCCCGCTTCATGAATCCCTCGTAATGGCGAGTCATTAGCTGAGATTCTATCTGCTGCAAAGTGTCTAAAGCCACGCCAACGACGATCAAGAGCCCTGTACCGCCAAAAAATTGGGCAAAAGAAGGGGCCACGTTGAATTGTCTCGTGACGAAGAAGGGAAAAATAGCCACCATAGCGAGGGCAATGGAGCCCGGCAAAGTAATGCGCGTCATAATGCCATCGATGTACTGGGCGGTCCGGGGACCGGGACGGACGCCTGGGATAAATCCCCCGTGCTTTTTCATGTTGTCAGAGAGCTGATTGGGATCCATGACGATGGCAGTATAAAAATAACAAAAGAAGATGATCATTAGTGCATAGACGAACCAATAAAACATGGATTCTGTCGAGAAAAACGAACCAATCGCCAGCATGAACTCATGGCCTGGGAACATCTGCGTGATCGTGCCGGGTAGAAACATAATCGACTGGGCAAATATGATCGGAATCACGCCCGCGGTGTTGATCCGCAACGGAATGTGCGTGGTCTGACCGCCGTAAACCCGCCGTCCGACGACGCGCTTGGCGTACTGCACGGGAATTTTGCGCAGACCCTGGGTCAGCAAGATAACAAAGGCCACTACGGCGAACATTAGCGCGACGAGGACAATTTCTTCAATGATATTCTTGCTGAAACCGCGATTGATGATAAAAAGTTCATACTCCTGATTGATCGCGTAGGGCAACTCGGCGATGATGCCGATGAAGATGATCAGAGAAATGCCGTTGCCAATGCCGCGCTCCGTGATTTGCTCCCCTAACCACATGATAAAAATCGTGCCGGTGGTGATCGTCAGCATGGTCGCCAGCGTAAAGCCAATGCCGGGATCGGCAACTGCCGGCTGACCCGAGTACGGGGCCTTGATGCTGGTAATAAAGAAACTGACACCATAGGATTGAGCAGCCGCTAGAAAGACCGTACCATAGCGCGTGTACTGGGTGATCTTCTTGCGCCCCTCTTCGCCTTCGCGCTGCAATTTCTGGAAGTGGGGAATAACCGCGCCCAGCAACTGCAAAATGATCGAGGCGCTGATATAGGGCATGATGCCCAAAGCGAAAATCGTCCCGCGGGTAAAGGCACCACCCACAAACATGTCGTACAGCCCAAAAAGGGTGTTGCCGGCGCTTTCAAAGTACTCTTTGAGCACAACCAACTCGACACCGGGGACCGTGATCTGACCACCGATGCGATAGACGATCAAAATCCCTAAGGTGAAGAGGATACGACGCCGCAAATCGGGAATTTTGAAGCAGTTTTGAAAACTCTGCACCAATTGCATCAAATCACCTCGGCCTGGCCACCCGCTTTGGCAATTTTCTCTGCTGCCGCAGTGGAGAATTTATGCGCCTTGACCGTCAAGGGCTGACTCAGTTCTCCTTCGCCTAGGACCTTCAACAGCCCTGATGGCTTGGCGATCAAGCCGGCAGCAGCCATTTCCTCTGGCCCAACTTCCCCGCTGAGTCCCCTCTCTTCGAGATCGCGCAGATTGACGACCTGATAGATCGTTTTGAATTTGCGATTGGAAAAACCTACCTTGGGGATGTGGCGAAACAGCGGCAGCGAACCGCCAGTAAACCCAACGCGGTTACCGCGTCTAGCACCGGACCTAGCCCGCTGACCTTTGTGGCCTTTGCCCGCGGTCTTACCCGTCCCCGAACCTGGTCCTTGTCCCAGCCGCTTGCGGTTCCGCTTAGACCCCGGAGGGCATTTTATGTTTTCTAGACGCATGTATACTCTCGCTTACTGTTCTACTTCCTCGACCGCGACCAGATGCTTGACTTTGGCGATCATACCCCGGATCTGGGGCGTGTCGTCGTGTACGACCTGTTGATACAGACGCTTGATTCCCAAAGCCTCAATCGTCGCCTTTTGACCTTTGGCGCGTCCGATGGCACTGCGCCGCTGTGTGATGACTAATTTCATTGGCTGTTAATCCCAAGCGCGAAGCGATTCCACCGGCACGCCGCGCTCCCGAGCGATCATCTCGGCACTGCGCAGTTGCGCCAGTGCTTTGACGGTCGCCTTCACTGAATTCTGCACGTTGTTGGATCCGAGGGATTTGGTTAGAATATCGTGAACGCCGGCTAGCTCCAATACGATGCGGGTGCCGCCGCTGGCGATGATCCCGGTTCCCGGGGTAGCTGGCTTAAAAAGTACCTTGGCTGCGCCAAAAATCCCGACGATCTCATGCGGTATGGTCCCATCAGTCACTGGGACCTCGACGACGTTCTTTTTTGCCGCCTCGGCACCCTTGCGGATGGCCTCGGCAATCTCGCCGGCCTTGCCAGCGCCAAATCCCACTCGGCCATTGCGGTCGCCAACTACGACCATCGCGCTGAAGCTGAAGCGTCGACCACCCTTGCGCACGTGCGAAACTCGTTTGATGCTGTTTTGGACGACAACTTCGCTCAGTTCTGCATCGCTGGAATCGGATTTCGCTCTGCTAGTATCTGCTTTCGCCACGCCGTTCTCCCTTAGAAATTCAAGCCAGCTTCCCGTGCCCCATCGGCCACGGATTTGATCACCCCGTGATAGAGAAAGCCGCTGCGGTCAAAGACGACCTGCTCAATGCCTTTTTCGCGTGCCTTGGCAGCGACCATTTTGCCAACCTCGTGCCCTTGTGCCACGCGATTGTCAAACTGCCGTTCCCTTAGCTCCTGAGATTGAGTGGAAAGCCCTAAAAGAGAATGACCTGCCACGTCGTCGACGAGCTGCACCTCGATATGGCGCAGGGAACGATGCACCACCATGCGCGGGCGCGCGGACGTACCAGAGACGATCTTGCGCAGCCGGTGGCGCCGACGCTGCCGACGCTGGCGGTTCTCGACTAGGTGTTTTTTGTCTTTCATTAGGCTACTGCCGCCTTGCCCTGTTTCCAGTGAATAGTCTCGTTCTCATAGCGGATCCCCTTGCCCTTGTAGGGCTCTGGGCGGCGCTTGAAGCGAATATCGGCGGCCACCTGACCCACCAACTGCTTGTCAATGCCCCGGACGACGATGCGGGCTTGTGCTCCTCCAGTGCCTTCGGACACCTCAACTTGGATACCCTCGGGCACCTCGTAGATCACCGGGTGCGAATAGCCTACGTGGAGCACGAGTTGTCTGCCTTTAACCTCCGCCCGATACCCTACGCCGAATAGATCCAAGTTCTTGAAAAAACCCTCAGAAACTCCCTCGATCGCATTGGCGATCAAGGTGCGAGTCAATCCGTGCAGAGAGCGGGCCTGTTTGCTTTCGCCTTTACGCATCACAGTCAAAGCGCTATCCTGCTGAGACACCGCTAGGTGCTCGACGACAAACGGCACCTGTAATTGGCCCTTTGGCCCTTTTACGGAGACCTCAGCTGGAGCCAATGCGACTTCGACGCCCTGCGGTAGGGGAAGGGGTATACTGCCTATGCGTGACAATCTAACGTTCTCCCAGTGGCTTTATTTACCAGACGCTACAAAGGATCTCACCGCCTACTCCGTTCATCCTCGCTTCTTTATCCGTCATCACTCCCTTAGAGGTGGAGACGATGGCGATGCCCAGCCCGCGGAGCACGCGCGGGATATCGGCTTTGCCCGCATATTGACGCAACCCGGGCTTACTAGTGCGCTCTAACCCGCGGATGATGCTATTATCATTCTGATCGTAACGCAGATAAAGCCGCAAAATGCCCTGCTTGCCATCTTCAATAAAGGCAAAGTTGTCGATAAAACGAGACTCGGCCAATACGCGGGCCACTTCTCGCTTTAGCTTAGAGGCGGGCACGTCAACTCGCGAATGCTTGGCACTACAGGCGTTGCGAATGCGGGTCAACATGTCTGCTATGGGATCCGTCATGCTCATATTAATTTCTCCAGCTCGCTACCAGCTCGCCTTGCTAACGCCCGGAATCTCACCCTTGAGGGCCAACTCGCGAAAACAGATGCGACACAGGCCAAACTTGCGATATACTGCACGCGGGCGCCCACAGCGGTGGCAGCGGGTATAGGCTCTCGTGGAAAACTTGGGTTTGCGCTGCGCTTTGGCTATCAGGCATTTCTTTGGCATTAGCAAATTCTTTCTAGCTCTATTGACTGAAGGGCATGCCCAACAATCGGAGTAACTCTTGGCCTTCCTCGTCGCTTTTGGCCGAGGTGACAATGGTAATATTCATGCCCCGAACTTGGCTGATCATATCGTAGTTGATCTCGGGAAATATGATCTGTTCCTTGATGCCCAAATTATAGTTGCCACGTCCGTCGAAGCTCTTGGGAGAAACACCGCGGAAATCTCGAACCTGCGGCAAGGCGAAACTGATCAAGCGGTCGAGAAACTCGTACATGCGGGTACCCCGCAAGGTGACCATGCAGCCGATGGGAATGCCGACGCGCAACTTGAAGTTTGAGATCGCCTTCTTGGCGTGGCGGATGGAGGGCTTTTGACCGGTAATCGCCGTCAATTCAGATACAGATCCTTCGAGCACCTTGGATTCCTGTACCGCCTCGCCAACGCCCATGTTGACGACGACCTTCTGCAGGCGTGGCACCTGCATGTCGTTTTTAAAGGCGAATCGGGCCTTGAGTTGAGGCAGCGCCTCTTCTCTGTACTGTTTTTTTAGTCTGGCTTCGTACATGGCTTTATTCTGGGTCGATCATTTCGCCGCTACGAACAGAGACGCGCACGTATTTACCCTTGTCCAACTTCCTGTGGCTAATGCGCGTCGGTTGGTCGGTCTTGGGGCAAACGATCATGACATTGGAAACGTGGATCGGAGCCTCGCGTTCGACGATACCACCTTGGGGATCGCGCGATGTGGGACGGGTGTGATGCTTGCGCATATTCACTCCTTCGACGATGATTCGCTCCCGATCTTTAAACACGCTGAGTACGGTCGAGCGCCGGCCTTTATCGTTGCCGCTTATAACCTGTACTGTATCGTCTTTGCGAATGTCCATTGGGCTCTTCCTCAGACTACCTCGGGTGCTAGTGAGACAATGCGCATGTATTGCTTTTCGCGCAACTCACGGGCTACAGGCCCGAATATGCGAGTACCTGTTGGCTCTTTGTCGTCGTTGACCAATACGGCGGCATTATCGTCAAAGCGGATATACGAGCCATCGGGACGGCGGTATTCCTTCTTGGTGCGCACGACTACGGCCTTGACGACTTGCCCCTCCTCTAAGGCCCCATTCGGTGCTACACCGTGGACGGCGACTACAATCATATCGCCAATGCTGGCATAGCGCTTGCGGGAGCCGCCGAGGACGCGAATGCAACGGCCCGTGCGGGCCCCGGCATTATCCGCCATTTTGACTACGCTGTATTCCCGAATCATTTCGTTCCTAACAAGCCTAAATTTTTATTTACTGCCGCTCTAATACGTCAACGAGCCGCCAACGCTTAGTCTTGCTCATAGGCCGGCACTCCTCAATGCGCACCAAATCGCCAACCTGCGACTCTTCCCGCTCGTCGTGGGCGACGAACTTGGCGGTGCGGCGGATGATCCGGCCGTACAGGGCATGCGGAATACGCTGTTCAACCGCCACGATACGCGTCTTGATATTGCTGGCCTTGAGCACTCGGCCTTCGGCCTGACGCCGGCCTGTCTTTTGTTTAGCCATTTCCCTCCCTACTTACCACCGGCTAGGGGACGAATCCCAAGGGAGTGCTCTTTGAGCACCGTGTGCGCTTTGGCAATATCGCGCCGCACCTGCCGCAAGCGAATGGGACTGGTTAACTGGCCGGCTACGTGCTGAAAACGCAGGTTGAAGAATTCTTCGTGCAGTTCTTCCAACCTGTTTTGCACTTCCTCTGAACTCATCTCGCGCAATTCGCTGACCTTCATAACTTCAAACTCGTTTGACGACTTTGGTCTTGATGGGCAGTTTGTGGCCAGCGCGGCGGAATGCCTCGCGGGCCATGTCTTCGGGCACCCCGGAAAGCTCGACCATCACCCGTCCGGGTTTGACCACCGCAACCCATCCCTCGGGCGGACCCTTGCCTTTGCCCATGCGAGTTTCGGCTGGTTTCTTGGTGATCGGTTTGTCGGGAAAAATGCGGATCCACATCTTACCTGTGCGGCTCATCGCCCGACTAATTGTCACGCGCATAGCTTCGATCTGACGGCTGGTAACCCAACAAGGCTCGAGGGCTTTGAGGCCATATTCGCCGAAGGAGACCATATCCCCGCCTTTGGTCTGGCCGCGCATGCGGCCTCGCGCCTGCTTCCTCCACTTGGACTTCTTGGGCATCAACATGAGAGTGCCTCGCTGTAACTTGCTGTAATTAGACCGCCCGCGCGGCCCCTTCTTCTTCAGCCACGACTTCGCCGTGGCAAATCCAAACTTTTACGCCCACAGTCCCCGATACGGTGTACGCTGTCGCCATGGCGTAGTCGATATCGGCGCGCAGCGTGTGCAAGGGAACCCGACCGGCTGGCTCAGAACGCTCGCGCCGCCCCATCTCCGAACCACCGATGCGCCCAGAACAGACGATGCGGATACCCTCGGCCCCCATGCGCATTGACGAGGCGACGGATTTCTTCATGGCCCGGCGGAAAGAAACGCGCTGCTCTAGCTGGCGGGCGAGATTGTCGGCTACTAACTGAGCATCCAGTTCGGGCTTTTTGATCTCTTGGATATTGAGCGAGACATCCTTGCTGGTCAGTGCCTTGAGCTCGTCGCGAATCTTATCGACTTCGGCCCCACGGCGACCAATGGCAATACCAGGACGAGCCGTATGCACTTCAACGGTAACCCGCTTGGGCTGGCGCTCAATGTTGATCTGGGATACGCCAGCTCGCTGTAGGCGCTGGCGCACGTAGCGCCGAAGCATGAGGTCTTCCTTGAGCAACTCGGAAAAATCCTTTTCGGCGAACCAATTTGAACGCCAAGGCTTGATGACCCCGAGACGGAAGCCATATGGATGTGTTTTTTGGCCCAAGGTGTCCCCCTTAGTTGGCTTCGTCGCTGACGACGACCGTAAGATTGCAGTGGCGCTTGCGAATGCGATCAGCAGAGCCGCGGGCCCGCGGACGAATGCGCTTGAGATCGCGTCCTTCGTCGGCAAAGACGCGAGTTACATAGAGATCATCGGCGTCGACCGGATTTTCTTCGTCCTGATTTATCCCATTGGATATGGCAGAACGCAGGGTCTTTTCGACCAGCTTGGCCACTGGGCGCGGCGAAAACCGAAGAATGGTAAGGGCCTCGGCAACTGGCTTGCCGCGAATCAGGTCGATGAGCTGGCGCACCTTAGTGGTCGGGACGCCAATTTGTTTGAGGACGGCTTGGGCTTCCATGCTATTGGATCCTCGTGCCTCGCTCGGTCAACCGGCCTCCGTGACCGCGGAAGGTGCGGGTCGGAGCGAATTCGCCGAGCTTGTGCCCGACCATGTTCTCTGTGATGTACACCGGAATGAACTTATTGCCGTTGTAAACGGCTAGCGTATGGCCGACAAAGTCGGGCGTAATGGTTGAACGCCGAGACCAAGTCCTTACGACCTGCTTATCGCCCGTGCGATTGAGGTGCTCAACCTTTTTTGCTAAATGCCCGTCGATAAAAGGGCCTTTTTTGATCGACCTTGCCATAATCCCTCGCTACTTCACGTTGCGTCGGCGTATGATCCACTGATTACTTTGGTTTTTGCGCTTGCGCGTCTTATATCCCTTGGTGGGCTTGCCCCAAGGGGTGACCGGGTGCCGTCCGCCTGAAGAGCGGCCTTCGCCGCCCCCATGCGGGTGATCCACCGGATTCATAACTACACCCCGCACCTTGGGTCTGCGCCCTAACCAACGAGCGCGACCGGCCTTGCCAATGACGATATTGGCGTGTTCTGTATTTCCCACTTGCCCCAAGGTCGCCATGCACTGGATTAGCACTTCGCGGTTCTCCCCGGAAGGCAGCCGCAACTGCGCCCGCCCGCCGTCGCGGCCGAGAAGCTGCACTTCAGCACCCGCGCTGCGCGCTAATTGCCCGCCGCGGCCGGGATTGAGCTCGACATTGTGAATCGTCGCCCCCAAGGGAATATTGGCCAACGGCAAGGCGTTGCCGACTTGGATAGGGGCATTGGGACCAGCGATGACCTTGGCTCCGACCTTCAGGCCCAAAGG
>MKWU01003672.1_pt1 | contig 19728 bp, 17 predicted proteins | sample 809101 | NCBI WGS metagenome assembly MKWU01 (sample SAMN05860141, study PRJNA318959) | sponge metagenome | host: Aplysina aerophoba | place: Slovenia: Piran, Adriatic Sea, Gulf of Piran | collected 2013-05-07
GCAGCGGGTGGTAGACGCCGGCGTTGTTGATGAGGATGTCGATGGTGCCGAAGGCGTCGGCCGCCTCCGCCGCCAGCCGCTCGCAGTCGGCGACCCTGGAAACGTCCGCCTGGAAGGGCGCGGCGCGTCCGCCCGTGTCCACGATCTCCTGCGCCACGGCCTCCGCCTTGTCGCGCGCGGTGTGCGCGACCACCGCGATCACGGCGCCATCCGCAGCCAGACGCCGCGCGATGCTGGCGCCGATCCCGCGCGAGCCCCCGGTGACGATTGCGACCTTGCCCTCAAGCCTCATGCCCTGCCTCCCATCATTCGAGGCGGACACGATAGCATGGGCGGCGCCCCCGGGCCGGCAGGCCCGGACGGCGCGACTGCGCCGCGCGCCGAAGGCGCGGAGCCAAGCGAGCGGAGCGAGCGCCCGCCATCGAGGGAACTGAACGAGTCTCCCACGCCGCTTGCCGCCATCCGCCGCGCTTCCTATCGTGTGGCGCAGCGTCCCCCGGCCCGCGTGGCGGAATTTGGTAGACGCAACGGACTTAAAATCCGTTTCCCGACAGGGAGTCCCGGTTCGAATCCGGGCGCGGGCACCATACTTTGTTCCAGAATATTCCAGGAAAGTCCATAAACCTCCTTTCTATCAATAATATAGCTGCAATCGTAATACTTGACCGTTCCAGACGGTTCAGGTAGTTTCCCCACGTTGGCGTTGGTGAGAACGTGGGACAAGATTGCTTACCCCACGTTCGATTGAGCAGGGAATCGAGACATGGGGAAGCTGACCGTCGCGAGAATGCGGGCGCTGTCGGAGCCCGGAATGTACGGCGACGGGGGCACGCTCTACCTGCGCGTGGCACCCGGCGGCTCGAAATCCTGGATCCAGCGCCTCGCCATCCACGGCAGGCGACGCGATATCGGCCTCGGAGGTTGGCCGCTGACGACGCTCACCGAGGCGCGGGAAATGGCGTTCGAGAACCGTCGGCTGGCGCGGCGCGGCGGCGACCCGCTCGCCGAGAAGCGAAGGGCCAACATGCCGACGTTTCAGCAGGCGGCGTTGGAGACGTTCGAGGCGAACCGGCCGCGCTGGCGCAACGACAAGGTTGCAAAGACCTGGCTCCAGCAACTGGAGCGCCACGCATTCCCGGTCATGGGCGAAATGCCGGTGGACCGCATCGGCCGCGAGGACGTTCTGCGCGTGCTCACACCGATTTGGACCAGAAAACCTGAAATTGCCCGCAAGCTGCGCCAGCGCATCCGGGCGACGCTGCGCTGGGCCGAAGCGCACGGTTTCGTCGATTCGAACCCAGCCGGCGATGCGATCGACGGCGCGCTGCCAACCATGCCCGCCGTCAAGCAACACTTCCGCGCGCTTCCTCATGGCGAAGTAGCGGCCGCACTCGAGACCATCGAGTCGACCAGGGCGGTTCCGGCAAGCAAGCTCTGTTTCCGATTCCTGATCCTGACGGCTGCACGGTCGGGGGAGGCGAGGGGAGCCTCCTGGGAGGAAGTCCACGAGGGTGAGCGGGAATGGCGCATACCTGGTGAGCGCATGAAGGCCGGGCATGCCCACCGCATTCCGTTGAGCGATGTGGCCATGGCCGTGCTGGAACAGGCCAGGCCGTTGCGCGACGACTCGGGACTGGTCTTCCCGTCGCCGGTGAAGCGGGGCCGGCCGCTCTCGGACATGGCGCTCACCAAGATCCTGCGGTCGACGGGCCTCGCCGAGAAAACCGTCGTCCATGGCTTCCGGTCCAGCTTCCGGGACTGGTGCGCCGAGACGGGCAAGCCGCGCGAACTCGCAGAAGCGGCGCTGGCGCACTCTGTCGGCGGCGTCGAGGGAGCGTATTTCCGTTCGGACCTGTTCGAGAGACGCCGCCTGCTGATGGATCAGTGGGCGGCATACTTGGTTGGCACGGACGCGGAGGTGGTGCGGCTGCACGGGTGATGCGCCTGTCGGTTTCTGGGCGGCGGGCGTGGGACAATTCGATCGGGGTGCTTTGCGCCTCGTGGTAGGAGTCGGTGGCGACAGCGGTAAGTTCATGCTTCAAGAGCGCGGATTGGTATTCGAATTCAGAACGCATTGCCATTGAATATATGTCTTTCCCATATCGGTTAGTATGGCTAGTATGGGGCGATGAAGACGACGTTGGACATCCACGACGAATTGCTCACGCGAGCCAAGCGTCATGCCAAGGAAACGGGGCGCCCGCTACGCTCCGTAGTCGAGGATGGGCTTCGTTGCGTGCTCGCGTCGGCGAAGCCTCGCGGCGGATACAAGCTGACCGATCTGAGAGCGGGCGACCCGGAAGCGGCCGATCCGCTGGAACGGTACTCGTGGCCGGAGTTGCGCGAAATGATCTACGGCGATCCCGGTACACGGTGATCGCCGTAGACACCAATGTGTTGGTCTATGCGCACCGCCGCGAATCGCGCTTGGGCGACGCGGCGCACGCAATCATGACAGAACTTGCCGAAGGAGACCGCGTCTGGGCCATTCCGTGGCCATGCTGTTGCGAGTTTCTGAGCGTGGTGACGAACCGGCGCATCTGGAAGGACGAAGCAACGACGCCGGATCAGGCGTGGCGCCAGTTCCAGGCTTGGGCAATGTCGCCGTCCAACCGCATGATCGGCGAGACGGACGGTTTCATGGAGGTGCTGCAGAGGTTCGTCAACCGACCGCACGTCGTCGGCGGAGTGGTTCACGATGCCCGCATCGCTGCGGTGTGTGTCGGGCATGGCGTAGAGGCACTGTTCACGCGGGATCGCGATTTTTCCTTGTTTCCGGAATTGTCAATACATGACCCTTTCGATATGAGCTGAAGGGTGTGGTGGCGCCGACCGAAACGCATGGGGGGCAGTCGGAATGGCAAGCATCACAATCCGCAATCCTGGCGACGACATGACAAGCCGGTTTCTTGCACGGGCGGCAGGCAACGGCATTTCAAGGTCTGGATACGGGACAGTCGCGCGCCGGTGTGTCGCAACTACTTCACAACGATGGCGTAGCGGGGACAGTGAATCGACGGTTTGGTGCAAGCTCGGCCGCGTTGTCCGTGCCTGCCGTGCCGGACTGTGGTGCGATCGGCGCAGGGCGGTGCCTGTGAACGATAGGCGTTGCTCTGGAGCGGACCCCTCGGACCAGGCAGTTGGTAAGCATATGGTGATGGCCGCGCCTCATGCGGGATAGTCTTGGCGACGGACAGCTAAGAGGTGGCTGCCTCGAGCGAAGGCTGTAGGTCAGGCGGCGAAGTCGTGCTGTGGGTAGGTCCTACGGTGCCAGGGGGAGTCGATTTATCGAGATAACCTGTTGTTTTCATGGAATTATTTGTGTCGTTCCTTCGATCATCCCCACAGCGTTCCCATCACGAACGCTTGGAACACGATGGAAGTCGTTAGCGGCATCGACAGTATATCACGAGGGCGGGCTCGTCGTACTCGCACAGCAAGAACGACCACAAGACTGGATACGATCCGCGCCCATCGACTAGCGTGAGTACGGAGTCGCGGCTTCGATGAGCGGCGCACCCGTCCACCGGCATCTCCATAGCTTGGGGTTCTTGGGAAACTAAGGCGAGTCACGGTGCCAAGGGACGACTGAAGAGAAAGGCATTCACTTCGTCGTACGCGGGGGACCGTCGTGCCTGCCTTGGGCGGCACCAGTGGGCCCCCGGTTCAGACGAAGGGCTGCTACTGACCCCCCTTGTAGGCGACACTCGACTGTTGCGGTTCACCAATGAGCTGAATCAATCGTCTATGGCATTTGTACCGAGCGAGGGTCGACAAATAGGTCGCCGGCTGGATGAGGACGCTCGACACGCTGCAGGTACCCTTTCTTCTGGAGGGAGACCAGGCGGTTTCCTGCTGCGGTCTTCTCAATGCCGACGTGATCGGCGAATGCTAGTGTCGTAACAGTTCCACCGGCTTCCGAGACCAGATTCAGCGTCTCGTGGTCCTTGGCCGTGAGTAGGCCAACGGGTTCAGCGTGCTCAAGCTCGTTCGAAGAGGAGCACACGAACATCGCGACGTTCCTTGATGCGGCGATGTCGCCGATCACACTTCGCGTGTCCTCGTCCTCACTTGATATGAACAGAGTGAAATTGCCGTATCGACCGGCCTTTACGTCTTCGCCGATGGTTACGACCATGTTGCGTAGAACCCCTGGTGTAGGGCGAGCTGCTCCCAGGTGGAGAACACCGAGCATCGGACCATGCCGACGTTCAGGCGGCATGAACCTGTGGATAATCTGGTCGGCGTACGGATCGTCCCAAACGACGGGCCCGGTGACTGCTGGAACGAACTTCACTTCGAAGTGAACGGTATTCGACATTCGCGCGTCTCCCTGTTGGAACCAACGACTCGAGGTCGTGAATGGAATTCTCACAGGCGCCGCGGCCCGCGCCTGGACGACTCGGGCAAGCTGGGAAGCCTCTCGGGTCCAGATTCAGGGGGTGCTCGCGGTCAGCCATCGCCGGTGCTGCGCTCGCACTGCGTGGGCTCGGCAGGCATGTGTTTCCCTAGTGGTTGGGGGCAATGTGCCTGCATCCTAGCTCGGAAGCAAAGGCGTGTCCTCTCGTGTTATGCCGCGAATGCGACGAGTCTCGTGTGCAGGCCTTCGGAGGCGCGGGCCGGCTTGGCCTGAGCACAGTGCGGCGAAGACGGTCCCGGAATCCAAGCAGTTGACGTCGTGGCGGCATAAGTCCATAGTATCCACTGCGTCCCGTGGTTATCGTGAATAACGGATTGAGGAGACCTTACCATGAGCGACAAGGTGATCGAGTTCACGATCGTCGTGAACGGACAGGCAGTGCCGGTCAAGGCTAGCCTACTCGATGAGATCGGAGAGGCTGTGGCGAAGGCACTCGAGGAGTCGGGCAACTCGGGGCAGCCGCTCAAGAACTGGGAGTTGCGGGACGGCTCGGGTCAGGTCATCGACACGGGCAAGAAGATCGGCGAGTCAGGTATCGATGAGGGCACGACGCTGTTCTTGAACCTGAAGGCGGGAGTTGGTGGCAACCGTGCCTGAGGCCCAGTGCGCAGACCCGGCCGTGTCGCGCAGGAAGTTCAATAGAGAGGTCAGGCAATTCCGCGCCCAGGCGGACGTGTACAGGCGCCGCGGTTGGTACCTCGCTCATGCGAAGTTCCCGGAAGCGGTGGTGATTCTGGCATCCCCCAAGACGCAGCCCATCTCGCTGTTGTGCGGCATCGCGTTCGACTACACCAACTATGATGCGGTGCCGCCATCAGTTCGGCTCGTGAATCCATTGACCTTCGAGCCGTACAGGAACTCCGAATTGCCGACGAACTTGCCGCGACTGCTGCCGGGGGACCCGGTGGGTATCGCGCAAGCACCCCAAGCAGGCGCTGCCCCGCCGCAGATCCCGGCACAGATGGTGATCCAGCCGCTCATGCAGGCCTACGGTGACGAGACCCCTTTTCTTTGCATTGCCGGTGTTCGGGAGTATCACGACCATCCCGCACACAGCGGTGACGACTGGGAGTTGCACCGCCCGTCCGGTGCCGGGCGCCTGATCCGGCTGGTGGAGATCGTCGCGAAGTACGGCCTGGAGACCATCGTCGGCTACAGTGTCCAATTGGTCCCGAAGGTCGAATACCAACTTGCGGTACCTCCAGAATGAATACATTCGAACTGATCCGCGAGTTCGTCGTCCCAGCCGACATATGCGAAGCCACGGACCGGCAACTGCGCGAAGCCGGTACCGATGGAAACGAGCGGTTCATTCTGTGGAGCGGGATCGTAAGCGAGAAGCGCTTTCTGGTTGGGACCATGCATTCGCCAAAGCAGACCGCCTATCGTTTGGCGAGCGGACTGTGCGTTCGGGTCGATGCGGATGAGCTTCACCGGCTGAATGTATGGCTCTACGAGAACGGTGAACGGCTTGGCGTACAGGTGCATTCGCATCCTACTGAAGCCTTCCACTCTGATACGGACGACGCCTATCCGATGGTCACAACAGTTGGAGGGCTGTCTCTGGTGGTACCGAACTTCGCCCGCTACGGTGTGCGGGGACCCGGCACAGCCTTGTACCGCTTGTCCGACGCGGGATGGAGGGAGATCTTGCCAGCCCATGCCCGAAGCACCTTGCGGATGGAAGATTAGTCGTGGCTGTTCCGGATTATTTTCGTCGTAACGCCGTCGCCATATCGCAGGTGATGTATGGGCTCGACGAAGAGCGGCTGGCGTCAATGTTGGACCGTGTCTGCATTGGCGTGACCATCGGAGCCGACGCTGGCGGCAAGGAAGGTCAAGCGACTGTCGATCTGTTGGTACGTCTCTTGGCGCGGCTGTATCCGTCGATCGTCATTCGCAATGAGGCGGACGGCGACATTGCCGACGAGGCCGTTGCGTTGGCACAGCGAATCAATCCGCGTGTGAATCTCTCGGGACAGCCGACGGTGGAGGTGGTTGTCGGTTCGGCGCGACATCGACCAGAGTCCGCAGGGGCGGTTTTCGCAGGATCCGCCGGATGGTGCGCCCGACTTTCAACGTGTCGTCCGCAGGCGTGCGGCGAGAGCAACAACCCGTTGGGTGCCGGAGTTGCGGCGTGTCTGGCCGCCGCCACGTTGTTCAGGCACGTCTTTCTCGGGGGAGCGGGGTGGGAGAGAGACGTCGAATTTGCGGTTCCCGGTGCGGATCAATTCGGTGATGGCGTTGCCGAGTTTGCCGGGGAAGTGGGCGGCCTGGTGCTAGCCGGCGCCGGCGCCGTCGGCAACGCAGCGGCGTGGGCGCTGGCCCGTAGCGAGGTGCGCGGAACGATCGAGATTGTGGATCACGAGGCGGTCGATCTAGGCAATTTGCAGCGTTACGTGTTGGCGGAACGCAACGACGAAGACAAGCGTAAGGCCGAACTGGTGGCCGTCAAGTTCACCGGCACGCTGGGTGCCCGAGCGCACGATTGCAGAATCGCGGACTTCTTGGAGAAGACGAATCACAAGGTGGAGAACCTCTTGCTGGCGCTCGATTCAGCCAAGGATCGCCGGACAGCCCAGGCTTCGTTGCCCCGCCGAATAGCGAACGCATGGACACAGCCAGGCGATCTGGGTGTTTCGCAGCACCAATTCCTGGACGGCGCTTGCGTAAACTGTCTGTACCTGCCTGACATCAGGCATCGGAATGAGGACGAGATCATCGCGGAGGCGTTCGGAGTGCCCGACAAGCTCACGGAAGTTCGGGAGCTGCTTTACCACAGGGCCGGAGCGCCCAGGGGTTTGCTGGAAGCGATCGCCACCGCGCGAGGGTTACCGCTGGACAAGCTTCTTGCGTTTGAGGGCCGTCCTTTGCGGAACCTGTATACGGAGGGTTTTTGCGGTGGGGCGGTAATTCCGCTGAGTGAGACGGGCGCGCCCGCGAAGGAGCTGCACGTGCCGTTGGCCCATCAGTCGGCACTAGCGGGTGTGCTGTTAGCCGCTGCTGGCGTGGCAATGGGCGTGCGCGGGTGCGCGGGCAGTTTTGTCGCGCAGTACGACGTGCTGAAACCACAGGAACGGTTCCAAGTTTATCCGGCGGCAAAGCGTCCGGGAAATACCTGCATTTGCCAGGATGAAGACTACCGCGAGGTCTATCGGAAGAAGCATGGACGAACGGCATCGGACGAAAGAAGACGCGATGGCGGTCAAGCTGAGGGCGCGGGGGCACGCGCGAGTTGACGTGTCCGGGCGCGGCAAAGGCGATATCGAGCACTCACCATGCGATGCCCTTGGCGCCGATGCTGGGCACTTTGGGGGCATACAAGCGGGCTATGTCGGCGAAAACCAAACCTTTTTGGGGCTGCACTCTCGGGCAAGGCACGTGTGAGGTGTTTAATGACGGTACGTCTGGGCGTGATTAAGAAAACTGAGCAGATGTCAGGGGTCGGCGAATAGACCGCATTTCTTACCGACCGACAACCAGTGACACTCAAGCAACGGAGAAAGCATGGGAATCCAGACCCACTTCGACAAGTTTCATGACAAGATCAAGCTCGGCCGCGGGGACGACGCTTACAAGAAAGCGCGGGAGCGTGACGACAGCATCAAGAAGAAAGTGTCCTCTGCTTTCGCGAAGGAAGGATATCCAGTCGCTAAAGACTTCATCCAAGGCTCTCTTGGCACTCACACGGGAATCGTGCCGATCTCCGGCGACTATGACGTCGACCGCGCGCTGGTGATCGAAGACAAGGACGCCCCGGAGAATCCGGTGATGCCGAAAAAGAAGGTGCTCGAGGTACTCGAAGGCCGGGGATTCAAGAACGCAAAGATCAAGAAGCCGTGTGTCACGGCGGACTATGCAGCTGATAACGTCCACATCGACTTCATTATTTACAAGCGGGCGGACAGTCAGCACTACCTTGCCGTAGGCAAGGGGAACTCGGACGAGAAGAACCGGGAATGGTCAGGTGCCGATCCGCACGGGCTGACCGATTGGATCGACGACGACAGCGGCTACCCGGAAGACGATGCGAAAGATGTTCTGGCGCAGTTCCGGCGGCTGGTGCGTTACATGAAGCGCTGGCGGGACGTACAGTTCAGCGAAACGGTGGCGGCGAAGGTTTATTCGATTGGACTCACGGTGATGGTGAAGAATCGACTCCGGTGGTCATTCAGCACCGAGGGTGCCAGGCAAGACCTTCGCGCGTTGCAGGCTACCGTAGAGGCGATTCTGGACGCAGACTACTTTACTGAAGTCGAGACCGGACGGTACCGGGTCCAAATACGACTTCCCACCCAACCTTGGCGCGACATCTTCGATGGTTCGAGCCTGGATACGGGAACACAGCTCTACAACAAGCTTAAGCGGCTCAAGGACAAGCTCGCCGAGGCCGAAGGGTTGAGCGACGAACGCAAGCAGTGCCAGATCCTAAACAAGCTCTTCGGCGACGACTTCGATGTTCCGGATCCGCCTAAAGGAGGTTCCAAGACGGAGAAGGCGAGGTACGCGAGCGCCGGAATTGTCACCACATCCGTCGGTGCATGAATAGGGATCGAATTCGAAGCTGCATCGAGGAGCTCGGCTATGCTACCCGGTTGACGGAGGCCGGATCCAAGCTGATGGTCGAGTTCGTCGCTCGAGGACGGACGGTAACACTTGCCCACACGTTCCCGGTTCAGGACGAAATGCTGCGCCTGCCGAAGTTCTACCTCGTCGATAACCACGGCTTCGGGAAGCTGGCGCACGTGGGAACGGATGAGAATGGCGAGTACGGGGAAGTGTGCATCGCCGACCCGTCGTCGACTGCGGTCAACATGGATCAGCCGGAACTGGCATACCGAGACACCGTTGAAGAACACGTTAAGTCCCTGACACGGCTGATTGAGGATCCTGCGTGCAACCGGTTGGAGCAACTGCGGGAGTTCGACGCCCACTGGAAGATTCTGTGCGACAGCGAGCTAGGGGAGCCAAACGAACTCTTTGTGGCATGGGGTGGGGACAAGTGCGAAGGTCTGCAGGTGAAGCCATTCGACGCAGAATCCGGCTGCGACTTGCATACAAGGCCGATCGCGTTGTCGGGCACGTTCGCGAATGACCGCCGCTTGGCGTTGGTGCGGGCTAGCGCGGGATGGGGTACGCGCCAAGTCGTCGGGAAGGCGATTGCGGCTCGGTTGGACGACCTAGAACCCGCACCATCAACGCAACGCGATTTGTTGGAATGGTACTTCAGGGTCGTCGCACGAGTGGACGGGGCGGACCGTCGTGAACTGCGAAGATTCCACAAGAAAAACAGTCGCGAGTATTGGCTGGTTTTTTCGGCGCCGATTCCAGACGGGGAGAGCATGTTCGCTCTCCACTGGCGCGCGCCTTCGAAGAGCTCGTTGCCGACGTCACAGGAAGAGGTGAAGGCGGGTCGCTGGACAGCTACGCCTTACAGGGTTAGGTCGCTATCGCGAGGGTCGCTAGTTCCACGGGGCGGCGGCTCGCTGGACCTGACGAGCAAGTCTGTTCTCCTTGTAGGCTGCGGGTCGGTTGGTAGTGACCTGGCACTTCGGTTGACCTCGGCAGGGGTAGGAAATCTCACCATTTCCGATCCGGAGATGTTTTCTGAGGAGAATCTCTATCGCCACACCCTGTCGGTGAAGGACATAGGTCGGTTCAAGACGGAGGCGCTGGCAGAGGAAATTGCCGGGAAGCACCCATGGACTGAGACAACACCTTGGCGAAAATCGCTGCAAGATTTGCGAGATTCGGTCGTACTCCAAGCATTCGACCTTGTGATGATCGCGATCGGTTCGCCCAATGCCGAGCGCTTGTTCGCGGAATTCTGCATGGACGAAGAAGTGCGGGTACCGATCATTAACTGTTGGCTGGAGGGCTACGGAATCGGCGGCCATGCGATCATCGTGGTTCCCGGGACGAAGGGATGTTGGCGTTGCGCGTACGTGGACCCGACGACCCTTACGCGGGGTCTTGTGTCTAATCTGAACTTCCCAGCACCAGGCCAGATCGTGATGCGCAACCACGGGGGATGCGGCACTCAGTTCTTGCCATATAGCGGGGTCGCCGCTGGGTATACGGGGTCGATTGCCGCGGACTTGGCCGTGCGCTTTCTGGAAGGTCAGGTGACATACTCTTCGAAGGTGAGCTGGAAGGGGGCGGACGTGGATGCCCAGCGGGATTCTCTAGCGGTTACGCGGCGATACCGACATTTCTCCGAATCGCTGCACGTCTTGCCCCTGTATGACGAAAACTGCGACTTCTGTGGCGGGTGACGGCGTGTCTTGCTTTGAAGGATACGGCCGGCGGGTGAGCGTGTGCGAGGAAGTCATCGGCGTCTGGCATGGGCATCGGCAAACGGAAGCGAACGCCGCCGAGGCGTTCGGTGTGTTGATGGGGACGACATCTGTTGACCGCCGGGAGATTTGGATCGAGGCGGTCACCACTCCCATGCCGCGAGACCGGCGCTCAAGGTATTCGTTCGCGCTTCGCGATCCAGGACATCAGCGGGCAGCAAATCGGAGGTTCGCCTCGTCGGAAGGAAGGGCGATCTATCTCGGCACATGGCACACGCATTCGGCGCTGATACCCGAGCCGTCAGACATCGACTTAAATGACTGGGTGAATTGTCTACGGGCGAATCGCGGCCGGCCTCTGACATTCGTGTTGGTGGGGACCGAGGTGGCCCGCGTTTTCGTGCGGACGAGAGGCAGCTTCAAAGCATTGCAGCAGGAGTGCGCGAGAGATGGAATGGATTGATCCGAAAGAGTTGACAGTCGCGCAGTCGCGAGAGGCGCCAATGACGGCGCTGGACGCGGTAAAGGACCACGTGGGCGCTGTACGGGCGCTTGTTTCGTGGGACCGCGTGGGCGTGCTGATAGATGAGGGACCCCAAGCAATGGTGACTGTGCTCCTCGACGGTAACGAAGTCGTGGGCACTTCGCGCTTTTGTTTGCCGGCCGCGCAGAGTGTCGATGCGTTACGGGCGTACAACGAAGGCAAAACGAGCCGGATGGAACTACGGTGCTGGCAAGGACACACAATTACGACTGAGCAAGCGCAAAGCTTGATGGAATTGACGACAGTTTGGAGGCAATCGTCTGGCCAGCAAGAAGTATTGGGCTACGACGAGTGGCGGACGTTTTTCGAGGATGTCGAACGGGCGGCTGGCAAGAAGGGGCGCGGTACCGGAATCAGCGCCCCGACGCGCAACCAAGTCCTGCTTGATGCTCACGGAAGGTGCATGTTCGAGGGCTGTGGCGCCGACTTAACCTTAGACCCGGTGACGGGTATGCGGGGCAACTTCGCCACACTAGCGCACAACGTCGCGTCGTCAGAGGGCGGGACACGGGGGGTGCTATACCTTTCTCATGCCCTAGCGGATGATCCTGACAACATCCTGCTGTTATGCGAGACCCACCATCGCTTGGTGGACAAGGTCGCAAAGGCCGACTATCCGGCCGCCACCCTGTCAGAGATGCGTTCGCACTTTTGCCACCAGGCGACGGCGTTGCTGGATGGCTTGGCGCTTGCACCAACACCGGCATACTGCGTGGCGTGGCCTGTGCATCGACAAAGGATTGCGGTGCCCTCATCGCAACAAGTCGCGCGAGCCCTGAAGCCTATAGGTGCCCGGCCTGACGGCCAAGTTCGATCGGTGAACGACAATGAGGCGGTATTGCGAGCGTTGGAGGGCGCGGCCCTGTGGGTTGCAATGAGCGCGGCGGTGGAACAGGCGGCGGCCGATATCTTGCAACAAGCACATAGGGAGGGATACCGGGCCGCCCTTTTTGCCATGGGACTTATGCCTGCTCTCATCGCGCTTGGCGCGAAGCTGGGAAACAAATGTGAAATTACGCCGATGTTGCGGTATCGCGAGAACGGCCTTTGGTACTGGCCGGTTAACGAGCCTCGCGGAGAATTCTACACGATCGACGGTTTGGACCGACTGTCGCATAAGGAGAGTGACGTATGCATGCTGCTCGCATTGACGGCGGTGCCGGAGTCGATGCGTTCAACTGCCGAGTCTCTCGGGCTGAATGTCGTATCAGTAATTGCCCGCAACGAGTACTTAGGCAACGGTGCGCTGGGCCATCCGGATGATGGCGCCTCCTTCCGGCAACGGATGCAGAAACTGCTGCACCGGTTGAGGGATAAGCACGGCGCGCGGATGATTCACCTGCTGCCCTGCGCGTCGAATTCGGCGTGTGTGTTCTTCGGACAGGCCTTCGACAGCTACCACCCGGACTTGCTGATCTACGACTTTGCATCCGAAGGAAACGAAATGGTTCCGAAATTGAGCGTCGCGAACGTGAACAATGAGTGCAAGGTCGAGGCGGTTGAGGGTGCGCCTTAGGCCCGAAATGGAAGGGGATTACAACCAAAGGTTGACATTTGGCCTCCTAATTCCTACATTCCAGTCATCGACAACGGAGACTGGACATGGCGAGAAAGGCACCCGGCAAGGCTCACCGCGAGGGTTTGACGCTGGTCGAGTTGATGGACATGTTCCCGACCGAGGCGGCGGCTACCGAGTGGTTTGAGTCGGTGATCTGGCCGAACGGACGCCATTGCCCGAAGTGCGGCTCCGAGCGCACCCGCGAGGCGTCGCACAAGAAAATGCCCTACTGGTGCACGGACTGCCGGTCCTACTTCAGCGTGAAGACCGGAACGGTCATGCAGGCGTCGAAGATCCCGCTGCGCAAGTGGGCTATCGCGATCTACCTGTGCCTCACGTCGCTCAAGAGCGTCTCCAGCATGAAGCTGCATCGCGACATCGGCGTCTCGCAGAAGACGGCGTGGTTCATGATGCACCGCATTCGCGAAGCCTGGGGCGAGGAAGACGACGAAGAGCCGTTTGACGGCCCGGTCGAGGTTGACGAGACCTACATGGGCGGCAAGCGCAAGAACATGTCGAACGCGAAGCGGAAGGAGCTGGCCGGGACGGGCCGGGGCGCCGTGGGCAAGACGGCGGTGATCGGCATGAAGGACCGGGCGACGAATCAGGTTCGGGCCGAGGTCATCACCGAGACCGATGGCGAGACGTTGCAGGACTTCGTCGAGGAGAACACCGAGGAAGACGCCAAGGTCTATACGGACGAGGCGGCGGCCTACAAGGGGATCGAGCGCGACCACGAAGCGGTCAAGCACTCCGTCGCCGAGTATGTCCGGGGCCAGGCGCACACCAACGGCATGGAGAGCTTCTGGTCGATGCTGAAGCGCGCTCACGGCGGAACCTTCCACAAGATCAGCCCGAAGCATCTTGACCGTTACGTCCATGAGTTTGCCGGCAAGCACAACATCCGGGACTCAGGAACGCTTGCCCAGATGCGGGACACAGTCGCCCGGCTCGTCGGTCGTCGGCTCCTCCACCGTGACCTGATCGCGCCGAACGGACTTTCGTCGGCTCGGGTCTAGCGGCCCCGTCCGCCGGAACAGGGCGCGCGCCAACGTTTCCGGCGTCGCGCCCACCAGGTCCACCTTCGGGTCCAGCTTCGGGCGGTACGGCATCACACACCCAGCTCCCTGCGGCGTTTTTCAAGCCTTTCCACGTCCTCCTTGGCGTGGTCGATCTCGAAGAGCAGCGCGACTGCCTGTTCCACGGTCATGCTCTCATCGGACAGCGTTCCGATCGGCCGCGAGCCACCCAGCCAAGACGCGAGCTTGCTGAAGTCCTCTGCGATCTTTGCCGCCTTCGCCTCAAGGCAGGCGACATGCTTTCGCGCGTCGGTGAGTTCTCTCATCACCCTGCCGACGATGCGATCTTGCTCTTCCTGGGTCATCCGATTCTCTCTCGTTGTTGGGTAGTGTCGTTGACTCCGCGCCCGCAGGCGCGCACGGTTCCCCTCGTCATCACCAACGCGTCCCGCAAGTCGGGTCGCCCGCTGAATGAAACAGCCTCGCGAGCGGCCGGCTTTGCTAACCGGCCCGGGCGAATAGGCGGGATCATCACGCTTACGCGTTGGCGATGACAACGGCCCGGCACCAGCGAGGCCGTGGCGGGCCCAGGAGCTCGATCATGAAATCGCCAATTTGCGCCGCGGCGCTGGCCGCGGCGGTTGCGCTGATTTCTCTGCAGGCGTGCGGTGGCGTGGCTTACCATCTTCTCGATAGAAACGGGGGGAATGGTCAGGAGAATGGTCATCCGGTAACGACAGAACCACCGGCCATGTCGTCCGCCGAGGTCAAAGTCGAGCTGCACGCAATCTATGACCGCTCGGACACCTTCATCGTAGAGCATGGAGGTACGCCGCTTTGGAGCGGTCCCCGTGAGGTATTCGAGACCTCCAACTTGGACAATGTGGCGGCCGGCCATCTCGACGACCACCTTTGGGGCGCGCCCGCCAACTACGATTTCCTTCAGAGTCGAGGAGAGCTCGAGTTCGTCGATTCTGAAGGAGGAATATCGGTGGCCGCGGCGATCTGGGATACCACCGATCATCATTGGCAGACCGTTACTGCCCATATGAGCTTCGGCGTATGGATGACGCACAGCCTCATCCTTGCCAAACAGAATCTCGTCCTTTCTCCTGCACACGACGAAATCAGCGTGTATCTCGACATCTTCTCGATCGGCGCAGCGAGCGGGACGAACCCCTTTCCTCTCGGGGGTAGTGCTACTTGGAACGGCATCATGCTCGGCTTCGATGAGGGCTACGCGGGACCCGACGTCTCGCGTGCCGAGAGTGGGGAGCCCAACGTTTACGAAGGCGAGGCTGCGATTACACTCACCAGTTTCGCGGACCCGGCGGTGGATGTGCGCTTCAGCAACATCACGAACACCATCCACTATCTCAATGACGTGGTCTGGCGAGACTTGCCGGTGACAGAAGGCGGCTTCAAGGGCCGCGGCATCCTCGGCCGCTTCTACGGCCCCCAACATGAGGAGGTGGGCGGAGTCTTCCAGTTCAGCACCATCAACGGTGCCTTCGGCGCGGTGCGCCAGTAGCGCGCTCAAGGGGGCGGGGGTCACTCTCCGCCCCCTTCTTCCATGTTGCGAGGCCAGATACCGTAGAGGTCCTCGCTGCGGACGCGCAACTCGCCAAATCCGAAAAGATCGTCCTTCTTGATGAACACGGGCGAGTCTTTCTTCAATTCGTCCGTGACCTTCTTGAACGGCCCCTTTTCCGTGAGGTGGAAGCGCATGCCGTGTGGCGTCGCCATTTCACGTCTCTGGAGCTTCTTGCACCGACGCGGGCTGATCTTCCGGGGAACTGCGCTCTCACCGAGTTTCCCGATGACAGGCAACAAGCCGGCGCACATCGCTTTGTGGAGCTGCTCGAATGCGTTCCTCTCAGCCAAGGACGAGCGGGTGAAGGTGTGGTGCGTTGAGTCGACGATATGATGTATGGCCGCCTCGATGGGCATGTCGAAGTCGCCGAAATCTCGTCTTGATTTTCGGGTGCCGCGCCCGCTCCGCCATATGCCGAGCGCGGCGGTTATGCCGCCACCGGTGATGAGCGCCCATCCCACCCAGGACAGCGAAAAACCCAAGGCTTCCATTAGCCCCGCTCCACCGAAGAGAGAGACTTCGACAGAGGCGAGAAGTGCGAGCTTCCGGACCATCCGCTCATCATGCGGACTCCCCGTCCGCCGTCAACCTTTGGTTGTAATCCCCAAATGGAAGCAGAATCGCGATCCTGCGCTGCAGGAAGTGATCAGGCCGCCACACCCGGGCTTGATGCTTGTGAGTGAAGCGTAGCCTCCGAACGCCGCTTAGCGTGGCAAAGATGTACAGGGATGCCTCGCTGAGCTTGGTGATGAGGAGGGATTGCCTTCCTTCAAATTTCCAGATTGCATGTTTGAATCTTCCATTAGACAGTCTATTGACTTCCAATTATCACATTCTATAGTTCCAATAGTCAGGAACCCTCAGATGATATGTATGATCGGTTCGTAGAGCGGCGGGCAGAGGAAGCCCTTTCGGACACCCCGGTAGTCTTGATCGTGGGGCCGCGCCGGGCAGGGAAAACTACGCTCGTACGCAAGATGGGGGAGGCAGGGCGAACCTACGTCACGCTTGACGATCAGACGGTACTTGATGCTGCACGGTCCGATCCGACAGGTTTCATTCGTGGTCTGGATCGGGCCACCATCGATGAGATCCAGCGCGTACCCGAGCTTCTGCTCGCAATCAAGAGGGCAGTGGACGAGGACTATCGCCCTGGCCGGTTCTTGCTGACTGGATCTGCCAACGTGATGACCTTGCCCAGGGTGGCCGACAGCCTGGCAGGTAGGATCGAGACCATCCGAATGTTGCCGCTGGCTCGTGCTGAAGTAGCAGGCATGGCGCCGGTCTTCCTGGAGCGGCTCTTCGAGGGGAAGCTGCAGGGCAATCGGAAGGTAGTCATCGGTGACGACCTGGTCCGGTTGGCGCTGCTAGGCGGATATCCAGAGGCCATCGGGCGCGAGACCGAGCGCCGGCGTCAGAATTGGGCACGGTCCTATCTGGCTTCGGTTCTGTCCCGCGATCTAAGAGAGCTCGGCGAGATCGAAAAGATGACCGAGCTCCCGAAATTCGTCCGGCTTCTGGCGGAACACTCGGGGCGGTTGGTCAATTTCTCGCAGTTTGGCTCCAGCATCGATGTCAGCCACAAGACGGGGCGGCGTTATGTGGGGCTGTTGGAGCAGGTGTTCCTCGTCTCGACGTTGCAGCCTTGGTACACGAACGCGCTGAAGCGCATCGCCAAGACACCGAAGCTGCATTTTCTCGATTCCGGCTTGCTCGCCGCAGCGCGGGGGCTGAGCTTCGATCGCGTTAAGGCTAACCGTGGCGAGTTCGGTGCGCTCCTGGAGAGCTTCGTGTACTCAGAAGTGCTAAAGCTCATAACTGCCTCAGACCGGCAAGTGACGGCCTACCATTTCCGCGACCAGCTGATGCACGAGGTGGACATCGTGCTGGAGCGCGACGACGGCATGATCGCGGGGGTCGAAGTCAAGGCATCCGCGACGGTCAAGTCCAGTGATTTCGCCGGGGTGCGGACGCTGGCCGAGGCGTGCAAGGAGCGCTTCGCTTACGGCATCGTTCTGCATGACAGCGCGGACTTGGTGCCATTCGGGGACAGGATGGCGGCGGTGCCTGTGTCATGTTTGTGGGAGTGAGGAAGGCGGCGGAAATCTGCCGAGCCTGCAAAATTCAAGATCGAAGATTACATGCTGAGCCCGCGGTTCCTCCGCTGGTGCCTGCCGTGCTTGCGGTCCCGCTGTTCGGCCTTTTCACGTAGTTCTCTGAGCTTCTCGCGATCGTCGAGAATATGGGCGAAGCCTTGCTCCTGCTTGGGCGTCGGGTCGCGCCGGTTCTGCCGTGCCTCGCTCTTCGGCGCACGGGTGTGGCTCTCGAGGAGCCGGCTGCGGAGCTGCTCGACCGTTAGGCGCGCACGGGCCTTGCCGATCGTCATGGCATCGAGGTAGGGGCCGTATCTCCCATCGTTGGCCAGGATGGCCTTGCCGGTGGCTGCCAACATCTCGGACGCCTCGCGCCATTCGGGCCACGCGTCGAGACGAGCAACGGGGAGGCCATGCTCGCCGGCTTGAAGCTCGAGGGCCTTGTATGCCTCGACATGACGTTCCGCCGCGGCCAGATAACCCTCGGCAGTCTCTCGCGCGGTGGTCTCGTCCTCGTTGTACTCAAGGAGTTCGTCGAGCACGTTGCGGGCGCCCTTGGATAGGTCGGGGTGTTCGGAGATTGCGCGGACGCGGCGGATCAGCGTGTCGTATCCGTCCACTAGGAGTAGTGGAAGATCGGGTTCTTCCGAGCGCGCGACGAGGTCGTTCCAGTCCTGTTGTAGCTCTTTGTAGAGGTTCCGCCAGCTGGGAGGGGTATCCCGGCTCGGGCTGGGGGCAACCGCTGCTACGGGTCGGGACAGAGCGTGCTGTTCGGGAGCGGTCTTAGCAGAGGGAGCGGAGGTCCCGGCGGCGATGGCCTCGACGAGCCCTGCTTCTTTGCGCGGCGCATCCTGTCGTGCCTCTTGAGAGACCTTCATCCTGACCGAGCGCAGGTAGCGTCCGGCGCGGGCGTGCTGTTCGCGGAGCTCCTCGATCTCGCGTTCGCCGATGCCGGCTCGCTCGACCAATATGCATTCGAACACTTTCGGGCGGCTCCGGAAGGATGCGGCCTGTTTCAGCAGCGTGCCGTTCCGGTGCAGGGTATCGCGGAAGGCAGGGCTGAGCGCCACCGCCTCACCCTCTTCCCGAGCTCGTGCGCGCAGCTCGTCCCACGACGCCATCACCTCCTGGCGCTCTACCGCGAACGCGTCCACGGCCGCGCCGTGACGCCAGCCGTTGACGGCGTGGCGGATCTCTTGGGCAATGCGGACCAGCGCGTTGTCGTTGACGGCAGCGCGGACCTCGGCCGGCTGATCTTGCCCGTCACCGGGACCGTCATGCTTCCTGCCATTCGACCGGCTGGCGCCGTTCCCGACGCCGGCACGAATACCCTCCCCTGCATCCCGCCACGTGCCTTCAGAGACGTAGTCGAGCGCCGCTTCCTTGGGCTGCGAGCGCGACCACCGCTCGGCCAGATACGCCCGGACGTCGCTGTCGAGGACCGGCCGCTCCGCCTCGTCCTCGGGCCGGTGCTCGCCGATGTCGAAGGCGAGCGGGGACCGGTTGACGTAGATGTCGAGCGCCTCCCGGTGCCGGGTCGCGGCAGGATAGATGGTTTCACGGGCCGGCCTTTCGTCAACCAGCAGGAAGGCGCGATCGACCGTGAGGCCCTGGGCCGAGGCGATGGTCATGGCGTAGCCGTAGTCGAGGCGGATGTTGTCGTGCCAGTCGCGGATCTCGTCGTGCCGGAAGGTGACACGCCGCCCGTCGTCGGTGCGGGCGCTGATGTGGACGGAATACTCAGGCTCGGGAGCGCCGGTGTCCGTTTCGGCTTCGCGCCCGCCGGCTTGCCGGTTCCGGGCCTTGCGCGACACCGCCGCGCCTTCAGTGAGCCTGACTTCGAGGTCCTCCACTGTCACCACGGTGCCGTTGAATAGCTGCTTCTCCCATTGCGTGGCGCCGATGCGAATGCGGTCGCCCACGGCGATCTCCAGCGGCTCCGTCACCCGCCCGTCAAGGTCCCGGCTCACCTCGATGACTGCGCGCTTCGCATCGGGCGTCTGCGCAAGCACCCGCTGCCGCATCAGCCACGAGAGTGCGCGCGTCTCGGCCCGCGTGCGTGCGAGCACCACGGTGGACGTGTCGGGCTCTGCACGCACATGCCGTTCCCAGTCGTCCACCAGCCTGGCGATGGTCTTCTCCTCGTCGAAGCAAAGATGGAGCCGGTTGCGCAGATGCCATGCCTCGATGGCCTTCTCCGCCTC
>MKWU01003674.1_pt1 | contig 19719 bp, 17 predicted proteins | sample 809101 | NCBI WGS metagenome assembly MKWU01 (sample SAMN05860141, study PRJNA318959) | sponge metagenome | host: Aplysina aerophoba | place: Slovenia: Piran, Adriatic Sea, Gulf of Piran | collected 2013-05-07
CTATGCGTATATTATGCGCATTGAAGGAGCATTTTATGGCTCTGAAGCAGTCCTCATTCAGCCGCGTATTGTTATTCGCGCTGGTGCTGATGGCGCAGCCGGCCCCCGCCCAGATCTCGGCGTGGAAGCTGGGCGGCGCTGGCCTGTCGTGGAGCGAAAGCGACACCACGCGTCTGTTCATCGACTTCGTCAGCGCGTCCGGCTCCATCCAGCCCATCTACCTGACGCCTGAAAAAACGGTTTTTTCCCACCTCGACAACTGGGTTTTCTGGCGCGATCCCAGCGATATCGTCCTCGGCTATGTCGATGGTGAGATCCCGCGCACCTGGAAGTGGAGCGACGGCCTGGCTGCCCCCAGTGGTAGCCTGCTTATCGACGGCGACGACGCCACCTATTACCCGCCCCGCGCCGTGCCACTTGAACGCGAAGTCTATACGATGGATCTGGCCGTCGCCGTGCCAGCTATCTCCTTTGGCTTTACCACCCCCAGCCAGGGCTTCCGTTCCGACGGCACGCCCCTCAAAACCGACGCAATTCCCGGCTACGACGTGTCGATTGCCAGCGAATCTGAGCGGCCCGTCGTCGAGGGCACGCTGGAACCTCTCTCACATATCATCGCCGATGTCGATGAAAATTTCGAGCCGCGCGTCGCGATCCCCTTCCCCCGCCGCTACGTGCGCTACGTGCGCTATCGGCGGCAGGTTTCGGTACTCGACGAGGACTTTCTCGCCTCCTTCGTCCGCGGCCAATACCGGGACGCCCCACCCGGCACCGTTGCCGAGTTCGAGCTCTTCGCCGAGGGCGTGCCCCGCAAGGCCATCTACAAAACCAGCATCACCGACCTCGGCCAGTCGGTGAACTTCGGGCGGCTGTTCTGGCGGACCACGTCTTTGCGCATGGTCGACGGAACGCCCGTGGAGACGCCCGACGCAGCGGTCGAAGTCAAGATCGAGGTGCGCACCGGCCGCGACGGGGACCCCGCCGTTTACCACGAGTACATGGAGACGGGTTTTGAACGCGTCGTCTCGCGCGAGCGCTACGAAAACCAGCTACGCACCCGCCAGTTCCGCCCCAACCTCGAGGCACCCATCGTCACCTTGGAACCTCGTCCCGGCCTGCGCGCCTCCGTTAGCTACGACGACGAGAACTGGACTTTCTGGTCGGTGCCCTTCACCCAACCGGGCCTGCCGCTCAACCTGCGCAGCGGTTCTTATTTGCAATTGCGGATTGCGCTCGAAAGCCGGTCCTTCGACGATTTCGTCCGCCTCGACTCGCTGTGGATCGAGACCGCCCCGCTTTTGGCTGGCGACATTATCGGCGAGGTCGCCCTGCGCGACGACCCGCAACCGGCACGCGGTTTCACTGAGGTCGCCCTAGGGCAAGAGACCGACTTCGTTTACGACCTGCGGGCCGATTTTTCGCAGGTTGACGCCCCAGGCTTCGACGTGCTGCGCATCCGCACTGGCAGCCGCACCCGTTTCGCCGGCTTAGAGATGGGCCAACCGCTCGCAATAGTCGCACCCGCCGAGGTTATCGAGTCAGAAGACGGCCTGCTCGTCCGCCTGCCCGCCCGCGTCACCCGCGCCGACAACCCGCCGCTGCGCCTGTGCTTCTCAACCGCGCTATTCTCCTTTGCCACCACGTTCACCGGCGAGGTCTCCGACAGTGAGCGCGAGGTCTTGCCACAGCCGGTCGTCGGCGGTGACGCCGGCCAAGCGCTATCGACCAATAGCCTGCACGTGCTAGGGACGGCGGACTCTGTCTCCAGCGTGATCCAGGAACTGAGCGTTTCGACCCCGGTGCTGACCCCCAACGGCGATGGCGTCCACGATCGCCTGCTGATCCGTTACACGCTTTTTCGCCTGCCCGAATTGGTGCCAGTAGCGTTGGAGATCTACGCCCTCGACGGCCGCAGACTGGCCCGTATTGACGCCGGGCGGCAGGCCGCTGGCCCGCAGGAAACCGAATGGGACGGCCGCGACGAGCGCGGCGAACTGCTACCGCCCGGCGTTTATCTCCTGAGTGTCGCCCCCAATGCCGAATTTGCCACCTCGGCACAGATTCTCCCTCTGGGTATCGCCTACTAAGAGGTAATGGCTATGTCGGGCAAGCACCTCGCCATCTGCGCCTTACTGCTGTGCGCGGTCCCGGTCTGCGCCGACCAACTGGTCTTCGACAGCGCCGCAGAATGGGCGACCTGGGAAAAACCCTTCGGCCTGACGCAGGTCGGGACTGAGGGACAATTACAACTGGTCAAATTCCGCAAGGATATCAACGCGGTGCGGGACGCCCACCTGTTCGCGCACGAGACCAAAGAGCGCGGCGACTCGGTTTTCGGTGGCATCTGGGAAGTGGGCTCCAGCCCGGAGACGGCCGCGCTGGCCATCGACGGCGATCCCGAGACCTTCTGGCAGCCCGATCCGGGTGCGGCCCCCGAAGACTGGTTTATCACCATCGACCTAGGGCGCGCCGTCCTCGCTCGCGAAATCCGCCTGATCTTTCCCGACCGGGAAGGGGCCCGTCCCTTCAGGCAGTTTACCGTGCTGGTCAATACGGGCGTGCGCATCGTCGCCACTCGGGACGTCTTTCTTTTTCGCTCGGTCTATCGCACCACCCGACCTAATGAGGCGACCTCCATCGCCATACCCCTCGGATTTCCCGGCAACGACAGTACTTTGGTAGTCGATGCCAGCCTGCGGATAGAGCCGGATCGCCGCGACCACTACCAACTCATCCAGTACATCAGTATCATGGCCGAGGAACAGAGCGCGGACGGGGCTCTCGCCGAGATCGAGGTCATCGGCATCGGCGACAATATCGCCATCGGCACCGACCGGCGCGGCTCCTTCACCGACGGTGCCCGCGCCACTGCCACCGCCAACCTGTTCGACGCTAATCTCAACACCAACAACTCCATTTCCTCAGGCGTTGGTGAACTGGGTTGGAAGGATAATGGCGTGTGGTTCGGAGTCGATTTGGGCGCAGTGTTTTTCGTTGACGAGATGTTCATCTATTCGATGCGCCAGCAGGAGGGTACTCTGGGCTTTGGCGTCGGCGGCACCGGTCCCGGCCACACCATCCTCTTTTCGGACGGCACCCGCGCCCTGGGCAGCGGCCTGCCGGTGGCGGAGCCCTTCGACTATGCCGAACTGCTCACCCACCTCAACCCCGGCACCGACCGCCTGCGCTATATCCGCTATCTCTTCAGACCGCGCAAAATGCGCTATTTGTTCTGGCACGGCGTCACCGATAGCGGCTGGGGCCAGGCCAAGTGGGGGGAGTTCATGGTATTCTCACCCGGCTATCCCGCCGAGGTCGTGCTGCGATCCGATTTTATCGATCTGGGTGCCGCAGACGGCCGCCCCAAGGTTATCAATGCACTCTCCTGGGACGCCGAACTGCCCGCCGACACCCGCATCCAATTGCGCTCGCGCTCGGGCAACGCGCTCAGCGAGCAATACACTTTCTACGACAAGAAGGGGGACGAGGTCACCGAGGAGAAATACAATAGTCTTCCCAAGGTTCTCAAAGGTGCCATCGACACTGCCCTGGTGGTGGGCGAGGATTGGGGCGCGTGGAGCAACGAGTACCAGTCCTCGGGCGATCCCTTCAAGTCGGAGAGTCCGCGCCGCTTTGTGCAATTGGAACTGATCTTCGCCACCGACGACCCCGAGTTTGCGCCGACGGTCCACTCGCTAGCGATTGAGTTTGAGGAGGCTTTGGTACAGGAGGCTTTGGGCCGCATCGAGCCGCGCGAGGCGCGCCCCAACGAGTCCACCCGCTTCACCTACGCCTTGGCGACGCGCGCGCTGCCCGCAGACAGCGGCTTCGACCTCTTGCGCTTTATCCTGCCTGGGCCGGTTGATCTAGAGGCTGGCGTCGAGGTGAGCGCGGGAGCAACTCCTATCGATCCCGTGGCGGTGGAAGCGCGGGGCGACTCGCTCTTCATCGCCCTGCCAGAGGCGATCACCGCCGACTCGCTTGAGGTCAGCTTTACTACCCGCCTCCTGCAAAACGCCGCCCTCTTCGCCCTCGACCTCGGCACCAACGAGCGACCGGGTCTGTGGCAGTCGGTGGAGGCCATGTCCCGCCGCGCCAATATCGTGCTCTTGCCCGAACTGACTGGCAGCCGCTGGCTCATCGACGACCTCGCGATAGACCCTCCGGTCTTCACCCCCAATGGCGACGGGATCAACGACCAAGTCGCGATCCGCTTTGCCGTCTTGAAGGTGGCCGCGCCCGCACCGCAAGTGGACATCTTCGACCTGAGCGGGCACCCGGTGGCGCGGCTGAGCCCGTCATCGACGGGCAGTTTACTGTCTTATCTGTGGAATGGAGTTGATATACAGGGCGCGGTCGTGCCGCCGGGGATCTACCTCTGCCGCATTGATCTGGGCGCTCAGACCGGCGAGGACAATGCCGTGCGTCTGATCGGGCTGGCGTACTGACGTCCGCTTCACCGCATTCGCGAGTTGCCCATCTTTAGTCTTTCTTTTTTTTTGCGTAGATTCGCGTTAATTCGCGGAGGCTTTGTAGCTTCTTCTTACACGAACCAATGTCATTAGAAAACAGGAGTTAAACGATGAAGATAACTGGAGTTACACCGTGGCTCGTTAAATCACCAGCGCCTTACCTAGATACCGCCGGTGACCGCCCCAACAGAGAACGAGAGTATGTCTTCGTTCAAGTCTCAACAGACGAAGGGATCACAGGGTGGGGCGAAATTACCGGCACCAGCTCAGTAGCAAATAGAGCAGTCTGTGCCATGCTTGCACAAACCAGTAGTCTAATTGAAGGCGATGACGCAACACGCATTGAGACGATATGGAACAAGGTTTTCCGAGCGTTCACCTACATGGGGACACGGGGTGCCACCTCAAATATCGTCAGTGCTATTGATATCGCGTTGTGGGATATTCGCGGTAAGCAGTTGGGATTACCAATCTATGAACTGGTTGGCGGGGGACCCGTTCGGGACTCGATATCTCTTTACACACATCCAGGGGGTGAGCAAGATCCAGAGAGCATAGCAGCGCATTGCAAAGCGATTGCAGAAACAGGTCATACCGCGTTGAAAACCGATCCGTTCCCTCACCATCCGGAAGAAGCCAACGGCTATTTGAGTGGGCAGATGGATGCCGCAGGAGAGGAACAGGGCGCAAATGTGATCGCTGCAATTCGAGAGGCGGTCGGACCTGACATTCAAATTCTCATCGACTGTCACGGTCGGTTTGATGTAGCAACAGCGATTCGGCTCGCGAAAAGGTTGGAACCTTACAACATCGGATGGTTTGAAGAGCCGGTCCCCGTTGAAAGCTACCACGCATTGAAGCAGGTCAGACAGAACGTCAGCGTGCCAATCTGCGTCGGTGAGCGGCTCCAGACCCGCTATGAGTTCGTGCCAGTCCTTGAAAATGAACTCGCGGACTATATCATGCCAGATGTGACGTGGGCGGGTGGTATTTCAGAGTTGAAGAAGATTGCGACGCAGGCGGAGGCGTACTACGTGCCGATCTCGCCACACGATGCAAGCGGTCCCATCAATGTGCTGGCTGGGGCGCATACGATGATGACAGTCCCGAATTTCTACAAATTAGAGACCAGTCGCGCCAAGCTCAACGCTTATGATGTGCTGATTGACCATCCGTTGGATGTCAGAGACGGCTGCCTACATCTGTCCAACCGTCCCGGCTTGGGAATTGAGATGAACGTCGATTATCTGCGCAGTAAAGCAATCGCGCCATTCTCAGGCTGAAGTGTGAACACTTTTTTGAGCATGTCTTTGTATCGCGCGAATAGTCCGTGTGGACTCAGCTTGCGACGCATATTAAATTTTCCGCCATGACAACCTCCCAAATATGGACCCCATTTGAAGCCCCCATCCCCGAGATACTCGACCAGTACCCCGAGCCGTTGATGGCCCTAGCGCGCGGCGAGGTGCCGGCCTTTGTGCTGCGCCAGCACTATAACCCCGCCCATTGCCGGGCGCTGATGCGGCGCTTCTACGAGCGCAGCCTGCTCTACGATCCCCACGAGGTCGGCGAGGGCCAAGCGCGTCGAGTCGATATTGGCACTAGTTTCGGCCACCACCGCAGCGACCGCGAAAAGTTCCACGCCCACTCCGCGGAGACGCTGGCGTTGTTCGAGACCCTCTTCGACGGCTATGACGATCCGGTCCGCACTATGTACGACGCTCTTTCCCAGCTCGCGCCCGGCAAAGAGGTCAAGACCGCGCGCGAGCCGGACGGCCGCCTCTACGGCCCGGCCATCTTCCGCGTCTATCACCGGGAAACCGGCCACGGCCCGCACTACGATTCCGTCGCCAAGCGCACTAAGGCTTTCGATTACCAGATCTCGCGCTTCAAACACCAGTTCGCCGGAGTGCTTTGCTTTCAGAATAGCACCAAGGAAGGCGGCACGGGTGAGCCGTACCTGTACAACTGTCCCTTTCGTCCCGAACTGACAGAGCATCTGGGACGCGAGGAATTCGCTGCCTACGTCGCCCGCGAGGGCATCGAGCGCGTCCAAGTCCAACTCGAACCCGGTGACCTCTACTTCTTCTTTACCGAAAACATTCACGAGGTGCCCGCTGTCGTCGGCGATCAACCCCGGGTGGTGCTAGCCATCTTCTTTGCCATGTCTCCGGACGACGACGAAATCTACGTCTGGTCTTGATCGGCTCTACGCCTAAGAAGTGATATGCTTCACCGCGCCTTTAGGCGTGACAAATCCCTGGCGGCCCTCGCCTATAAAGGTCCTATACTATCGCTATATCTCATCCACGAGGAGATACGCCATGACTCTGCTCCTTTCCCTCGCGCTGTTCGCTTCGCCATTGCTGGCCGATTCCACCGGCGAGTGGCGCTCATACGGCGCGACAGCGGCCAGCACTCCGACTAACGACTATTACGGCGGGCACCGTCCCGGCGACAACCTCTTCGCCGAGAGCCTCGTCTGCCTGAATGCCGCTACGGGCGAGCGCGTCTGGCACTTCCAGACCACCCACCACGGGATGTGGGACTACGATTTGCCGGCGGCGCCCAACCTCGTCGATATCAACGTCGGAGGCCGGGAAATCAAAGCCGTGGCCCAAGTCACCAAGCAAGGCTTCTGCTTCGTCTTCGACCGCCAAACGGGCGAGCCAATCTGGCCCATCGAGGAAAAACCCGTCCCGCAATCCGACATCCCCGGCGAAAAGTCCTCACCCACCCAACCTATTCCCAGCAAGCCGGCCGCCTTCGAGCGCCAGGGCCTAACAGAGGACGATTTGATCGACTTTACGCCAACCCTACACCAGATGGCCAAGACCATCGCCGACGACTACAGCTACGGCCCGCTCTACATAGCGCAGACCATAGAGAGCATGGATAAGAAGGGGACGATCCTCGTTCCCGGCATTATCGGCGGCGCGAGCTGGGCCGGTGCTGCCGTCGATCCTCACAAAGGCGTGATCTACATTCCTTCCTATACGTTCCCGGCCGTGCTGACCCTGACCAAAGCCACCGACCCCAACGCCCCTTTCCGCTATACCGGCGGGGTAGAATTCGGTCCCGACGGGCCGCGCGGCCTACCCTTGCTCAAGCCGCCCTACGGCCGGATCACGGCCATTGACCTCAACACCGGCGAACACCGCTGGCAGGTCCCCGTGGGCGAGGGCCCGCGCGACCACCCCAGCCTTGCCCATCTCGACTTGCCACCCTTGGGCTGGGCACAGCGCAATTTTCCCATCATCACCGAGAGTTTGCTCTTCGCCGCGACGCAGGCGCAGTGGGACGTGGTCAACAACTCGCCCCGAGGCAACGCCGTCGAGGTCAAAACCAATCCCAATGCGCCCTATCTCTGGGCCTTCGATCCGGACGATGGCGCACTGATGGGCAAAGTCGAGCTGCCGCGCAATGCCTCGGGCCAGCCCATCACCTATATGGCCGGCGGCAAGCAATACATCGCCATCCCCACCGGCGGGGCCGACCAGCCGGCCGAGTTGGTGGCGCTGAGCCTGCCTCGATAACGGAAGGACCGCGCGCATGAATTTGCTATTCCGCCTTGATGTCTCTCTCTGGCCGACCTAGAATCTTTCCACCAAGACGGATTCGCCGCCATGCCCTAGGTTTTCGCTTGATAAATACCTGCCATCTCCGTCGCCGCTTTAGTTCCCACCGGCCATCTCAATGAACTTTTTTCGCGGCTTCTCGCTCAACACAACCTGTTCCTTTCTGGTCTTTTCTTTGGGCTTTGTGAACTCGGTCCTACTGGCGGATCGGCTAGGACCGGAGCACTATGGCACCCTAAGGCTATGGGCCGCGCTCGTCATGCTAGGCGTTCTGTTATTAGGAGAGTGGCTCAACAAGGGGAACATTTACGTGGTGGGGCGAGAGCGAGAGCGGGAGGCCGCGATCAATCACACCTTGTTGTATTGCCTCGTCTTAGGTGCCCTCCTGTTGCTGACGGCCCCGTTTAGCTTGGCACTCGCAAAGGTCTTCGTGCCCAGTATTACCCTAGTCCAATGGATCTTGGGCGTCTGCGTGATTGCGTTCACCGTGCTACAAAGGGCGGGTTTGTCCGTCTTTTTAGGTGAAGATCGGCTCAAGCCCTACGCACTGCTGCCCGTAGTCTTCATCGCCATCTATCTCGGCGGCAATCTAGTCCTCTTCCAGCTAGGGTATCTCGAGTTGGAACGGGTGATGGGGGTGTGGGTAGGAGCGGTGGGGATAACGGGCTTGGCGATTTTTGCCCTATTCTTGTACCGGGGATTCCGCTTTCAGTGGGGAGGGCGACGCGCGCTCGGGCAAATGCTCCGCATTGGTTCGCGTGGCGAGGTCTGCTTGGTGCTTATGTTTTTGCTGCTCAAGAGCGACCTCTTTTTCATAGAGCGCTTTTTGGGCGAGAAGGAGGTCGGCGTGTATGGAGTGGCGACGAACTTTACGGACATGGTGCAACGCGTCGCCAACATTGCCTCGGTCATCCTGCTCGCCAAAATAGTGCGCGGACAAGACGACACGCGGCTCTCCTTGGGAGTGGGCCAAGGCATCTTTGTCTTTTCCCTGCTTTCGGCAGTTGTCTTGATCTTCGGCGGACGCCTACTGCTGAGCGTTTTCTTTCCCTTGTATCCAGATGCCTATGACCCCCTTGTTTGGCTGTTGCCCGGCATGTTGTTTCTGGGCTTCGGGGCCGTGTTCAACGCCAAGCTAATGGGCGAGGGCTACCCCTCCATGACCCTGTGGGCACCCAGTATCGCTTTGGCGGTTAATGTGGCCCTGAATCTATGGTTGATCCCCAAGCTAGGGTTGCGCGGTGCCGCCTTATCTACCTCGCTCGCGTATGCATTGTGGGGAGTACTGACGGCCTCTTATTACTTGCGTCTAAACCGACTGGGTTGGCGAGCCGTCTTTGCGTTGCCTTCTTTTGGGCAAGAGCAAAAGCCGACGACGAAGCAACCACCATCCGTCTGAAGGAGATACATTCTATAATATGAGAAGCGATTACGATAAACCCTCAGCACTTGAATATATATTTAACCAGAAATACTACTCCGACAATCCGCAACCGGAGATACCGTTTACACGCGATGAAGTAAGAGAGGCGATCATTGAGACAGGCGGGAACATCCCATCGAATCTGAACAACTTTGTGAAAGATCTTACTCGGTCGGGAAATTCAGACGCGAGAAGCCCTGCTGCTAAGCAAGCAGGTTATTTTTTGCGCGAAGGAACTCATAGCGGTTCAATGGGCATATTTTTTCAAGACAGTGGTCCTTTCGCAGGGGTAATCTCTATCGCTTGTCCCCCAGATTTAGCAGCTAAACCCATCCGCATTGAAATCCCTTCTCATATACTCGACCTTCTGCGTCCCGATGAAGGCGGCCTGTTAGCCGCTATAGAGTATGGAGGAGTTCTCGACGACTTTTTTGGCGTTCCCAAAGGAACAATAACGCGCGTCCAAGCTCCTGTAAAAGTTCAGCCCCATGAACTAGATTGCTTTTTCATAATGAAAGAGGGAAATCGCCGAGTACCCATTCCCTGTGAGGCAAAATCCAAAGGGAACGATGTACTCACTCTAAATCAGATCGTGGGGATAGCTGCTGCAACTCTGCAGCGACTTATGGAAGACGATATGGATTTTACAATTCCATTAGGAGTGAAACTCGAAGACAATGGGGATATATTTATCGCAGAATTTCCCAAGTGCGACTCAAACGATATGTTACAGCTAAACTCAAAACTCGTAGCCTCTTCGGTTGTGAAGAAAGCTCGATATACATTGGTCCCCAAGCCTCCGAAGTGGTAACTAACTGTTCCATCGCAACAGAACAACCTCTTCGCGTAAATGTTCTTGCGTCGCTGTAGAAAACCGCGTACGAAATAGATCAATGTCCGTTACTTCATAGCCAAGGTTTTCCGCTATACCAGCTAAAAGCTCTCCCGTACGAATTAAAATCCTGAAGAAAGAAGCCTGATCTCCGACGACATAAGCGAGCTGGGCACCTGGTGCTAAAACTCGTTTTAATTCTTCTAAGTGGCGCGCCATCCCTCCAAAATACAATCTCACCACTCGCGCATAGAGTTTTTCAAACCCCGACGTTTTTCCCAGCTCTATCCGACGAGCTTCTATCCGATCCGCCAACTCTTGTATGCGTTCATTATCCTCAATCCAGCTCTCGTCTGTATCTGCTTTATACACTGCTCTAGTATTGGATCGAAGCAATTTCTGCTTTTGCCGACGCAGATCGGCGCGATTGTTTATATAACCAAGTAAAACAGACTCAAGGCGAGTCGTTCTCGTATAATCTTTTTCATTGGGATATGGAGGTGAGGTTATAACGGCATCAAACATCAAGGGCTCTAAACAGGGATCTACGCTGCGTGAGTCCGTAAGTTTTACTAGCGATGGTACACCTTTGTAGCGCTTGATCTGGGTATGACATAAATCATTCGCCATGTCTTTTATGCCCTTTAACCAAGGTGCAATAACCGGAGCATCTTCTTTCGGCTTTCCAACTCCAACTTCTGGACCAAAACGCAAATTACTGATGCTGTAAACTAGCTGTTTAGCAAGTGCTAGCCTTTCATGTGCAATTAGATGTTCATCTGTATTTTTATTTAAGTTATTTATGAGTGTAAGAGCTTTATGGAGTGGTTTAGGGCTTATGGAGTTTTTGATGAGCAACGATTCTAATTGGGGGTCTAAGGGTTTTAGATTCGTTTCTTTGCCGTTAACAAAAGGCTTGAAAATAGGATCGTCTTCGATGCCTTCTTTTTGTAGTTCTGCTTCTACTTCTTTAGCAATACCCCTAGCATGTTTAACAAGCTCATCGGGATCTATATCCCACGCTACCTTAGTTTGAGCGAAAAACTGCACCACAGGATTTGCCTCTAAGCCGGCACTGGGAATACCATTCTTCTTGCATTCCACTATGGTTGTTCCCGTACCACAAAATGGATCCAAGACCCAGTGGTGCTTTGTCAAGCCAAACCTTTCAATGTAGCGGCGAACCAAGTGAGGCGGATAGGAAAGAACAAACCGATACCATTCGTGGACAGGCAGATCTTCCTCGTAAATTCGATTTAATTCTTCCCCAGCTTTAGTTTGCACTGCATATACCATCTCTCTACCTTTCTCAATCTTGGACTTTAGCCTTGTCTTCAACAGAAGAGCCGATTGTTTCGCCGAGACTGTAAACGGGAGCCAATTCGCCGATCATATCACTCATCTTCTGTCTTTCAGACGAGTTTGCCAACAATTGATTAAAATCCGCTAAGCTCATTATGATTGCTTGAGATACATTGCGTCGTTTGACAATATATCTAGTCCGATTCTGAACGACTGAGTCTATTACCTGACCAAAGTTATTTTGCGCCTTGGTCGAAGCTATAACTTTTGTTTCCATAGAGTAAACGCCTCCTGATTTAGTTATATTAGCTAATATAGCTTATATAGCTGTCTAATATATCTCTGTCAAGGCCCTAAAAGTTGCGAAACGCCGCGTCGCATTCGGCAGCTAAATAACTAAGGAATCGCCATGAACTCACTATTTCGCCGCCAAGCCCCCTCCGCAGCCGATTTGGACTCCTTCCACCAAGACGGCTACATCTTCTACCCAGACGTACTCAAAGACGAGGCACGGCGCAGCCTGACCAACGAAATCCTCGGCCTCGACTCGGTGCACGGCTACCTCGACGCCTTGGACGAGAAATCCGCCGCGCCCCAGTCCTATTTCGTCCGCCCTTGGAACGACCGCGGCCCGTGCGGCGACCGCCTCATCGACGATCCCTTTGTCATCGCGCTACTGCAAGCCACCATTGGCCCAAACTACCACTTCTGCCACTCCGCCCTCAACCTCGCCCCACGCGGCATCGGCCCCGTCCCCTACCACCAAGATCACCACCACTGGAAGCACGAAAATCCCGTCAACCTCGCCGAGCGCGACAAGTACTATATTCAAATTCTCTACTATCCCAATGGCTTCACACTCGGCGACCGCAACCTCAAGGTCATTCCCGGCAGCCACCTCGTCGCCCCAACCGCCGAGGCCACGCCTGAGCGCATGCTGGCCGGAGCATACGACGCAGAGGCTGGGCGCGAGCTAAAAGAGCTGCGGCTCGCTGTGCCTCCGGGCAGCATGGTCTATATCAACGCGCGGATTTTCCACGCCGTCGAAGCCAAACCCGCGGACTCCCCCCAGCCCTATCGCATCTTCAACATCGACATCTTCAAAGAAGCCGGGCCGCCGCATCGCTATACGCAGGAGATCCCGCCCGAGTGGATTGCACGCGCCAGTCCCCAACGCAAAAAACTCTTTCTCCGCGAGCCTTACACGGAGGGATGCTGGGCGGCCTGAGCGTTTTCGGCTAGGCATGGCAGCACTCGACTCAAGACATTACAACCACCGTTCACTGTCTGCGACGCACAGCAGCAAATGCCATCTTCACTATAGGAGCCTTACCATGAGAGTAGCCGCCATCGCCACCATCTACTATCCCAAGTCGCACGCCGACGTCATTGCCACCAAGTTTATGAAGGGCATGTCCACAGACGAGGGACTGATGCCCCCAGAAGTGGACCTAGTGTCCCTGTACATCGACCACGTGCTGGAAAACGATATTGGCGTAGGCTTGGCTCAAGAGTACGGGGTGCCCATCTATCCCAGCATCCGCCGCGCCCTGCACGCCGGTGCCGACCGGCTCAATGTAGATGCGGTGCTGCTCATCGGTGAGCACGGCGACTACCCCTGGAACGAGCGGGGCCGCCACATGTACCCACGCCGCTATTTCTTTGAGCAAATCGCCGGCGTCTTTGCCGAGAGCGGCCGCTCAGTGCCCGTATTTTCAGATAAGCATTTCGCCTATGACTTTAGGGACGCTCAGTGGATGTGGGATCGAGCAGAAGAATTGGCCATCCCGCTGATGGCCGGGTCGTCGCTGCCCTTGGCTTGGCGCTCGCCTTGGCTGGAATACCCCAAGGAGACGCCCATTGAAGAAGCTCTATCCATCGGCTACGGCGGCATCGAGGCGTACGGGTACCACGCCTTGGAGACTTTGCAGTGCATGATCGAGCGGCGCAGCGGTGGCGAGCAGGGAGTGGTGTGGGTGCAGTGTCTCGAAGGGGACGACGTGTGGCGCGCCCGCGACGAGGGGCTGTGGTCTGGGGATCTAGCCGAGGCCGCTTGCGGTGCCATTGCCAAAAAGCCGGATGGTCGCATGGAGGAGCGTGCCAAAGAGCCAGCCGTTTTCCTCATGGAACACGGCGACGGCTTGCGCACGGCGACGTTGATGCTCAACGGCTATGTCAGCGACTTCGCCTATGCCGCGCGGACAGGAGGACAGGTGCAGGCCACGGAGTTCTACTTGCAGAACGAGGGGCCGTTTGCTCATTTCGGCTATCTGTGCCGCAACATCCAAGAGTTTTTCAAAACGGGTCAGGCCCCGTACCCGCCCGAGCGCACCTTGCTGACGACTGGGGTTATCGATGCGGCGATGATTTCGCGCCACGAAGGGCACCGCCGCGTCGAGACGCCTTACTTAGACATCGCTTACCAGTCCTACGACCAGATGCCGCAGCGGCCGCAGGGGACGCGGCCCAGCGGTGCCTGCGTCGATCCGCAGTCGCCCGACATTCTGTAGGACTTAATGCGCACCGCGCCGGAAGAAGGCGTCGAGAGAAAAGCGTCCCGCGCCCGTTAGAAACAACGTGGCAAAGGGGAAAAAGTACAACAGGGCGAATTCCTTTTTCGCCCACGGGTCGTCCCCGTGTATGATAAGCGCGGCCACTAGCATGGTGACCATGAGCGGCACGGCAGCCCAGCGGGTGGCGAATCCCAAAATCACCGCTAGGGCGCAAAACGCTTCGGCACCGGTGGCCAAGGCCATGCTCAGCGACGAGCCGATGCCCAAGGGATCGGGAAACGAGGAGGAACGCTCCGCAAAGCTGGTCAATTTACCCCAGCCGTGACCGAGTAACATCATAGCGCCGACGGATACTCTCAACAGCAGTAGTCCCAGTGAACCGCCAACGCCGACCGAGGGCGGCGGGCCGAACAACAGTTTTCTTAGAATCATATTCTCTCCTTGGATTAATCAGCTTCAGTCCTTCAATTCGACGACAATATTCCGCCACGGCCCTTCGCCGGCGTTAAACGCCTCGTGGACCGCCTCCCCTTCGACCGCGTTGAACCGCACTTCCCCATCCTGCATATCCCTAGCCTCCCCGCGGTTTCCCTCTGCATCGGCCGCCTGCAACCGGCCGTCGCCAATAACTACGTATAGGTAGTCGTGCTCGTGCCGATGCACTCCCGTGCTCTCGCCCGGTGCCAACCGCAGATCCCAAACCCGCACCCGCTCATTCTCAAAGAGCAACTGCGTCCCTACTTCTGGCGAAATGGTTTTGTTCGTTTCCATAATCCTCCTCCTTTTGCGCCCAAGATATGTTTAGAGTTACCTGCTCACAACCCCACCTGCGCTTGCCAAGGTCGCCACTATAAAGAGGTGGACTTTCACTACACGCCGTCCCGCGCCATCTTCATCAGAGGAGTAGAGTCGGAGACCACCGAAGCCTGTATGGTCGCCTTGGTATAGGCTATCCACAATGAGAATGGTTATTTCAGCAATCGTTGCGCTCTTCTTTTTTTTAGGTGCCGCCAGCCGCAACATCGCACCCGACGCCGTGACTCGGGCTACGATCTGGAATTCCCACGAGGGCGATCCCGATGTTTTGGGAGACGGCAAGGTTCCCCAAGATGCCGATGCCCTGCCCTTCACCTGGAATACCAAGGGGATTTTGGTGTTTGCTTGGGAGGAACCGCGGCAACTGGAGAAATTGCGGATCTACGTCGGAACCATCGGCAACAACTACCAAGTCCGCGCCTATCTAGGCGGACGCTTAGACGAGACCGGCACCCTGCGCGAACCCGAAGGAGTGCAAACCGCTCTGATCGAAGAGAATGCGCGGGCCGTGAACCAGTGGATCGAGATTTACTTTCCCCCGGACACTACGGCTGACAACCTTGAACTATGGACGCTAGGCCCTACGGTCTTCTACGAAGTGGAGATCTACGTGCGTAGCCCAGACGCTACCGCAATCGAGCGGTTGAGCTGGGGAAAAATCAAGGTAGAACAAGGATTCCTTTCAATACGGCACCAAATACCGTAACTATATAGAACTTGAACGATTCGAGATACGGATCGTCTTGTCTCTACTATTCTGCGTCCATCTGCGTCCATCTGCGGATTAATACGGGAGAATTGGTCATGCCCCAAATGACAAAACGCAAACTTGCAAATTTAGCCCTGCTTCTGCTGATCGGCGCTCTGATCGCCTGGGACATCTACGCCCACCAAGCGCAGACCTTTTTCGTCGGGACGGCAAGGTCGGTGCAGCAAGCCCAAGAGCCTTTGCAGGTAGAAGGCTTGCCCCTCCTGCGCCCCGGCACTCTCACCTTGGGCGAGGGCCATCCGACCGTGGCGGTCGCCAGTTCGAGCGACTCGGAACTGGCCGAACCAGCCGCTCTAAACACCTCCTTGAACTTCTCACAAGTAGATGCCATCGTCCGCCGCGCCTTGGATCTAGACCAATCGGAGCGCTCCATTCGCGCCGTCGTCGAGCCGAGTGACTGGGTCGTCGTCAAAGTCAACATTGTGACCAACAGAGGAAATCCCTCCTCGGCATACTACCACAATGGCATTGAACACCCAGGCCAGATCACGGATTTGCGAGTGGTGAAAAGCGTGATTAACTACCTCATTGAGCAGGTGGAGCCACGGCGCATCACCATTGCCGAGGGCGGGGCCGAATCTCCCCGCAAAGGCGAGCCTGGCTTTCCCACCAATGCCGAAGAAGACGGCTGGTCCGCAACCTATCCCGAATTCGGCGATCTCTCGTACATCGAGATGCTAGAAGAATTCGCCTCCTTGGGGGCCTCCACCGTGGTGGACACCTCTGACCTCAACTACGCCCCCTTCCGCCGTGAGCCGGTTCCGGGCGGGGCCATTCAGCGCTTGGGAGTGACGCGCCTGCGGTATCCAGGTGCCCAGTTCGGCTTCCACGTGGAGGGCACTGGTAGCTTCCGCAAAGACGGTTACTTCATGCCCGAACCGATCTTGGACGCCGACAAGGTAATTTCCATCGCTGCCATGAAGACCACTATCTACGGCACTACCCTAGGCATCAAGAACTACGTCGGCACCCTCGCCTCGGGAGCGTACGGCGACGGCACCTCCAAGCGCCAGCACTACCAGAACAACCCCGAGCACGGGTACGTGGACCTGTTCTCCTACAACCCAGCGGCCTATACCGTCATCGAGGGATTCTGGGGCACCGAAGGCGACGGGCCGCAGTGGGGGCAGAACGTCCAGCACAACGTGGTGGTAGCTGGCGGCGACCCTCTAGCCACTGAAGCTGTAGCCAACGTGGTCATGGGATTCAATCCGCTCGACTTGGAGCATCTCTACCTAGCAGCGGCCAAAGGCTTTGGCACTTTCGATCTAAACCGAATCCAAGTGGAGGGACGCCCGCCCGCTAGCGTACAGCACAACTTCGTCAAATCCCGTGGCGGCAGTCGGCAGGGCGCGTTCTACGGGCGCGGCATCCGGCGCTGGCTCGTCGCCGGTCCGTTTCCCAACAGCAGCGATATCGGCTCCGAGCCTCTGCCCAACGAACCCCAGCTATATCCCCGAGAGGGCGAACCGGCTGGCGATGTGGTGTGGACGCAGGTGGAGCACCTTGGTTACACCGCTGAAATTCTGCCGCTGGGCGACCTCAATGGAAAGGATCAGGACATCGCCAACTATGCCTTCACTTTGGTGCATTCGCCGCGAGCGCAGGAAGGCTTCCTGTGGCTCGGCTACGGCGACTACGCCAAGGTCTGGCTGAACGGCGATGTGGTCTATGAGAACATCGCCCGGCGCAATTTCCAATTGGCCGACCAGAAGGTTCCGATTCGTCTAGCACAGGGGGAAAACAGGCTACTCTTCAAGATCGGCAACTCAGCCGGGAACACCATGCTGGCCGCACACGTAGCGGACCAAGACGGCGACCGCCTGCCCGGCATCGAATTCCTGCTGCCGGGCGAGATTCCCACGGCCGTAGAAGAGTCCGCGGCCAGCCAGCCCCTACCAGAAGCACCGGCGCTGCTGGAAAACTATCCGAATCCATTCAATCCCATCACCCGCATCCGCTTTGCCCTGCCCCAAGCAGGTTCTGCCAAGCTGGATATCTACAATGCGGCGGGCCAGTGGATTTGCACCTTGGTCGAAGGAGACGTCGCCTCGGGCTATCACGAGGTAATGTGGGACGCGCGCAATGCCTCGGGCTTCAACGTGGCTAGCGGAACTTACTTCGCCGTCCTCAAGGCCGGGGATTTGCGCAAGGCCCGACCCATGACCTTGGTCCGTTGAGCGTGGAGGAGATTCAAACCCTTTACCACGACCTGACGCAACCGCTCTGGCAGGCCGCTAGCATTGCAGAGTACTACCTGCGGAATACCTACACGCTGCGCGTCTTGGCAAATTTCTGGGATCTGGCAGCCCAGCTCTCTCGGCTGATCACGGCCGCTACCGTCGGACTGCTAGCCGGTTTCGCAGTCCAGGCCGCTCTGCGTCGTCTAACGTTCGCCGTCCGCACAGCAGTCCCTGCGGAGTCCTCCATGGCCAAAACGGACGGACAGTCTGAAGTCGGGATACTGGCGCAGCGCTTTCGCACCGATTTGCTCTTCATCGCCAAATTCTTCGGCCTAGGGATTTTCATCGCCGCCTTGGTAAAGACCTTTCTGTCCCAAGAGTTGGTGTTGGCGCTGGTCGGCCCCGGTAGCGTCTGGGCCGTGCCCATGGCGGTGGCGCTGGGGGTGCCGCTCTACGCCTGCGGCGGCGGCAGCATTCCCATTGTCGAAAGCATGATGCAGATGGGGATGAGTCCGGGGGCGGCCTTGGGCTTTTTCATTGCCGGTCCGGCCACCAAGTTCTCCACCCTGACCATGCTTAGGGCGGTTTGGGGCCGCCGCATCTTGCTGTTCTACTTGGGCTTGATGTTGGTCGGGGCCTTGTTCTGGGGGTTTCTCTATCCTTTTGGCGGCGAAAACATCCAAGCCAAGACGGGCGGGGTCTATGAGGAACTGATAGGCCGATGATTCACTCTGCCTTGTCACGCCTAAAGGCGAGAGAGTCGGCAGGACAACAGATCGACAAACCTCGTCGAGATCGGCAGCGAATTCTTCTACGCCGACTAGCCCACCGCCCTTGAGACAAGGAGCAAATTGCGTTTTATTTTCGAACCTGTCTGTTAGGAGAATGACGCCATGACGAACCAAATCGACTACACCTTCAAGGCCGCGCCGACCCACGACGAACTGCGCGAAATGGACCGCGACTTGCGCTTCTACCCCAGCACGGTCGATGACCCCGCAACCCTCACTACCGAACAGGTCGCCGCTTTCAACCGCGACGGCTACCTCAAGGGCTTTCGCATTTTCGACGACGCCGAGATCGCTGAGCATCGCGCCTTTTTCGACGATCAACTGAGAAAGGTCATGGCCGCTGGCTATGGCAGCTTTACCCTCAGCTCGGCGCATCTCAAATTCGCCAAGGTCTATGACCTCATGCACCATCCCAAGATCCTCGCCTACGTCCACGATCTCCTCGGCCCCGAGCTGATCGGCCTAGCCTCGCACTACTTTTGCAAGATGCCCAAGGACGGCACCACCGTCTCCTATCATCAGGACGCCAGCTACTGGCCGCTGACGCCTTCCAAGACGGTAACCGTCTGGCTAGCTATTGACGATGCTGACATCGACAATGGCTGTATGCGCTTCGTCGCCGGCTCGCACCTCCACGGCCAGCTCGAATTCCGCCCGAGCGACGCCGCGGAAAACAACGTCCTCAATCAGACGGTAGATGAAGTCGAGCGCTACGGCGAGATCGTCGATGTCGAGCTCAAGGCCGGCGAAGTCTCGATCCACTCCGACCTGCTTTTGCACAGCTCGCATTACAACGAATCGGATCGCCGGCGCTGCGGGCTAACGCTGCGCTACTGCACCCCCGACGTGCGCGCGATCCCGGGCTACTCTTGGGAGAAGGAAGGCGTGCTGATCAACGCCGCCGACCCGGCTGGGCACTGGGGCAACCCTACCCGGCCCGAGCGCGACTACGAGATGGCCTGAGCACCAAGCGCGGATCTACGAGTTTCAACGCGCCTTCAGGCGTGCAAATCAACCGTAGGCTAGGCCCACTACCCACG
>MKWU01003675.1_pt1 | contig 19707 bp, 14 predicted proteins | sample 809101 | NCBI WGS metagenome assembly MKWU01 (sample SAMN05860141, study PRJNA318959) | sponge metagenome | host: Aplysina aerophoba | place: Slovenia: Piran, Adriatic Sea, Gulf of Piran | collected 2013-05-07
TGCTGGACGTTCCCCAGGGCGCGGAAGCTGTTCATGATGCCCCATACCGTTCCGAACAGGCCGATATACGGGCTGGTGGAACCCACGGTAGCCAGGAATGACAGGTGTGTTTCCAGGTCTTCCAGTTCCCTGTTGAACGCCACGCGCATGGCGCGCTGCGAGCCCTCCATGACCGCATCAGCCACGACCCCTCCCTGCTTCTGCAGGCGCACGAATTCCCTGAAACCGGCCTCGAACAGGAGTTCCATGCCGCTCGCTTCCTGGCGTTGTTTGTTGATCCGGTGATACAGGGGCGACAACTCTTCCAGCGACCAGAAGTGTTCCTCGAATGAATCGGCTGCCTGTTTGGCCCGGTTCAGCCAGATGCGTTTTTTGAATATCATCGTCCAGGACATGACGGAGGCGATGACCAGCATGAGCATGACCGCCTGTACCGGAATACTGGCATTGGTGATCAGGTGAAAAAATGACATGTCAGGAGTCATGGATAATATCCTTGATTAATGGTTTCGGCATGCGTTTGGGAGTATAGCTTCCGGCGCTCAGACAGGCGACCGCAATATCGGCCTCGCACAACTGTTCGTCATCCCGGCAGATGGTCTGGTGGAAGATCAGGCTGGCCCCGGCGGCTTTGCTGAGCGCCACCGTGACCGTCAACTCGTCATCAAATACGGCGGGGCGTTTGAAACTGATATCGATCCGGATCACCACAAACGCGCTGTCCTGTTCCGTGCGTAATTGTTTCTGGCTGTAGCCCAGGGCGCGCAGGTACTCGGTCCGCGCGCGCTCCATGTATTTCAGGTAACTGGTGTGGTAAACGATACCGCCGGCATCGGTATCTTCATAATAAACACGCACAGGCCACCTGAATTCTTTCATCTGGAAATGTATTCCGGCAAGGTTATCCGTCACCGGCAATTTGATCAAACATGTCATTTTCCTGCACGTGCCCTTTCGGCAGGGGGAGACCGAAGTGCGCCCAGGCGTGCTTTGTCGCGACGCGCCCGCGCGCGGTGCGCATCATGAAACCCTGTTGTATCAGGTACGGTTCGATAACGTCTTCTATGGTGTCCTTGACCTCACCCAACGCCGCGGCAATGCTGTCGATCCCTACCGGGCCGCCGTCAAATTTCTCGATGATAGTGAGCAGCAGCTTGCGGTCCATCATGTCGAATCCGGTGCCGTCAACATTCAGCATGTCCAGTGCGCGCACGGCGGTTGCTTCACCGATGCCGCCGTCCGCCTTCACCTGGCTGTAGTCGCGCACGCGCCGCAGCAACCTGTTGGCGATACGCGGGGTGCCGCGCGCACGCGCCGCGATTTCGCGCGCCCCCCCGGCGTCGACAGGGACATCCAGGATGCCCGCCGAACGGATAACGATATCTGCCAGGTCCTCGACGTTATAAAACTCCAGCCGTTGTACGATGCCGAACCGGTCCCGCAGGGGCGACGTCAGCAACCCCGCGCGGGTCGTGGCGCCGACCAGGGTAAAATGGGGCACGTCCAGCTTGATGGCCCGCGCCGCCGGCCCTTCCCCGATCATGATATCGATCTGGTAGTCTTCCATGGCGGGGTACAGGATCTCCTCCACCACCGGACTTAAGCGGTGTATCTCGTCGATGAACAACACGTCCCTGGGTTCCAGGTTGGTCAGCAGCGCAGCCAGGTCGCCCGGACGTTCCAGCACCGGTCCCGAGGTTTGCCTGAGGTTTACCTCCATTTCGTTGGCGATAATATGCGCGAGGGTTGTTTTTCCCAGGCCGGGCGGGCCGAAAATCAGTACGTGGTCCAGGGCCTCAGCACGCTGCCGGGCAGCGCTGATAAAGATCTCCATCTGTTCGCACACGACCGGTTGTCCCCGGTACTCGCCGAGAATACGCGGCCTTAACGTGTTTTCTGCTGCTGCATCATCCGCCGCACCGTGTGCCGAGATAACCGGGTTGGGATCGCTCATGTCAACGCCCTGGCGGGGTCATGTCAGCGCGGCTTTCAGCGCGGCGCGGATCAGGGCTTCGCTGCCCATATCGTCGGTTGCAACGCCATGCACGAGACGGCTGGCCTCCTGCGGCCGGTAACCCAGGGAAATCATGGCGCTGACCGCTTCGCTGACCGGGTCGGCCGGCCTGGTCCCCGCTTCTGTCCGGGGCGCGCCGGCGCTGTCGCCTGTCTGCCCGCTGCCCAGGCGGTCGCGCATCTCCACGATCAGCCGCTGCGCCGTCTTGTTGCCGACGCCCGGCAGGCGCGTGAGGCGGGTGGCATCGCCTGTTTCTATGCAGTGCCTGAATTCCATCGTGCTGATACCCGATAATATCGCCAGCGCCATTTTGGCGCCGACCCCGTTGACCCGGATCAAGGCGCGGAACAGGTAGCGCTCGTCCTCGGTGCCGAAACCATACAGGGAGTGTGCATCTTCACGCACTATCAGGTGGGTCAGGAGTTCGACCTCTTCACCGGCGCCCGGCAACTGGTAGAACGTGTTCATGGACGCCTGCAGTTCATACCCGACGCCGTTGACATCCAGGGTCAGACCCGGCGGCTGTTTTATCACAATCCTGCCGCGCAGGAACCCGATCACAGCGCTTGTCCCAGGCGGGTCGCTGAAACTGTTTTCAGGCGCAATACACCTTCCCGCGAATGGCCGTGGCACAGGGCGATCGCGAGCGCATCTGCGGCATCCGCCTGGGGCGCGCCGTCCAGGCATAACAGGACCTTTACCATGTATTGTACCTGTGACTTGTCGGCATGGCCCTTGCCCACGGTAGCCTGTTTTACCTGGTTGGCCGAATATTCAAAAACCGGCCGCTCGAGTTCGGCACAGGCGGTGATGGCGGCGCCCCTGGACTGGCCCAGTTTCAATGCGGAATCGGCGTTGCGGTTCATGAAGACCTTCTCGACGGCACACTCGTCCGGGTTGAATTCGCCGATCACCGCGCTGAGTTCCCGGAAAATCCTGCGCAGTTTTTCGGACAACTCACCGGGCCGGATCGTTATGTGGCCGTGGGTGACATGGCGTGCATGGTTGCCGTCCATATCGACAACGCCGTAACCCGTGATCCGGGAACCCGGATCGATACCGAGAATCCGAATCTTTCCCGCACGGGCCCTGTTGCCGGCGTCCGGTTTATCCCCCATGTCTCACCGCTTCACCTGCCATACATGAATAAGCCTTGTTAATCGAGTTGCGCCAGGATTTCATCGGCTATCTCTGCGTTGGAATACACTTTTTGCACATCGTTCAGGTCTTCCAGGGTATCCAGTAACCGCAGCATGGTCTGCGCGCCCTGCAGGTCCAGTGAGTTGCCGGTTGCGGCGCGCATGGTTATCTCTGCCGTATCCGGCGGGTAACCGTTCACGACCAGGTTGTCCTTTACATCGAGAAATTCATCCGGCTTCGTCAATACATCTATGGAACCGTCATCATTACCGGCAACATCCTCCGCACCCGCATCCAGGGCCGCCTCCAGCAGCGTGTCCTCGTCGGTGCCGTCCGGGTAGGATATCAGGCCGACCTTGGAAAACAGGTACGCCACCGAACCATCGGTGCCCAGGTTACCGCCACACTTGGTAAAGGCGTGCCGCACCTCTGCCACGGTACGGTTGCGGTTATCCGTCATGCAGTCGACCATGACGGCAACGCCGCCCGGGCCATAGCCTTCGTAACGTACTTCTTCCAGGCTTTCTCCCTCCGTTCCGCCCGCGCCCCGCTTTATCGCCCGCTCTATGGTGTCCTTGGGCATATTGCCGGCCAGGGCATTGTCTATGGCGGCGCGCAGCCTGGGGTTGCCGTCAGGGTCGCCGCCGCCGAGGCGCGCGGACACCGTGATCTCGCGAATCAATTTGCTGAATAATTTCCCCCGCTTGGCATCCTGCCTGCCCTTGCGGTGCTGGATATTTGCCCACTTGCTGTGTCCTGCCATGCCTGTTTATCCCGTATTCTGTTCCCCGGAATTTTATCACTTGTCGAGGACACAACAAAGTTTATGCGTGTCAGCAGGAATGGCTGCCGCGCGTTAACTGACTTCGCCCGGCACGGCCGTTGTCCGGTCAGGCATCATTACGCCCGTAGACGGGCTGTTTACGTTGTGCGGCAAAATCGAGCAGGCGTTTGATGGGCAGCCTGGCGCGCCGGATGACATCCGCATCGACAAAAACTTCATTTGCGCCGGATTCGAGCGTTGTCTGCAGTTTTGTCAGGCTGTTCATGGCCATCCAGGGGCAGTGACCGCAGCTCTTGCAGGTTGCGCCCCTGCCGGCGGTCGGCGCTTCGATGAAGGTTTTGTCAGGGGCCGCCTGTTGCATTTTGTAGAAGATACCCCTGTCGGTCGCCACGATGAAGGTGTCGGCGTCCAGTTCCCTGGCCGCCTTGATAATGCCCGTGGTGGAACTGACCACGTCGGCCTGGGCGATGACCGGTGCAGGTGATTCCGGGTGAACCAGCACCCTGGCGCCGGGGTGTTGCTGTTTCAACTCCTCAAGCTCCCTGCCCTTGAACTCTTCGTGGACGATGCAACTGCCCTGCCACAACACCATGTCGGCGCCGGACTGCGCCTGCACGTATTCCCCCAGATACTTGTCGGGCGCCCAGATGATCTTTTCCCCCCGCTCCGCCAGGTGCCTGACCACATCCACCGCGCTGCCGGAGGTGACCATCCAGTCGGCACGCGCCTTGACCGCAGCGCTGGTATTGGCATAGACCACCACGGTGTGGTCCGGGTGGCGGTCGCAAAAGGCCGTGAATTCGTCGCCGGGACAGCCCAGGTCCAGGGAACAATCCGCGTGCAGGTCCGGCATCAGCACCCGTTTTTCCGGGTTCAGGATCTTTGCGGTTTCGCCCATGAAGCGCACGCCGCAGACTACCAGGGTATCGGCGTCGGATTCGTGGCCGAAGCGGGCCATGTCCAGGGAATCGGAAACGTGGCCGCCCGTCTCATCCGCCAGCAACTGCAGGTCCGGATCCGTGTAGTAATGGGCGACCAGCACGGCATTGTGTTCCCGCAACAGACATTTAATCTGCCTGATGCACTCGTCCCGTTCATCCCGGCCGAGCGTTTCGACAACAGTTTCCGGCACCTGCTCCGGCGGCAGTCGATAATCCTGGGTGGTTATGGCAGTCTGCATATCTCCGGAACCTCGGCCTCCGGATGGCGGCATGTCCTGTTCCCTGATCACTACATGCCCAAAGGCGAGTGGGTTATTTACACTGGAATCCTAGTTTATCAGTTACCCTAAATCAAGATATTCAGGGCAGGAGGCAAATTGCCTCCTGGGCAAGCGGGGTTTTAATTCCTAATTCGTAATCCCCGCCTGTATCCCGCAGTCGTCGGCCAGAAAATCAAGCAGCGTCCGGTAGAACTCCAGGTAGTGCCGGTAGTACAGGGTGTCGACCGTGTGCGCCGCATCCACCAGCTTCAGGTATTTGTAGGGCTTGCCGCGTTTTTTCAGTTCCAGGGCGAACAGGTCGCTGTGCTTGATCGGGACGATCAGGTCGCGGTCGCCGTGTACCAGCAATACGGGCACGTTGACGGCATCCATGTTCTGTATCGGCGACAACCCGCCGCGCCATTTCTGGATGACGTCCCGGAAACGGTAATACCAGGTGTCCTTTTCGATCAGTTTCATGCTGCTGACCCCGGCGCCGGGAATCGCGCAACGGTAGATATTGGGAGTGCGCATGGAACCAACCATCGCCGAGTAGCCGCCGTAGCTCCAGCCGAAGATGGCCATTCTCTCCGGGTCGGCAATGCCTTGCTCCACCAGGTATTGCATGCCGTCGTCCACGTCGTCCTGCATCTTGTAGCCCCACTCTTTGTTCCCGGCCGTGTAATAGTCGAAGCCGAAGCCGGTGGAACCGCGGAAGTTGGGCTGCAGCACGGCGTAGCCGCGGGTCGCCAGCAACTGCGGCCACTCATCCCAGAAGGACGAGTTCCAAAACAACGAATCGCGGCTGCGCGGTCCGCCGTGGGGATGTGCAATGGCCGGGTACGGCGGCTCGCCGGTAGTGGGTAGCGTCAGCACCGCGTTGATCTTCATGCCGTCCCGGGCCTCGTACCAGATGGACTTGCGTTCGCCCAGTTGTTCCGGTTCGATGGGGGAAGCCTTGCCCAGGAGCTGGATACGGGATTTGTCCCGCAGCAGGTAGTAACGGCCTGGTTCCCGCGGCCCCATGGAATGGATAATGATGTACTTGTCCTGCGCCGCCCGGTCATGGATGCTGTTGAAGTTGCCCGGCGGCAGGGTCGCGTCGATGGACTGTTGCAGGGCCGCGGCGGATTCGTCGATATAATGAACGGTGTGTGCGTCACCTACATACGAGAATCCCACCAGTTGCGGGTCCTCATCACCGTCCACGCACTCCTGCGAGATGCAGGCCCTGACAATGTCCCTGGCATCATAGCGGTTGATCGCGAACAACAGTTCGGGGTCGGACTGCGGGCGCTCCATATCGAACAGGTAGATACCTTCCGTGTCGCGATCTTTTGCCCACAATACATACGCCTGGTTGTAGTCCGGTGGTTCGAAGCCCAGTATTTCCACGTAGCGGTCCTCGTCCACGTCCCAGGTCAGCCAGTCGGTCCAGGCGCTCCAGTCGCTGTCTGTTCCGGTCCGGATCTGCATGGTGATGGTGTTGTCGTGACGGTTGGCGCGGCTGCGCACGCGAGCATTTCCGTCCTTGTCGAACTCGTAGCCGAAATAGTCTGCCGAGAACTTGAAGACCGGGTGTGGCTGGCCGTTGTTGACGTTCACCTTGAACACCTCGGTGCCGCTCTCCTCGGAATTCAACCACTCAATCAACACCCAGTCCTCCTCTGCGGGAAGGCGCGACACCACCCGGGGACTGAACAGGCGCTGCACATAGGTCTCGAACGCGAAACGCGTGATGTTATTCTTGCTCGGCAGTTCCACCCAGCGCCCACCGTCAACTCCCACGGACAGCAGTTTCCAGGCATAGGTCTTGACCTTGCCGGCCGCGCCGATGCCCGCCCTGTTGTAACCGATGCGCCGTCCCGGCACCTCCACCGGCTGGCGCGTGCGGATCAGCAGACGTTCGTCATTGGCCCAGTTTACCCCGACGATGTCCATGTGTTCCGCGCCCAGTGTGTACGGGTCCTTATCCAGGTGCGCGGTCTCATAGATGTCCACAACGTAATTCTGTCCGGGGCCGGGCAGACGCATGATCGCCATGTGCTCGCCGGAAGGGGACAGGTCAACGTCGCGCACCAGGGGCCGCATGGCGAACTCTTCCAGGGTCGGTGGCTCGGCTGCGAACAGCGGACAGGACAGGAGACAGGCGAAGAAAAACAGGACAGGTTTCCGGAAGCAACGGGAACAGGTTTCAAACCTGTCCCCAACCGGCCCAAACACGAGCAAAAAGGGGACAGATTTGAAATCTGTCCCCGACGTGCCGGGGTCAGAACAGCGAGGAGAGATCATAACTGAATGAGGCGAAAATCCTGCGGTCAAACAAACTGTAGCCGGCGCCCAGGGGGATATTATAGCCGACAGCCGTTCCGGTGGACGGGCTGAACCCGCTCCACCCCACTACCGGCGGCGACACGTCGAAGACGTTGCGCACGCCGACGATCACCTGGAAGCGCCGCTTCGGGTCGCGGTAACGGATCGACAGGTTGTGGAAGAACTTATCGTCTGCTTCAGCAATGTTGGTGACGGATTCATCTTCCGGCAATGCGTATACGGGTTCCTCATCGGTGGCGCCGACGTAGTCCGTGGTCCAGATGAAGGTGAAATCGCGCCACTGGAAGCGCATGTCCGCCTCGCCGCGCCAGCTCGCGTAAGCATGCCTGCCCGCGTAATCGGTCGGTTTCTCATCGCCCAGTCCATACTGGTACGCCAGCAGGCGCGTGGCCAGGATATCCACGCTGAGGTCGCCGAACGAGAACTCGCGGTCCGCGCGCACGGTGATGTCATACCCCAGGGAGCGCTCTACCGCGACGTTGATGTACGAGGAGTTGACGCCGGTAAGCGCCCCGTTCGGGTTGCGATCGCCGACCAGGTCGCATTCCTCGGCGCTGAAATTCAGGGAATTGTAACAACGGGACAGGATCTCGCCGGCGCCGAGTCGGGAGATGGAGTTCTTGAGGTCGATGTCATAGTAATCGAAGGCAACGCTCAGGTTAAGGCCGAGGGCCGGAAAGCGGCCGGCCAGGTCCGGTGTCAGAATAAATCCCAGGGTCCATGAGTCCGAGGTCTCTGCCTCAAGATCGGGATTGCCTCCCGATGCAACCCGGATGGTCGAGGCGGCGGCATAGTCGGGAGGTATGGCACCCTGGTTCTCCAACGCCTCACAGTTGCGGTACTGGTTGCTGGTTGGGTCCAGGTCCTGGGACGGGTCGCGGAACCGGTCACAGGGGTCTGCCCTGGAAGCGACAAATCCGGTTACCGGCGCCAGGTTCAGGTGGTACAGCGCCGGCGCGCGAAACGAGGTGCCCAGCGACGAGCGCAGGCGCAACACGGGATTGACCGCGTAATTGAACAGCAGGCGCCAGGTGGTATCGCTGCCGTAGGAACTGTAGTGGGTATATCGAAAGGAGCCGTTCACCGTGAGTTCCTCCGCCACGCTGACGCCGCCCAGCTTGACGCCCGAGAGCAGCGGCGCTTCCACCTCCGTATAGCCTTCTATCACCCGGTCGGCGCCCGTGGTAATCCCGGACGAGGTGAACCCCCATTGGTTGTCTTCCACCGCCGCCGGGGGAGGACGGTCGTTCAGGCTGCGGCGGCGCCAGTCCATGCCGACTACCGCGCGCGCCTCGCCGGCGGGCATATCGAACACGCGCCCCTCCATGGAAAATGCCGCGGTCCAGAGATCATACGCGGTCTTGATTTTCTGCCGGTCACGGATATAATCCGCCGCCTCCGGCGGGATCTCGCCGCGCCGCAAGGCATCCTCGCTGAACAGGTTCAGGGGCACGCAATCCGGGTCGGGGCCTGCGGCCAGGATGCGGCTCACTACGGCGCCTTCAAAATTGGCGCCGGACAGCAGTTGGCCCGGATGCAGGACACATTGAAGGTTCCCGTCCGGCCCGAGCCCGGCTGACATGGCGCGCGCCACCTTGTCCTTCAGCCAGACATCGTAGGTCCACTCGCCCCGGCTCCAGGAATAACCGCCGTCTGCCTTCCAGCTGAACTCGCCCAGGTCCCCTTCCAGGCCCAGGCGCAACGCACCCACATCGTTCTTCACTTCTGTTTCCGGGTCCAGCAGGTTATAGCTCATCACCACCGGCTGGGCGATGCCTCCGATAATGCCGAACGGGTTGGTCGGGTTGGCAGGGTCAACGTAGGGAAAGAGTTGCCGGTATCCGCTGTTGTAGCTTTCATCGCGGTGCGTGAAATAAAACTCGTAGCCGGCACTGACCGTGCCCAGCAGGCCGCCCAGGTCGAAATCCAGCAGTCCGTCACTGTAGGCCTGGATGCGCCGGCGGTCCGGTATCAGGTGCTCCGCGCCCCAGCTGCGGTCGTCCCGGTATCCTTCTTCCGGGACTTCCTCGCCGTCCCTGACGCCCAGTCTGCGCCAGGGCAGGCCGGTCCCGGCAAGGTCGGCGCCCGGATCGCGTACCAGGGAGGTCACCGGGCCGAGTCCGTACACGTTCACGTAACCGAATACCGAGCCGAAGCAACGGCCGCGCGTGGGCGCAAGAATCGAAGGATGGATTCCTCCGTCGGTCAGCGGGCGCTCGTCGCAGAAACTGTAATCCTGTTCGTCCCGCCCCACCGGCCCCAGGCTCGAGAATTCGACCGCGGCGTCGATGTAGCCGCGGTCCCAGGTCTTGCCGAACAGCCCGCTCACGGAGCCGTAGTCAAGTTCATCCTGGTAGTAACCTTCCAGGATAACGTCATCGAAGCGTTTCCTGGTGATGATGTTCACCACACCGGCGATGGCATCGGCGCCGTAGATGGAGGAGGCGCCGTCCTTGAGGATTTCGATCCGGTCGATGGCGACGTCCGGGATCGAGTTCAGGTCCACGCTGTTGACCCGGCCGCGGGTGCCCGCCGGCGTGAAGCGCCGGCCGTTCACCAGGATCAGGGTGCGGCCCGGATCCAGACTGCGCAGGCCGAACGTGTTGACGCCCGGACCGCCGGAGACCACGAAGCCCCCGAAAGTGTTGTCGACCTGTGTGCCGGAAGCCAGGGCGCTGGTTTGCAGGATCTCCGCGGTATTGGCCATGCCCGCGAGGGTGGCGCTCTCGCTGGTGATGACCGTCACCGGCAAGGCCGATGAGAACGCATCGCGGCGGATGCGCGAGCCGGTGACGATGATTTCTTCTGTTGCCTCCGTAAGCGCCGGTTGCGCAACTTCTGCGCTGGTTTCTGCATCGGCTTCCGCGTCGGGCGGCGGTTGCTCGCGCCCTGCAGTCCGGTCGGCATCCTGTCGCGACTCCCGCGTTTCATCCTGCTGCCCGGGTTCCTGTTCCGCCACCTCGGCTGCCTGTTGTGCTGCGGCGGCGGCCCGGTCCGCGGCCTGCCCGACGTGGCTTACCAGGCCGGAAGCAAGCAGAATAAGCATAATGATGGACTGCCGTATCATGGTTCGTCATTCCTGCCCCCGTTCGTCATTCCCGCCTGCGCGGGAATGACGAACGGGGCGCGATTTGTGTCGTTACCTATAATCAGAAGTTCCTTAAGAATTATATACAAGCCTGATACCCAGTTCACGCAATTGTTCCGGAGCTGCGCCCGCAGGGGCGGACGTCAGCAGGCAACTGGCGGTCTGGGTCTTGGGAAAGGCAATAACGTCCCTGATCCCTTTGGCCCCTGCCATGATCATGACGATGCGGTCCAGGCCGAAGGCGATGCCGCCGTGGGGCGGGCAGCCGTAGGACAAGGCGTCTATGAGGAAACCGAATTTCTCCCGCGCCTGTTGTTCGTCGATGCCCAGCAACGCCAGCACTCTCAGTTGCAGTTCCGGGTCGTGGATACGGATCGAACCGCCTCCCAGTTCCAGGCCGTTCAGGACCAGGTCATAAGCCCGTGACAGGTTTTCGTGCAGGTCCTCTCCCGGCTCCGCCGACTGCGGCGCGGTAAAGGGATGATGCAGCGAATCCCAGCGCTGCTCGGCCTCGTTGTATTCAAACAGCGGGAAATCCACTACCCATAACGGCGCCCAGTCTCCCTGCAGCAGCCCCAGGTCCTCCGCCAGCGCGGTACGCAGGGCATTGAGCGAGTCGTTGACAATACGCGCCTTGCCGGCACCGAAGAAAACAATGTCGCCGGTTTGCGCGCCGCTGCGTTCCAGTACGGCAAGAACCGTATCCTCGGGCAAAAACTTCAGGATGGGCGACTGCAGGCCGGCGCTGCCCTTGTCAAGATCGTTGATCTTGATATAGGCCAGGCCCCTGGCGCCGTACTTGCCGACATAGGCAGTATAATCATCAATCTGCTTGCGCGTCAGTGCGTTGCCGCCCGGCAGGCGCAGGGCGGCAACCCGGCCGCGGGGCTGGTTGGCGGGCCCGGAAAACACCTTGAACTCCACCTGCTTCATCAGGTCGCCCACTTCCACCAGTTCCAGCGGGTTGCGCAAATCGGGCCGGTCCGTGCCGTAGCGGCGCACGGCCTCGGCGTAGGTCATGCGCGGGAACGGGTCGGCGAGTTCGATGTCTTTCACCTGCCTGAACAGGGTGCGGATCATGTCTTCCACCAGATTCAGCACATCTTCCTCGTTGACGAACGACATCTCCATATCAAGCTGGGTAAATTCCGGTTGCCGGTCCGCGCGCAGGTCTTCGTCACGGAAACAGCGCACGATCTGGTAGTATCGGTCCATGCCCGACATCATCAGCAACTGTTTGAACAGTTGCGGCGATTGCGGCAGGGCAAAAAACGCACCCTGCTGGGTCCGGCTCGGCACCAGGTAATCACGGGCGCCCTCCGGTGTTGCCCTGGTCAGGACGGGGGTCTCGATATCAAGAAACCCGTGTCCGTCAAGGAAATCGCGGATGGCCCGGGCAACCCGGCTGCGCAATTTGATATTGTCCTGCATCACCTCCCTGCGCAGGTCCACGTAGCGGTAGCGCAGGCGGATATCATCCTGCACATTTTCGTCATCCAGTTGGAACGGCGGCGTTTTGGCCTTGTTCAATATTTCCAGGGTATGCCCCAGCACTTCCACTTCGCCGGTCGGCAGGTTCGGGTTGACCGTGCCCTCAGGGCGCCTGCGTACCCGGCCGGTGATACGGATCACGAATTCATTCCTGAGGGTTTCGGCCAGCGCAAATGATTCGGCCCGGTCGGGGTCGTAGACAACCTGGGCCAGACCGTCCCGGTCGCGCAGGTCAATGAAGATCACGCCGCCGTGGTCGCGGCGCCGGTGTACCCAGCCGCACAGCGCGACCTGCTCGCCGATCATGCCGGCTGACAGTTGTCCACAATAATGGCTGCGCATGGGTTGTTGTTCCGGTGTTGCCGGGGATGTCAGGAGGCGGCAGAAGCCGGCGCGTCCGCGGCCGCCGGGAGCAGGCGCTTGATTTCCCCTTCCGGCACGATGACGCCCATTGAAATGATGAACTTGAACCCGTCTTCCACCGACATGTCCAGCTCTATGATTTCCCGTTGCGGGATCAGCAGGTTGAACCCCGAGGTCGGGTTCGGTGTGGTCGGCAGGTAAATGGACTGGAGTTGCTCATCCGTAATGTTGTGGTCCGTCTGGACATGTTCATTGCTGAGAAACCCGATACACCAGCAGTCCTTGCGCGGGTACTCGACCAGGACCACCTTGCGGAATGACGTGCTCTTGGAGGCCAGCAACGTGGTGGATATCTGCTTGACGCTGTTATACACGGTACGGACCAGCGGGATCTTGCCAAGCGCCGCTTCCGAGAACTGCACCAGGCGCCGGCCCAGCAGGTTTGCGGCGAACATACCGGTCAGGAGCAGGATGGCGACGGCCAGGATGATGCCGAATCCCGGGATGCCGAAACCGAGCAGCGCTTCCGGCCGGTAATCCGGCGGCAGCAGCAGGACGGTGCCGTCGAGCAGGTCGATAACGAACTTGATAATGGCCACGGTAATGACCAGGGGCAACCACACCAGCAGGCCGGCAATGATGTATCTTCGCAATGCAGTCATTGTTCTGTTAAAAGTCAACCGATTGGAGTGCGGTGCAGGATAACACATCCGCACAACCACCGCTTGACGCTCCGTGCACGCGCATGGCAGGTCAAATTGAAACCCGCCGGCAGCAAGGTCGTTCAGCCGGCGTGGGTTGGGGCAGGCGTACTTCCTCCGTCTTTTTTGGTTTCGGCCTTCGTCTCCTTTGCAACGCCCGTACCATCCGATGTTGCTCCGTTATCTTTTTTCCTGTCGGCGTCGCCGTCAGTTTTCCCGGTGTCGGCTTGCGCGGCTTTCCCGTCTTCCTTGGCTACGTTTTTTCTTGATTTCTCATCCTTGAAATCCGTTTCGTACCAGCCGCCTCCCTTGAGACGAAAGGCAACTGCAGAGACCAGCTTGTGCAGGTCCGGCTGTGCGCACGCGGGGCAATCCTGCAGCGGCGCATCCGAGATCTTCTGCAGTTTCTCGAGTTTATGTCCGCAGGTTTTACATTGGTACTCGTAAATCGGCAAAACTGTATCCTCTCAATATTCAAAATGGGGAAATGGCGCCCGATCGGTAAAATTTCAAGTCCGGGATATTACCAGAACCTACCCTGTACTTGATACGGTGCTCAGAAACGGTAGGCCGCTTCCACCCCCCAGGTGCGCGGGGCGCCCAGCACGCAGCGGTGCATGCCCCCTCCCGTTGCCGGGTCAACCAGGCCCGCGGAGGTAGCGAGGGCCTGGATAAAGATCACCTGGCAATATCCCTCGTCAAACGCATTGCGTACGAAGGTCGACAGCTCCCAGCCGGTATTCAGACTGCGCAGTCCCAGGCGGGCATTAACGACATCGTAACCCCGTTGTATCGACTGCAGCCCCTGGTTGGTATCCGCACCGACGTTCTGGGCGGCCGTATACTGGTATTCCCCCCGTAGGAACCAGCTCATCTCCGTTGCGGGAATCCGGTCGGTCCATTCGCCCACCAGCGACAGCTGCCATTTCGGTGAAAAGTGATTCCTCTGTCCCGACAAGTCACGGGCCGGCGGCTCGGGGAGCGGCGCGCCGGTGGCCCGGCTGACCGCAACCGCCTGCCGGAAGTCCGCGATGCTGGCCGGCAGGCCGGTGGCGTCGGGGAAAGAACCGAACTCGGAATCCAGGTAGCTCACACCCAGTACCGCGTAGAACTGGTCCAGCGGGCGCGCCTGGATGTCCAGTTCCATGCCCTGCTGGGTCAGCTTCTCGACGTTTTGCATGAGGAAATTCACGCCGTCGAACTTGCGGTCCTGGAGGTCGTCGATCTCCGTATGAAAATAATTCAGGCTGACGAGCACCTGGTTGTTGAAAAAGCCGCCCTTGGCGCCGGCCTCTACGTTGTCCACGGTTTCCGTATCGAAACTCCGGGTTGCTCCCAGGGCCAGTGCGATGGAGTCGAAACCTTCCGAGTTGAAGCCGCCGGACCTGAACCCGGTCGCGTACGTCGCGTATAACATTATCTCTTCGACAGGATAAAAACTGATATTGGCCATCCAGGTGACCTCTTCTTCATCGAACTTCAGACCGGGATGGTCTTCCGGTATGCGCAAGTCGATGCCGTAAGGGTTCTCCGGGGACGGCGGCGCGCCGATCGGGTTATTCACGCCGCTGGTGAAACTGCCGTCCTTGTCGCTGTCTGTCCAGCGTACCCCGCCGGTGATGCGCAGTTGTTCCGTAAGCTTGAACGTGAACTGGCCGTACAGGGCGATGTTGCTGACATCCTGCTGGAAGCGGGTCGAGACGGCATTCCTGGCGCCGCCGCCGTCACAGAAATTGCCCACCTCGTCGCCTATGCCGCGCGCCACCTCAAACACCGTTGCCGGGCTCGCTGCGGCAATCAGCACTTCGGCAAACGCCGCCGGCACACCGAAGGCGACCAGTTGTTCGGGGCTGTGGATGGCTCCGGTAATCAGCGCCTCGGACAGCAGCGGCGCAAACTGTGCCGGGACGCCCTCCAGTTCCAGGTTGTCTGCTACGACATCGATTGCTATCTCCTCTGCAACACCGAAGGCATGGGTATCCAACGCAAACTGGTTGCTGAGAAACGGCTTGCAGAAGTCCGGACCCTGGTCGAACCGCTGGTCGATATCGTAATCTTCCTGGTAGTAATACACGCCGGCAACGTATTCGATACGGCCGCCGGTCGGTGACAACAGCTGCAATTCCTGGGAAACGGTCTGCGCCTCGTAGTAGGTCACGCGCCGGATCAGGTCGCTGGGCAGCCGGATAATGGATTCGTTCAGGGTGTCGTTGCTCCAGTCCCGGTAACCGGTTATGGAACGGACGGTATGGCCGCCAATGCGCCAGTTGATGTCGCCGGATATACCCCATTGCTCATCCTGCGCGTCGTCCTGGTGGTCCTGGTGAACCTTGTAATCAAAGCCGTTTGCCGTCTCCGGCACCTCTCCGTTGGGCATGCTGAAAGGATCCGTGTGCGATAAATAAGCGTTGAGCGTCGTCAGGTATTGCGGCAGTATCGTGTCCGGCAGGACTTCAATCACACCGCCGCCGTTATCGACCCTGGCGTAATCGGCCGTGAGGGTAATATCCAGGTCCTCGTGCGGTGTAAAATAGAGCTTGCCGCGCAGGCTGAAATCATCCCACTCCCCCACGTCGCTGCGGCTGTCGCCTTCGGTAAAACTGTTCTCACCATAGCCGTTCCGGTCGGAATACTGAAAGGCCAGTCTGCCGGACGCCTCGGGCGAGAAGGCGCCGCTCAGGCCGCCTGATACCCGGACATGGTCATAATTTCCATAACTGGCCCGGAGATTTCCGGACAACTCTTCGGTAGGTTTCCTGGTGCGGATATTCAGGGCCCCCATGGAGGCGTTGCGCCCGAACAGCGTGCCCTGGGGACCGCGCAGAACCTCGACGATTTCCAGGTCGGTAAGCGTGCCCACTATGGAGGAAGGCCGCGGGATATATACGCCGTCAACGAACACCGCGACACTGGGTTCGATGGCGCTGTTACCCACGGATCCGACCCCGCGCATGATGACGCGGTTGTTCGCCACCTGGCTGGAGTAAGCCAGGCTCAGGTTGGGTGTGTACTGGCCGAGCTGCTGCAAGGTATCGATGCCGGAGTCCTCGATAAACTCCCCGGCAAAGGTGGAGATGGATACCGGCACATCCTGCACCGACTGTTCCCGTTTTTGCGCGGTGACGATGATTTCGTCGATCACCTGGGCAGTAACGCTCGCTGCAGCAAGCGCCAGACAGGCAAAAATTACCAGAGATACCGTCCCGTGACGCGTCAATGAGTCCCTCACGTTATTAGTCATGTCGATTCGCTCCGGTGCTGATCAGGATGCAGGCCGCCGCCGTGCGCAAACCCGTATGCTTCGCAGGTTCATTATAACTGATCCGTGAATTTTCCATAAAGAGCTGACAAAAACATGCCGGCCCAATGAAACCCGGATTATCTGCCCGTGCCGATACCCGTGGTCATGCGGCGCAAGGTATTGTCTTTCAGCCAGAAATGGTGATACAGGGCAGCCAGGATGTGTATTCCCAGCAATACCAGTATCACGATTGGAAAAATCCCGTGTAAATCACCGATCAGTTCATTCATGGCTTCATCCTTGTCCATCGGGAACCCCACTTCGAACAGCCCGAAGAACGGTACCTTGAACCCGGCCGTCGCGAACCTGGCCATGCCGTTGAATATCTGGACAAACAGCATGATGTACAGTCCGTAGTGCACTGTTCTTGAGATAACATGCTGCCAGACGGGTATATGCGGCATCTTCGCCGGGGTGATATTCAGCCAGCGCCAGATCAGCCGTGCGCTGAGCACGAACAGCAGCAGCAGGCCGAAAGATGCGTGCAGCAGTATCAACTCCAGTTTTTCCTGGCCCCGCGGCAACTCGGTCGATTGCGAGGCAATCGCCAGCATCACGATAACGAGCAGCAGCACCGTCCAGTGAAAGATTTTACTTATCGATCCATATTCTTTTTCGGTATTTTTGACTGACATTTATGTTCCCCCCTTGCAGTGGTGCGTGCAGGAATCGAACCTACATTACAACCCATTGATATTACTGGAATTTACAATTTATATAATATTCTTACCAACGATAATACCAACAGAGTATTAAGAGTATTCCAGCCTTTCTGCCGTTATTATAGGCTAATTATTCTCCATGAGGGTATTGACAAGTTAACCAATAAATTAAAGATTTCGTGATTTTTCATCCTCTATTGAAAAATTAATAGCTATGATAATCAACAAGTTGAATTTTATGAGCGAGCAGTAACCTTAGTCAAAACGGCGATTTTTCCGTTAACTTGTCAATACCTCGGCGAGAGGCAACATGTTTACCACGGCTCACCCTCGCAGGCTTTGATCGTCTGGATATCCTCTTGGAACTGTCTGCGGTTTGTATTGATCCATTCTCCTATACTCTCACGCCATTCTTCTATATTCCCCACATCTGAGGGGAGGCTTGGTGCTGTGGTCAATAGTTGACGAGGTAGAGTACATTTCGACGTGCGTCGTATTTTCTGGTAGGCTCGCGTTCTCTCATTAATTTTGCTGTTTTCCCGCTGCTCTTCGTTCTCGGTAATCCCCTGTGGTCGATTTGGACACAAAGACTCAGCATATGCTAGCTCTGCGCCCTTGTCGCGAACCCATGCGGCATGTCGCCAGATTTCCGCTGTGTCGTCTTCTAGTACCATCTGTTGACCCCCATGCCCGGACTTGTGCATTTCCCAACTAGCGCTTCCATACTCCAATGCTGCTATAACGTTACGTCTCCATTCCTGTCGAGCTTCGCAGTTTTCAATACTGCCCTGTCTGCACCACAACTCAGATACTCTGATTTCTTTGGTCAACTTTTTCATGTATTCCAGATCAGCGCATGCAAGAGCCAATGAGGCCTCAAGCTCTACAAGTACTACCATCTGTGAAATCCCGATTACTAACTCACCTTCCGCTACTCCTTCATCAATAATCCCGGCTCTAGTTCGGTACTGATGCGTCCCTTCGAATGAAGTGATCAACAGCCCAGGATTGTTTTCCCGTAGGCCCCTGTTTCGAAGCAGATCTGCTCTGACCCCAACTAAGCTGGTTACTGTTATCTCGTCCCCTGCCGCTCTTGCGATACCCAACCACCGATTCGTTCTCGCCTCTCTTGTTTTGTACTCTTCTTCCGTCCATTGGATTTCCTCTACCGCGAGACACGTGCTATGCATTGTCGTGTTCTGGGTTGCTCTCCTGTCGCCTTTCCTTGGAAAACATTCTTCCGTTATGTGCGATTCATTCCTCACTCCATCTACTTTCGTTAACCAAGTCATTACCATCAACGTTGTACTTTCTGATAGTATTCCTTGTGTATCCTCGAAAGTCTCAATCTGTCGCTTTAGCGCCGTAATGGCCCTCTCGTTATTGCCACGGATTTCACGTATTAGTAGTTCTGCCTCAGTTTGGAAGGTTCGAGTTGTCGCCCACTCGTCAATCAGGCCTCTTTCTTCGGCTATCCGTTCCGCTTCGTTCCACCTACGTATTGCCGCTTCTGCCGCTTTTTCACTACCTTCACGCCTGGCCTCTCGAAACTCCGCAATACCCAAATTGACAAGTAGTGGTATCCGCTCGGTCTCGTCCTGAACCTGCGCCAGCAACCGAGTATAGATCCCTATAGCCGCTTTCTGGGCTTCCCCTTCACCCTTTTTATCCGCACGAATATTTTCGATATACGCAATAATGAAGTCCACTTCCTCCTGCCGTTTCTCACCCTTCATTTGTTTCCGTGTCTGGCGTGCTCTTTCACGCAAACCCTCATATTCCTCGTCGTTCCCCATTCGCGCCCTGCCCAGCCAAGCTTCGTATCTCATTCCTTGTACCATTATCTTTTCTAACGAATCTACCAGATTATCCGGATCATCCTTCCCTCGCCCGAAGTTCCTTTCCTCGCTTGTGCGACCACCCTTCGCCCATATCCGTATAACTGCCCCGTCTGAACCGACATAGCCTTCCACTAGTGCTAAACTTTGGGTCCTGCTGAGTGCCTGCTCCCGTTTCTCCGCGTCCTCATCTCCTTTCCAGCTTCTTCCTAATTCATAGTACTGTATCCCCTGTTGCTTCACCCACTGCAACAGGTCTTCCGTGTACCTACCTTCTTTGTCGTTGCGCAGCTTTGCGATTAGTATCGTCGCATCTTCGGTAGCGCCTCGCCGAAATATGTCCCACATTTCCCATTCACTAATATGCTGTTTCTCCAATACCACGAGCAACACAAAAGTGCATAGTCCTATTACCGCACCCATAATTGTGGCTACTTGACTAGCTTTTCCCATCTCTCAGACTCTCCTACCCCGCTCAAGCTCTTAAGAGCCGCGAAGACATCGTTCAATATTCCCACTAGTACCGTTTCAATTTAATTCTGATCGATTGGCAGCTGCAAATCAATCAAGCGCCGGGAGTTGACTGCGGGGGATTGCCAGTGACAGGCTGCGCGCCACGCCGGGCTGTTTCGTGATGAGTCCCTGGTCTGCCAACTGGGTTAACATGCGATGCACAGAGGGCGGCGAGACCCGGAAATAGCGCTGTAAATCGGCCTGTGCGGGGGCGATGCCGTTGACCTTGGTGTAGTAATGGATAAAGGCCAGGTACTGGCCTTGCTTATAGGTGAAG
>MKWU01003677.1_pt1 | contig 19692 bp, 14 predicted proteins | sample 809101 | NCBI WGS metagenome assembly MKWU01 (sample SAMN05860141, study PRJNA318959) | sponge metagenome | host: Aplysina aerophoba | place: Slovenia: Piran, Adriatic Sea, Gulf of Piran | collected 2013-05-07
CCTCTATCAGCAATTCAGTGCCCGATCACAAGGGCCACCGCGTTCCAGGCCCCTCCAGGCATGTGCCCTGTATGACGCTTCGAGCGACGACAGTGTGGGCATGGGGGCAGGCGGCCCTTCGCCAGGGCGCATCGGCGATCACCGCCAGCCTTCATCCGTTGAAACCGTGCTCCGAGATGTAGTCCGCCCACGACTGCATCAATGCTCGCCGCCGCTCGAACAGATCGGTTCGCATGTAGGCCGCTTCGACCCGGTCCGAGTTGACATGGGCGAGCGCCAGTTCGCTGACCTCTCGCGGCGCGTTCGAGCACTCGGCGCACCAATCACGAAAGCTGCTCCGGAATCCATGCACGACGGCTGGAATGCCCTGCTCGCGGAGCAGCTTCGAGAGTGTGTTGTCGGACAGCGGCCGTCCCGTGACGCTTGGAAAAATCAAGCCGGACCCATCAGCCCACTCACGGGCCTCGGCCAGGATCTGCAATGCCCGTTCGCTGAGCGGAACGCGGTGCTCGCGCCCCATCTTCATCCTGTCCGCGGGAACCGTCCACGTTGCCGTCTCGATGTCGACTTCATCCCAGCGGGCCTTCCTCACTTCGCCCGAGCGCGATGCGGTCAGGATCAGATACTCCAGGGCGGCGACCGTTGCCCAGTGCGCGCGTGACGCCCGGACCGTGGCGATGGCGCCCGCAACCTCGGCGTGCGGCAGGGCGCGATGGTGCTTCTTCGGAACGCCGTTCGTCGGCAGCGCCGCGCCGAGGGCGTCGCCGGCCGGATTGTCCGGCCTGAACCCTTGCGCCACGGCCCACTTCATGACTGTGCCGATCCGCTGGCGCACCCGTCGTGCCGTCTCGCGCTTCTCACTCCAGATCGGCAGCAGAACGGCCATGATGTCGGCCGTCGAGACATCGCTGACCCGCAGCTTCCCGAGCTTGGGAATGGCATAGTCCCGGAGGCTCGCCCGCCACTGGTTGGCACTCTTTCCCCCGTCCTTCCAACCCGACTCGTGAATCTTGATCACCGTCTCGGCAGCGTCCGCGAAAGTCGGAACACGCTGTCCGGAACGGAGCGAACGAGGGTCGCCGCCCTCCCGCGCCAGCTTGCGGCATTCGAAGGCCTTCTGGCGTGCCTCGTTGAGGGAGACGTAGGGCCAGCCGCCCAATCCGAGGTCGACGCGCTTGCCGTGAATCGTTCCACGCCAAATCCACTGCTTGCCGCCAGTCATCTGAACCCGCAGCAACAGACCGTGCTGGTCCCCGTACTTGTCGGGGCCGAATCCGCCCTTGTGCCTGACGTTCTTGACGAAGGCTGCGGTCAGGAATCGTTTTCTGTCTACCAAACTGTCCACAATTATATCCCACAAAAAATCGTGGAACTAGCCAGACTGTGGAAGACCACCGGAACCCTAAGTGGAATCTATCTTATTGCAAATAAATACTTTATATGACATTCCTAGAATCCATCTTACCTTGTATCGGCGGGCTCTTCCTCCGCCACGAAGATGCGTTGTCCCACCAAATTTCCCTCTAACGGTTGTAGATAGGATGGCTCTCAAGCTCCGTTGCTAGTTGCTGCCGAGGTCGCGCAGGAACGTGCAAAGCCCTCGCGTGGATACTGATGGTCTTTCGCGTTCTAGGGCTAGACCATGGCGCAACCCTTCCACGGTCTGCGTACAGCGGAGACGCTGGTTTTGATTTGAACTCGTCGGGGGACATCGCAATTGAGCTCAACGCTTCCGCGTTGGTTCGAACAGGGATTGTGATAGCGCTCCCAACTGGAGCTGAGGGACAGAGAAGGCCGCTGAGCGGACTGGCACTCAAGAGGTCTGAGATCGCGGGGAGGATGTTTGGGCAGGGCGCGGCATAGGCTGCAAGTGCGACCGATGCGAGGAGTGGGGCGAGCAGAAGTAGGGCGAATGATTTCTTCGATCGCTACACGGCTACTCATAGACCGCTTGCGGCTTATTTTCTGAGGGCAGGTGTTCGGCCAACGCGTCGATCACGGCGCGGTGTTGGGCGGTTACGGATTGGTGGGCGAGGTTGTTCCATTCGTTGGGATCGGAAAGGTGATCGTAGAGTTCTTCGGTTCCATCGTGGTAGCGGATGTAGCGGTAGCGGCTGGATCTCAGCGAGTGGTTGTTTTTGCCGTAGGTGGTTAGTGCGGGACGTGTCCAGGGGAGAGATGGATCACTTAAGAGCGGAGAGATGGATTGCCCATCGAGGCCAGGGCGCGGCGGCAAGCCAGCCAGTTCGAGCAGGGTGGGGTAGAGATCGATGAGGCTGACGATGCGATCGCATTGGACGCCGCCTTGTGTGGCGATTGGTGAGTTCTTGGGAAGGGCGATGACGAGTGTGGTGCGTGTGCTAGCTTCCCAGAGCGCGTGTTTTCGCCAGTGTTGTTTTTGGCCGAGGTGCCAGCCGTGATCACCCCAGAGGACGACGATGGTTTTGCGAGCGTGGGGAGAGCGATCGAGCGCATCGAGTACGCGGCCGATCTGTACGTCGGCGAAACTGATGGTGGCGAGGTAGGCTTGTACGGCGTGCTTCCACTGGTTGTGCTTGAGGATGGAGGCGTGGTCGCCGCCGGGGCGGGCAAAGTTTCTGGCGCCGGAGGGATCGTAGACTTCAGCGGCGAGTTTGCGACCGAAGGGTGGGATGTCGGCTAGATCGCTATCGATCACAGATGGTAGAGAGATGGATTTGAGGGGGTGGAGGTCGAAATACTTTTCCGGGACGACCCAGGGCATGTGGGGTTTGGTGAGGCCGTAGGCGATGAAAAAGGGTTTGTCGTGCGTCTTACCGAGTTCGGCGATCACCTGATCGGCGATTTGCGCGTCGAACATGTCTGTATCTTCGAGCGGTGTGGGGCCCCAGTTGACCCACATATCGTGGGGGGCGTTCTTGGGGCGTGGCGTTTTGGGTCGTTTAGCGGGACTTGAGGAGAAGTATTGATCCCAGGACGCCTCATCGTAGGCGCCTCTACTGTGATAGATCTTGCCGCCGCCTTTGGCGATGTAGCCGTGGTCGCGAAAGTATTGGGGGAGGGTGACGGCATCGGGCAAATGGGTGCGAAGTTTTTCCATGTTGCCGTAGACGCCGGAGCGTGCGGGGGTGATGCCGCTCATCAAGCTGACGCGTGAGGGATTGCAGAGTGGCGCGGAACTGTACGCGCGTGTGAACGAGACGCCTCGCGCGGCAAGGCCGTCGATGTTTGGGGTGTGCGCATTGGGGTGACCGCCGAGGTGGCCGACCCAATGGTTGAGATCGTCTACGGCGATGAATAGGACGTTTGGCTTGGTTTGCGCGGCGGCGGGGAAGCAGAAAGTGGCGAACGTGAGGCAGAAGCCCACTAGCGCGAGCAGCCGGTGGGGTGTGGTATTCGATTGGATGCTTCGGGGGATTGCCATGGAGTACTTATCTCGACGTCCATTGTTGTGGACGAGATTGGGCGAGGTCTCGCTGCACGACAACTCGATTCTAGCGCTTAGGTCTGTCTTGCCAGATAGCTGTCGCAAACAAGCGTACCGTGGAGCGACCGTGCGAGAAGCCATTAAGCGCACTGCCAAAGACATCTGAAGCCCTATCTCAGGCGATTCGGGCGATTTCGAGTGGGTCGAGGTTCGTAGGACGAGGCAACATCGTAAGCGCTTTCGTGTTTGTTTGTCCACGCTGTGCGTTTGTCGTTCGTTGACATCTACGCTGTCGTGAGTTGCCATTCTCCGATCGCGATGTTCAAGTAGTGTTGACACCGTCTGTGCTCTTGCCACGGGCAGCGGGACGCTCTTCGCAAGAGCGGGCACAACCCGCGCCGGTGAAGACTCCTCGACTTCGTTGGAAACGACATCGCGCGACCGGCATCCACGTGCTCAGTAGGCACCGGAGCGGGGCTTGCCGTAGATCGTCAGCCCATCCAATTCCCCAGGCGGCGGAGGTAGCAGGAGGCTTGCAATGTAACCGATCACGAAGGTCGTAAGGACACCGATCGGTGAATAGAGCCAGAGGTGCGTATCCGTAGATTGCTGTACATGCGCCACGTGGCCCTGAACGACACCTCCGGCATCGCTGAGGCGACCACGGCCTACCTGACGGAACGCAACGAGAATCCAAAGCCGTATCAATGGAAGGCCAAGGGCGAGGAGCTTCTCGCCAAGATCCACCGGGCGCGCCAGACTCTCGAGCGCGAAGGTGGTTAATTAATATCACCTGGCGATCAGTACACTAATTCCGTTCCCGAGCACTTTGATATATAAGGCCCTTTACATAGGAGGACCACGGTAACGCAAGACAGAATGCGATGCCTGCTAGCGGCGATTCTGCCGACGCTGTTGGCGGAATTGCTCCGCCCCCAAAATTCTGCAGATGCCGTCTGCAGAATTGGCCGCGCGAGGTGGAAAGCCTTCATCTGCCACACGTTTCGATTCGAGAATCCTCGGCGTACCGGGCCGAGAGGTGGGCAGAGAGCCGTTTAAGCTGAAGTTCCCGGCCAAGATCCAAGGTAAGTCCTTGGTATGCATTCGTTTATCAGGAATTGGAGTTGTCGTCGCCTGGGAACGCGCGAATGAGCTCAAGCGCCCCTTGCTGCAACGGCGTCGGCTCGGTCAGGCGCTCCACGGCGGGACCGTCCGCATCGTCGCGCAAGCGGCATTGATGGCGGCAGCGCGTTGGGAGCGCGTGCATCAGCGTCGAAAAGCTGTGCAGCTCTGAGGCCAGGATGTTGCGGACATGAGTCTCAGCGTTCCGCAACCGCGATGCGACGTGCGTCCGGTTCTGCAGACGACAGAGACAGGGCGCTCCAGTTCTCCCGTGACCATGCGGACCGGCACCACCAAGTCGGTGTCGTTGGAAACCACCACAGCCGACTCGAACAGACCCCGACCGGCCGGTTGTCGAGTGGCCGCCATGCGGCCTTAGCTAGAAAACGTCAGGAGTGGATCTCGACCTCCGGCAAGGTGGCAAACGCGTCCAGATGGACCTGCTGTCTGCCTGGCGCTCGAGGATCGAGTTTTCCCGAGGCGTTGCGTGTGTCTCGGCGTCCGGTGCGCGGCGGGAAACCGGCGGCGCGACGTTGGCATCGTGCAAGGCCGGGCCCGCTACACTGAACCGAGTGCGATGCCCTGACGACGATGCTTGAGTACTGGCCCAAACACCGATCACCAGGATGAAGAAATGTTGGAGCTGATCGGGGCAGGCGAACCAGCGATCAGGCTCGGTTGCTTCTTAGGCATCTTCGCCCTCGTCGCATTGTGGGAGCTCGCATTGCCGCGCAGACGGCTCACCCACCCGCGCTGGCTGCGCTGGTACGCCAACCTCGGCATTCTGGCGCTCAACACGGCGCTCGTGCGGCTTCTCGTTCCCCTGGCCCCGGTCGCAATGGCCGCGGTGGCCGGGAGCCGCGGCTGGGGCATACTCAACCTCGTCGAGCTGCCGTTCTGGCTGGAAGTAGTGCTTGCGGTCGTCGTCCTCGATCTTGTGATCTATTCTCAGCATGTAATGTTCCATACGGTGCCCGCGCTATGGCGGCTGCATCGTATGCATCACGCCGATCTCGACTTCGACGTGACGACCGGATCTCGGTTCCATCCGATCGAGATCCTCGTGTCGGTGTCGATCAAGATAGCCGCGGTTGCCCTCATCGGTCCGCCCACGGTGGCGGTGATCATCTTCGAAGTCCTGTTGAACGGGACCTCAATGTTCAACCACGGCAATGTGCGGCTGCGAGCGCGGCTGGACCGCGCGCTGCGCTGGATCGTAGTCACTCCGGACATGCATCGCGTGCATCATTCCGACATTCCCGCCGAGACCAACAGCAACTTTGGATTCAACCTACCTTGGTGGGACCGCTTGTTCGGAACTTACCTGCCGCAACCGAGTCTCGGGCACGAGCAGATGACGATCGGGGTTGACACGTTCCGGGAGCCCGGCGAACTGCATCTGCACAGGATGCTGGTGCAGCCGCTTCGGCGCAACGCGGAGGACGACGCAACCGATCGCGGTGAGCGAGACCGTGACGGGCTCGCTTGACCCGGCCTTCACCGACCAAGCGATGCCGCAGAGGCGGTCCCGTGTCCTGCCCGTTCCTTTCTTGTCCAAGGATGGCCCGGGGCGGCCCCAAGATTGTGCTGCCAGTAGTCCTCACAGAGACCGAGGTCACACTCCAGATGCTGCCAGAAGGCAGCCGGGCAGCGCTCGCGCTGGACTTCCCGCCGCAGCGGTTCGAAGTAGCGCAGCCGACGCACGGGCTACGTGGCGGGTCGGCCGATCAACGACATCGACTTGCACACGCAGCCGAGCCAGAATGGCCGAGCAACCGCCCTATGCCCTCAGCGTCTACCCGGGAGCCAAACATCCTGTCGGCCAGCGATGAGTTGTCGTGCGCGGGAATTGTGGATCGCTTGGTCAACCGACCCTCACGGCGAAGGACATGCTCTGCACTGGATATCCCGACAGCTGCCGTGACCTCAATGCCCCAACGTTGTTATGTACCAGCATTGTCATGGGAGGATCGAGTCGTAGCGCAGTTCGCCACCTTTGATTCGCCGCAGACCGGTAAATCCTGCCGCCGGTCGGGGTGTCTCTTCACCGTCATGCTCGTCGAAAAGCGCCTTGAGCCTCTTGACGACATCCGGATAGGAATCGGCCATGTCGCGCTGCTCGGATGGGTCGGCTTCGAGGTCGAAGAGCATCATGTCCGTTCGAGCGTCTCCCGTCAGCACGCCCGGGTGCCGCGTGGGGTGGGGTTGCTCAAATGGTGCGATGATCGTGGTGCCGTCGGGCCTACGGAAATTGAACGACGTATCGATGTAGCTTTGAATGTTCGCAGTGCCTCGGGGCGGTCCAGGGGCGCGAACATGGAGTTTCCACTTGCCTGACCGCACAATGTGAAGTCGGCCGCCAACCATCGCCAAGATGGCCTCATGCGGACTGCGAGCGCCAGCCGAGGTCATCAGGGGGAAGATGTCTCGGCCGTCCATGGTGCGGTCACTGGGAAGCGAGGCGCCGGCGAGCTTCGCGAAGGTCGGGAAGATGTCAATCGAAGCGGCAACCTCCTTGGAGACGAGGCCCGCGGGTATGCGGTCCGGCCACCAAGCGATGAGCGGAACACGGATTCCGCCGTCCCACGTTCTCCCCTTCATGCCGCGCAAACCGCCGGTAGATCCGCCCCACGAGGGGCCGTTGTCGGAAGTGAAGACGACCAGCGTCTTCTGGTCAAGATTGAGTTCCTGCAGCTTCGCCAGGATCTGGCCTACGGACCAATCCAGTTCGCGAATGACGTCGGCGTACAGGTCGTGGGGAGTGTCGGGCGTGTAAAATTCCTCCGATACGGCGAGCGGCTTGTGCGGCATCGCGTGCGCCAGATACAGAAAGAAGGGCTCGTCGCGCTGCGCTTCGATGAAGCGCAGCGCTCGCTCCGTATAGCGCTTGGTGAGGGTCCCCTGAACCACGGGGTACTCGACGACTCGGTCACCCTCGACAAGCTGGACAGGGCGCATATCGTTCGAGTAAAGGATGCCCAGATAGGAGTCGAAACCTCGCTTGATCGGAAGATACTCCGGGATGTGCCCAAGGTGCCATTTGCCGATGCAGGCGGTGGTGTAGCCCTGCTGCTTGAGGGCCTGCGCGATGGTAAGTTCGCTGGCGGGCAAGCCGTAGTCATTTACGCCATTGTCCGGAGTCGGGTTGCCGACAACGCCATGACGGAACGGATAGCGGCCGGTGAGAATGGACGCCCGCGATGGCCCGCAATATGGCATCGGCACGTAGAAGTCGGTAAAGCGCGCTCCCTCCGCCGCCATGCGGTCCAGGTGTGGAGTCTGGAACGACGGATGCCCATAGGAGGCGAGGTCGCCGTAACCGAGATCGTCAGCAAAGATGAGTACAAAGTTTGGCTGATCGGCACCCTGTACAACACTTGGAACAAGGGTCCCGAAACTCAGAAGTAGGACTACCGAGAAAGCTTTTCCTGTCACCTGTATTTCCTCTGCTCGTTGGTGCACGCCTAACCAGCGGACCCGCCTCCTGTCATAGCCGCTCCCGAGATGGCGGGAACAGCAGTCAAGAAACCTCGTCGTTGCCCGTCTGGGGGGTCCTCGCTTCTTCGCGGGAGGAGCCCGAAAGGAATGATAGCGGAGACGGCTCGAGTGGCCGCCCAACGGCACTCGCTTCCATGTTGAGTGGTGCGGGATTGGGAGCAGTCGTCCAAGAGCGTGACTCAGCGACACTCACAATTGCTTTCGACCCGCCTCGAAAACCCTTATCATCCATGGCTCGATTCGTCATGGCCGGCAAGGGCAGGTCTCCTTGAAGCGCCCGTGTCTACGGAGCGCTTTGGCGGGGTCCGCCATCGCGCCACCAATCGGCGTCGCTTGGGCCAGAGCAAGATGCCGCGCCGCCCGGGGGCGACCGTTCGAGTTTGACGGCTGTCGGTTGTACGGGTATCGTTAGGCGAATCCGGTGCGACGCGCTGCCCCTTCTCCGCCAATCAAATCCATCAAGCTGCTGAGGACACCATGTCCGGCCTAACCACTTGGCAGGCGGTCACCGCATTTCTGACTCCGACAGCCGTCTTCGCCATCCTCCTCGCCCTGCACATCGTTATCCCCGCCCGTCGCGTCGACGGCTACGCGCGAGTGACGCCAAACCGATACCGACTCAACGGTCTCGCCGTCTTTGTCTGCGCCCTCGTCATCTGGTGGTTGGAACTGGCCTTCGCCCCGGTCGACTGGCTGTGGCTGGCGAAGTGGCACGCGCTCGCCGGGGCAGTTGCCTTGAGGGTGGGCCTCACCGTGTGGGTGGGGCGGGGGGCCCCCGCCGGCGGCCGCAGGCCGCCGGTCCCGTGGGGGGGCGGGCGCGCCCCCGCAGACGACCGCAGCCTGCTGGTCCAGTGGATCGAAGGCCGTTCCCGCAATGTCCACTTTCGCGGTGACGTCGATGCCAAGATGTTCATGTACATCTTCGGTGGCACCTACCTCGCGCTGAACGCCGTCTCGAGTGCCGCATATCATTACGGCGAATACGGCCAGGCGGCGAACGTCGGTTTGTTCCTGCACTCGGCCATGTGGGTGTGGTTCGTGGCAGACTACTTCTGCTTCGAGCGCGTTCAGCTCTTCACTTTCGACATCATCGAGGAACGCGTGGGCTTCAAGCTCATCGTCGGCTGCATTGCCGTCTATCCCTGCCTGTATCCGATCGCGCTCTGGGGAACGGCCGATCTGGCGAGACCCGACATTGATCCGTCGTGGGACCCGCTGTGGCTCGGAGGTTCGGCGGCCGTGTTCCTTCTCGGCTGGGTGATCACGCGCGGCGCCAACCTCCAGAAGTATGTGTTCAAGCGGTTCCCCGAGCGTCCGTTTCTCCGGTTAGTGAGGCCGGTCTCGATCACAGACGGGGAGCGCAAGATCCTCTGCAGCGGGTTCTGGGGTGCTGCCCGGCATATGAACTATACGGGTGAGATCCTCGAGGCACTCGGCATGTCGCTGGCGCTCGGACACTTCACGAACGCGTGGGCCTGGGTCTATTTCGTCTACCTGACGATCTTCTTTGTCATCCGCGAGCGCATCGACGACGGCCGGTGTGCCGGCAAGTATGAAGAACTGTGGGCGCAGTACCGGGGCAAGGTTCGGTATCGTCTCGTACCGGGGATCTACTGAGCGCGACTCGAACCGCCGGGCCGAACCGCTGAACGCTGGTGAACGTAGTCGATGAACGTGCCCTCTTCGCCAACTCGTTCTGCCATCGAGTTCTGGACGAATTCGGGCTTGAACCTGGCAGCGAATTCGTTGCGAATGTCAGCCAGCGTCACGGCGCCTCGGATATCGTCGGCTCCGGATAGAACTGCCGGCAGTACCGGCGGTATGCTCCAATCGGGCCGTCGGCCCGGCAAAGCCGGGGCTGGTCTTGATACCGCATCCGTTCCCAGATAACGACGTCCTGCTGAACATCTCGCTTCTGCTGCGTCAGCACAATCTGGTTCATCACGTGGTGGCGCAGGTTCGTGGGCAGGAAGCGCAGACCCACGATGAGCCGCCGGGGCTTGCGCATCTGCCGTACCTGGTTGGCCAGTACCAACTCAACGCGGTTGCTGTCGACGGGTGTTGCTAGCACCCAATATCTTGCACGCATGTCGATGGTTTTCTCGTGAATCTCGACGAACGAGAATCCCAATCCATAGATGTGCGTGACAGCTGAGACCTCGTACGCCACGTCCACGCCCGCGACCCCTCGAACGCGCTTGAATTCGAAGCTGCTCTGCAAGTAGGCACCCTCGACTGATATCGCACCGACCGGAGTCACGTTTTCGTAGCCGTGTACGTAGCCCAGGTGTTCGAAATCCACGGAATTCTCCGCCAATTGCTGAACATGACCCGGAAACCGGAGGGTTCGGAAGCCCACCTTGCACCATTCGGCTCCAGCGACCGGTTCATTCGGCAGGTGCCACTGTGGTGGCCGACCGCCACTTCCCCACCAGGCAAAGACCATCCCGAGGATCTCTCTTGTCTCATAGACCTGTAGCCTCGCGCCTCTGGGGGCAGGAGCGTTTGGAGTGGCGACGCATTGGCCGGTTGCATCGAACTCGAAACCGTGAAAGGGACAGACCAGACAGCCGTCACGAACCTTGCCACCAACCGAGGGCCCCAAGTGCGAGCCCAGATGCGGACACTTCGCATCGGCCACACAGATGCGGCCTTCCGCGTCGCACCAGACGACGATTTCTTCGCCAAGCCAAGTCTTCTCGATCAGTTTCTCTCGCAGGATCGACTCGCGACTCGCGATGAAGTACCAGCCCTCGGGGAAAGCGGGCAATGCACTAGTGAGCCCCGGCGATCGTCCGTTGGTCTTCGTGATCATGTGTTCAGAGTCGGTCTCATGGTGCGAGTCACCGGCTGCCGGCAGCTACCTGGCGCGGCAACCCTCCAACCAGCATTCCCGCCATCAAGATCAAGTCCAGCAACAATATAGCGGCATCGGTTCTTCGCTTCAACCGAGTTCCGGCCCACTCCCGCCCGCAGTACAGCAGCCGGAGCAGACTGGCCTTGACCGGACACAAGGACGTACTGTAGCGTTACGAACGCGTCCCCTAATGCCCGGACTCGACCTAATCAGTCATCCTCTCGCCGGTCAGCCATTCGGTAGTGCGCTGGATCTTTGCCTGATTCTCGTGGCGTTGGTCTGGGTGGTGTCGCTCATCACCGGCGACTGTTGTGTGTGGCTTGACCGCCTCTGGTCCCTGTGTCCGCCCGTGTACTGCCTGTTGGTCGCCGTTGCGGGCGACTTCGACGTGGTGCGCGTCAATCTCATGACGGCACTTGTGGTTCTGTGGGGGGTAAGGCTCACCTACAACTTCGCCCGCAAAGGCGGTTTCCGAAGAGGTGGCGTGGACTACCGCTGGGGCGTCATGCGGGAGAGACTCGGTCCGCGGCGGTTCCAGTTGCTGAACTTCGCGCTCGTCGCACCAAGCCAGCTGCTAATCATGTGGCTGTTCACCTCGCCCGTACATCAGGCGTGGGTTTGGCGGGACGAGCCTCTCGGCTGGCTCGATGGGTTTGCCGTCCTGCTCTTCCTGGCGTGTTTCGCCGGTGAGTCCGTCGGCGATCAACAGATGTGGACGTTTCAGCAGGACAAGAAACGCAGGATCGCAGCCGGTGAGGAAGTCACCCAGCCATTCATCGTCACGGGGCTGTTCCGTTACAGCCGCCATCCGTCGTATCTCTGCGAAATCGGGATGTGGTTCGCCTTCTGTCTCTTTGCCGTGTCGGCGTCGGGCCAGTGGTTCCACTGGACCAGCCTCGGCGTGGTGGTACTTGCGGCGCAGTTCATCAGCGTGATCCGTCTAACGGAGGGGATTTCCGCGGAGAAGTACCCGACCTATGGCGAGTACCAGGCGCGCACGCCGATACTAGTGCCCTTGCCAGGGCTGAGGAGGTAGGACCCGCCCTCTTTGGAACGAACGCACCCGACGCGTTTCGAACCTTTGAGTATTGTTCCGAGTCTTGGATGGCGGGGTTCGTTTTGGGTGCGGCCTGATACAGCGGCCGCGTCCGCCAGCAGGCGTTACGGATTTCTCCGGGATGTCGCACGCTCAGAATGTGCAATCCGGGGTGTCGCAACGTTAGGCTATCCGCGAAGAGCAAGATATGCCCGAACACCACGTCCATCAAGCGCTTTCCGAACAAGGCGCGCACCAGCCGAGCCTGACGATGCCGCCGGGATTGTTTGCGGTTCTGGTCGTCGCGATTCTGGCATTTCTCGGCATCGGTACTCGTTATTACGCTCACAGGGATCTCAACGCCATCCATTCCATCTTGAGCCTGTTCTTCTCGACCAATCTGCTGATCTGCTACTGGGAGGTGTGTCTGTTTCTCCGACGCGACTATGTCAAGACGCGCGCCGAGTATTGGCGCAAGAGCCGGAGTACGGCGGGCCGGACACCGGCCAGCGATTTCCTCGTCACTGGGGTCCCGTTGTCCCGGATACTGACCCCGACACTATGGGCTGATGTCTGGGCGGTCTACTCCCAGTACGACGGCTCCTACACGGACCGCCGTACGTTCGGATTCAACGCGGACATCGCCAACGGTTTCGTGACGCCGGCTCCTACACTGATCCTCTACGTGGCCTTTACGCTCAAGCTCCTGCCTGCCGTCCTGGCGGGAATTCTCGGGGTCATGTTGTTCTGGCAATGGACGTACGTGACGTCGGTCTACTGGATCAGCTTCTTCGTAGCCAATCGGCAAACCCGAATCGGCCGACGCGAGGTATACACCTACATCTGCGCAATCAATTCGCCCTGGGTGCTGTGCGCATTACTGGGGTTGTACGTCTCAGTTCGCCTGATTGTGGACGGAAACTACAGCGTTCTCGGCTATTGACGGCCATTCCAACACCTGCCAGCCGCGCTAAGAGATCGTCAATGGCTTGGTCAGCTGATCCGCACGACGTAGCAGGCGCAGCAGCTGTCGTGACCTTGTTACCGTACGGTATTCGCTCGCGATGAGCGACTGAGTCGGTGAGCGTCGTTCCGAAGAGGTGAGCCATGCGAAAGATTGCCATCGGCCTGCTTGCTCTGTTTCGAAGGGCATCCCTGTTCGTTTGGAGGCTGCGGGGCAAGACACAAGACGATGTCGCAGCCCGTCGCGTAGTCAGCGGCGAGTCCTGGAACGAGTTCTGTGATGCATTGAAAGCGGCAGGAGCGGCGTTGAGTTTTCCCGGAGCTCCGCGCGACCCGTTTAGTCAGGCGGAAGGATACCGATACCTGAGCCGTCTCGCTCGGGCTGGCCTCACGGCGTTCATCGAGCATGCCGACACTAACGCCCCCGTGCTGCACCGCGTTGTCAACGAAACGACCAAGCTTGGCGCGGACAATCCCGACAACTACTACCAGATGGCGGCGTTGGACGGAAACCACGAATACAAGATCACCGGGCGGCGCAACACGATCGCCTACCTGAGCTTCGGCACGCAATCTGGCAACTACGGTCAGGGCGGCGGTCTGCCTCCAACCGGGCACATAGAATCCGATCAAATCGACATGGATGAGGACGGGTGTTTCGAGCTGCTTCTCAGTCGCAATCCCCAGGGCACCAACTGGCTCCCGATGACGTCGGAAACCGGCACTCTGGTTGTCCGCCAGACCTTCCTTGACCGGGATACGGAAATTCCGGCAACGCTCAAGATCGAGCGCATCAACTGTTCCGAAGATGAGTGCCGCCCCTCGCCACTGACAGCGAGGGATCTGGACGAAGGGTTGAAGAATGCGGGAGCGCTTGTAGCGGGTGCTCCACTGCTATTCGCCAAGTGGGCCCGTGACTTCAAGAATCACAGCAACGAGCTGCCGATGTTCGATCCGCAAGTATCACTGGCTGCCGGGGGGGACCCGAACATCACCTACTACCACAGCCATTGGGCAATTGAGCACGACGAGGCCCTGATGATAGAAGTGACTCCCCCGGAATGCGAGTATTGGAACTTTCAGTTGAACAACTACTGGATGGAGTCCCTGGACTACCGCCACCACCGGATCCACACCAACAAGCATCTTGCCCACCTTGAGGACGACAGCTCCGTGCGGCTCATCGTGGCACACGAGAATCCCGGTCTGCCCAACTGGATTGAGACCGTTGGCCACATGGACGGCACCATGTGTTTCCGGTGGGTACGGGCAAAGGAACACCCGCAGCCCCGGACCCGACTGGTCAAGTTGAGCAGCCTGAGGAACTAACCGAATCGAAGATGGCTGCCATGGCTGAGCAAGGCCGTGTGACTTCCACGGACTATGAGAATCCCTATAGGCCCCTCCCAATCAGGATTCTCAACAGGATCGGGAAGGTCGGCGGAAACCTTGGGCTGACACCCGCTCTGAGTGTCGAAACACTCGTCAACCAGGCGAAGCGCAAGACCGGGCTTGCGGATTTTGGTGACGACGGACATCTCCGAGCCCTCCAAGTGCTCGTTGGGTCGATCAACGACGAAGCCCGGTTGACCGCAACGGGCAGGTTCATCCAGACATTGCGGCTTGCCGATGCGCTAGTTTACCGGTTGCGGATCGAGGATCTCCTCAAGAGGCATCCAGAGATTCTTGACATCGAGCTCGGCAAGGTCGTGCTGGTCACCGGCTTGCAGCGCACTGGCACCACCTTGCTGCAACGCCTGCTGAATTCCCATCCGGAGATTGAGGGAGTCTCAAGTTCCGAAGCGCTCGACCCGGTACCGGCAGCCAACGCGAAGCAGGGTGGGGCCGACGCTCGCAAACGGCGTGCACGGCTCGCCCAAGGGCTGATCTCCTATCTTTCTCCCCAGTTCACGGCAGTCCATCCGATTGACCACAATGAGCCGGAAGAGGACGTCCTGCTCCTCGATCTGAACTTCATGAGCCAGTCGGCGGAGGCCATCATGCATGTGCCGAGCTATTCCCGCTGGCTGGAGGGCCAGGAGCATACGCGAACCTACGAATACTTCCTCAAGGTTCTGAAGGTCCTCTGCTGGCAGTGCCCCCGCAGCCGCTGGGTACTCAAGACCCCGCACCACATGGAATATCTTGATGTGTTTCTCAAGGTCTTTCCTGACGCGACGATCGTGCAGACTCACCGCGACCCGAGAAAAGCACTGCCGTCCTTTTGCAGCATGGTTGCCCACGGCCGTGGCATCTTCAGCGATTGCGTCGAACCCAAGCAGGTGGGATCGCACTGGTGCAGGAAGACCCGCAGGATGATTGAATTGACGATGCACGCTCGGGCAGGGACGGATGACACTCGTTTCCTGGATGTCTCGTACTACGACCTGGTGAAGGACCCGGTTGCCGAACTCCGGCGGATTTGCCGTCACGCTGGGATCGGATTCGATGACAATGCCGAACGGGCAGCCGAGAATTACATGAAAGCCAATCCGCAGAACCGTTTTGGCAAACACGCCTATCGGCTAGGCGATTTCGGATTGAGCGAAGAAATCGTAGAGGAAGCCTTCTCGTCGTATAGGCAGAAACACTCGGTTCCCTTCGAATGAACCCGCAACCATTGATCGAGCACGGCGCAGGGTCCAGCCTGCGAGTCCCCAGACTCCCATGACACGAAGAACAACGAGAACCGGCGATGGCACCTTCGTCAACGCCATCCTCGCGGGAATCCGGGATCTCAGGAATCCGAAGGCACCGGATGTCAGTCCGGTTCCGGATGACGTGCGGATCGATGGCAAGACTTGCCTGGTGACCGGGGCAAACAGCGGTTTGGGCAGGGCCGCTGCCGTCGAACTCGCCAAGCGCGGTGGGAACTTGATCCTCGCCTGCCGGCCCGGGCATGCCGAGACCTGCGGCGAGATCAAGCACCTGTCCGGCTCGCAGACCGTGGAGATGATGGAGGTGGACCTCGCGGATCTTGAGTCCGTCCATCGTTTCTGCGACCTCCTCCGCGAACGCGGTATTTGCATCGACATTGCGCTCATGAACGCCGGCCTAATGTCCCGCAGATCGAGGAAAACCCCGCAAGGATACGAGCTGATGTTCGCTGTTCATTTCCTGTCGAAACGGGTGATGATCGACCGATGGCTGCGAGACGGAGTGATTCGTCCCTCGAGCCGGGACGGAAAGACCCCGCGCATCGTGTTCATCGCATCCGAATCGCACCGGTCCTCTCACGCTATCGATTTCGACCGCTTCGGTGCCTTCATCGAATTCGGGATGCGGGAAAGCCTGAAATACTACGGCCTAAGCAAGCTGGTCCTGTGCATGTTCGCAACCGAGCTGTCCCGCCGCCTGAACCCTGCTGATCGCGTCGACGTCGCGGTGCATGCGATGTGCCCGGGAGGTGTCGACACGAACATTTCCCGAGACACGCCGATGCTGCTGAGACCGATCGTCAAGCCGCTACTAAGACACTTCTTCCAGTCTCCGGAGAAGGCAATCGGACCGGTCGTTTACCTCTGTTGCGCGGAAGAGGCGGGGCACGCCACGGGGATGTATCTGCACATGATGCGGCGAAAGCCGGTTTCGCGAACTGCATCGGATCCAGACAATGGGGTCAGGTTGTGGGAAGAGAGCGCGGCCCTGGTGGAGAAATCACGGCAATCGTGCTGATCAGACCTGAACATGCCGAATTCGTTTTCGAAGTCTGTCAACCACCTGTGGCGTTTGTTCGGCCGCAATCCTATGGCGGAAAGGGTCGACATGTCGGGCCGTCACGTCATTGTCACCGGTGCCTCGCGGAATTCACTTGGATATGAAACCGCCAGGATCCTTGCAAGTTGGGGCGCCTCTGTCGTTGTGACCAGTACGTGCAACGTCGCATCCATGGCGGATTCGCTGAAGGAAGACTTGCGCCGGATGGGTGCCAGGGAGACCCAGGTGTCAGCCCATTCCCTCGACCTGTGTGATGTCGACAGCGTCAGCGCATTTGCAAGGTGGTACGGGCAGAACCATGGCGACAGACTGCACGTGCTGATCAACAACGCAGGCATTCACAAGAACATTCTCAGCCCGCGGAAGAAGCCGTCCCCGAGCAAGGACGGCTTCGAGATTCATTGGCGCACCAACTATCTCGGCGGCTTCCATCTGACATGCCTGTTGCTCCCGCTCCTGAAACGAAGCGGGCTCGAGTGCGGAGACGCGCGGGTTATCAATGTGTCTTCCCACCTGCATGACAGAGTGAAGAATGGAGGCCTGTTCAGCACCGCTGACCGCTATCACTCCTGGGATGCGTATGGGCTGTCGAAGCTGGCGCTGATTCACTTCTCGTTCGAGATTCAGAGAAGGTATGCGGACCAATACAACCTGCAGTCGGTGGCATTGCACCCGGGGTCCGTCGACACCAACCTCACACGGATGGCCGTCCCTGGGAGGAGAACTGGAGGCGTTTTCCATCGAATCGGATGCGTCCTGGCATCGCTGGTATTGCTGCCTCTGGAGCAGGGCGCCCAAACCACCGTGATGTGTGCCAGCAAGCATTCACTGAAGGGTGGGCGATATTACTGCCCCTGCGGCATTGCGGAACCATCCGATGAAAGCAGGGACGAAGCCACGTCGAAACTGCTCTGGGACAGGTCGGATGCATGGGTCAAGACGCTCGTGAAACCTGGTGGTAATGGCGATGAACAGATTTGAAGTAGAGACTCGACGCATCCGGATCGAAGCACCGGTCGGTTTCGTCTGGGAGGTCCTGACAGACGTTGAGAAATACGGCGAGTGGAATCCGTTCACGCCACAGGCGCAGACGGATTTCAAGATCGGTTCGCCCGCTCATCTGCTGGTCAGGATGGGGTCGGCAACGATGCGGATCACCGAGACCGTCTGTGCATTCGAATACCCCCGCCTCATCGCCTGGAGTAAGACCTTCGGGGCGCGCTGGCTCTTGCTTGCGGTGCGAGAGCAACACCTGGAGCCCGTGAGCGAGACGACCTGTCTCTACCACAACACGGACAGATTGACCGGCGTGCTTGCACCGCTGGTGTTCCTCTGTTTTGGCGGCTATATGCGGCGCGGTTTCACCGATGTGGGCGAAGGTTTGAAGCGCATTGCGGAAGTTAAGTACGCAAGTGCCAGATCGGGCGGAACGGACAATCCCGTTTCCTGATGCACGATAGAGATGGGCCCCTTCTGGAACACTTGGGTCTCAAAATACGGTCTTTCCATCAATCAATCCGTGGCCATCTCGTCCATCCCACCATAGGTTCCTTCCACACATGTTTCGCTTGCCATCCACTCCAGTCGATATTTGAGATTTCTGTGAAACACTCCAGACCTCCGTCGCCGCCGGCTCCGTGAAGTCGCACATATGTCGGGTTTATCGGGAGATGTGCGATGAGCGAGTTGACAGTAAAGTTCCTCAAGAGCCTCACGCTGGCCACCGCGACGAGGAGCGATCTGCCTAAGATCCACATCTAGAGCATTTGCCTAGAGGTTGGCTCTGTCCTTTTTTTGGTCAATGTCTGTCCGTGCGCGGAGCAAACCTGAACCGTGGCTTGGTGCACGTCCCAGTCCGCCTGCAGCCGCATCCAGAACTGAGCAGAGGTGCCAGGAATCGCCACAACTGCAGCGCCGTATCGGGCGTCACCCGGCGTTTTCCGAGAATGACCTCGTTGTGACGATTCGCGATTCGCCGAAATCCCCAGCCGTTTCGCGGCCTCGACCTGCTGGAGACCAAGTGGCTTAAGGAACTCTTCGAGCAACATCTCTCTAGGAGAGACCGTGGGACCTGACCAACCTGGATCTCTAGTGATCGTCTTCGATTCCGACATCATGGGCATGACCATTCCCCCACCGAGAGTCACGCGATATTGATCGTTGGTCCGAATGCTGTGTTGCTCGAATCGGACGGCTCTCAGTCGCTCCAAGCGGTTGCGCGCCGGGATTTGCAGGTCATCGAGTCGAACCGCTACATCGAGGGCCTACAGCTTCCTCTGTGCGCCCCGCCACAAATTCTTGGGCAATTGCCTTGCGTAGCTCGTGTTACGGCTCCTGAATGCGTCACGGGCAACTTCACCGGCGAACGACTGAACCATGCATCCGCCTCAACTACACGATACCGCTCCAACGGCCAATGCGGCCTGCCAGGATGGACTGTAACCGTTGGTGGCGACTGGATGGCACTAGCTCGCTCGTCGGAGCCCCCAAGCTCTTGTCGATGGCCGAGGAGGGGTGCTGTTCCTCAACGGGTTCGTGGGGCGCCCGTAGCGGTTGGCCACGCATGAGCGAGGTCTACTCTGACGGTTCGACGCATCACGCGCGAGATCCGTGGAGGGTGCTAGGCGTGCCACAATCACGAGTGGCCGAGCTAAGCACTAGCGTATGTGGTCTCTTCAAGCTATGACAGCAGGGCTACAGTGTTTGCTCACGGCGGTCGCCGGACATGACGCCGATTGTGGCTGGGAATGCACCCGTGTAAATCTCTGATAGGGGACTGCCAAGAGCCGGCAACCTTCATTGATCGCAATAAGGCTGAAAGGTTAGGAGAGGACACAATTGAGAATCCTCTGTGTGAGATGTTTCGTTTAGCGAGCGACTTCGTCGAATTGATCCACGAGTTCATGCCAAGAGGGGTTTCAACACTTCGCCATGCACGTCCGTAAGCCGGTAGTCGCGTCCCTGGAACTTGAAGGTGAGCTTGGTGTGGTCGAGCCCCAACAAATGCATGATCGTGGCTTGCAGGTCGTGGACCGTCGTCGATTGTTCGACAGCACGGGAGCCTAGCTCGTCGGTTGCTCCCCGTCTCGCCCC
>MKWU01003678.1_pt1 | contig 19686 bp, 13 predicted proteins | sample 809101 | NCBI WGS metagenome assembly MKWU01 (sample SAMN05860141, study PRJNA318959) | sponge metagenome | host: Aplysina aerophoba | place: Slovenia: Piran, Adriatic Sea, Gulf of Piran | collected 2013-05-07
AGCCTCGATCCAATGGCGCCGGCGGAATACGGTGAGGATGCTGTTTTTCGCCAGCCGCACCGAAGCGGGCATGATGGCGTAGTCGCGCCCGGGCGGCTGCGGCCCGATATAGGCCAGCATCTGCCAACTCCTGCCGCCGTCCCGCGTACGGACGCACACCGGTCGTCCCTCACGGGCATTCGGCTTGGACACGGTCACGAAGGCGGTCAGATCGTGCTTGCCGTTGACCAGGTAGTCCGTGCGCGCCGCCACGCCGGCTTCTTCAAATTCAGGAAACTTGAAGGGTCCGTTCCAGGTCTTGCAGCGGTCGTAGGAGTAGTAGAAGCGGGACGGCCCGTTCTGATGGCTCGCCATGCGGATGGTCATGGCGAAATCCGGATGAGTGAAGTCGATGACCGCGGGGCAGTCGACGGCAGGCTTCCCACCAGGTTCCGTAGGGACATTGGCCATCTTGGTTCCCGGCGGCGGAAGCAGGCTCCCGGGCTTTTCGATGGACCAGGTCTCACCGCCATCGAGGCTTCGCGCCAGGAGGTGTTCGGCGGGCCGCGTGTAGTCGATCGCGTGGCCGCGTTCACTGTACTTGTAGTGGCCGGCCTCGAAGCCGACGACGATTTCATCCCCCCACGACCAGATACCGTGATTCGCCGGCCAGCCGCCAAAACGGCCCGCCTGCTTGTAAACGATCACGTTCTGGGCCGCTTGGGCGTGATGATCGGCGAAGGCGACGGGGACGAAGGTCAGCGTCAGGGCGACAGGCGTGAACAGGGCTCTCATATCGATCTGGAAGAGCACGCAGGGAGAAGACCCGGATTCATCCTAGCAAGGTTGCCGGAACGCGGATCTAGACGGTCCGCGCCTCGTTGGTCCTGAGCCGTCACCAGATGTAGTCCTTGGCGACAGCGCGTTTGTCCTGTCCGTCGAGGACGTGCATGACCCTGATCTTCTTCAGGGCCACGGGAGAGAGCTGGCCGATAGGGATGTAGATGATCTTCAAACCCATGCGGGCGGCAATGCTGCGGAAGATGGAGCGGGGCGGCTTCGCCGCAACATAGACGACGAGCTTTTCGATTGAATAGTCGAGCGCGGCGAGCAGCAGGAGTTCCGGCTTGGACTCGGCGAACAGGTAATCGGGGTCAGTCCAGACCTCCATCATGCGGCGAGAGGGAAGGTTGAGGAGAAGCCCACCGTATTCGGCGCGGCCGATGCCGGGACCGACGATATTCTCGAACGGGTCGGTGGCGTAAAAGGCCATGTCCGATTCGTTCTGATGCTCGCCGAGCCAGGTCTTGCAATAGGAATAGCGATTGTCTCGGTCTTCGTCGAAAATAAGCACCACCGCGCCGACTTCGCCGGAGACGCGTTGCCAGGAGCGCACGTAGATCTTCTTCTTGTGCCAGTTGCGGAGCGTTTCGCGCAGGTCGATGCCGTCGAGCAATGAGGTGGTGAACGGCTCGGTGTGGGAGCGCTCTTCCGAAAGGATGCTCTTGCCTTTCTTCTTGAGGAAGTGGCCGTAGTTTTCGATGACGAGGTCCTCGGGCGGATAGGAGCAGATCGAAAAGCCGGTCCACCGCTCGCGCCATTCACCGGGCGTCTTTTCGCCCTTGCGGCCCTTGAGGCCGGTCGGGCGCATGCCGGCCTTCCTCCGAGGGAGGCGGCGGCGGATACGAATGCGGCGGGTGTCAAGCAACATCTGCTCACCCGAGAGCTTGACGGTCATCAGATCGGTCGCGGTCTTCTGGTGGGCATAGGCTCCGGCCATCTCCCACATCTCCCAGGCCATGTTGTCGTCGATGGTGGACTGGGCGGCGACGGTCAGCTCGAACAGGCCGCCGAGGAGCTGTCCCTGTGTCATGGCGAGATTGCGGGCGTAGCGGCTCCAAAGCCGCCGCTGCCACAGAGCAACCGATTCGCCGGTGTTCTTTTCGTAGACGCGTTGCGCTTCACGGAAGAGGCGGAGGTGAAGCCGCTGGCGGTCGAGCGGATCTTGCGAACCTCGGGAAACGGCGCCTTGCTTCGGGTCTTCGGCAGAAACACCGATGAGGGAAAAGCCGCGCACCTGTTTCGTTTCGATGGGCGGCTGGTCGGGAGCCGGCGGCCGGCCGTGACGCCGTGCTTCGTAGATGCTTTGCAGGAACGGCATCTCGGTGAGCACCTCGGTGAGGCATTCGGGGTGGAGATTGAGCAGCCGAACTCCCTTGCGCCTGACCTTGCGCAGCGGGCGGGCCTGCGGGCGCTCCATCGCCTCGAGCAGAGGGTCGAGAAGTTTCAGCGCCACGACGACGAGCGTTTCGGCTTCGAGGTCGATGGCCTGGAGTTGTGACGCCAGCGCTTCAGCGTGAACAGTGAGGCTGCCTGTCCGCTTACGGGAGCTCTTGCGATAAGACGCGATGTACTGCGGAAAACCGATGCGTTCAACGGCGTAGGAATCAGGATAGGAATCAAGCGAGACGGAAGGCTCGGCTACGTCAGGGTCGAGAAAAACGGTCTTGGCATCGACCTCCCCCGCTGTGCGCAGGGCCTCGACAAAAGGGTCGGCGGGCTCGACCGTTTCGAAGACCGCCCGATCGGCTCCTTCGTCGTCGTAGATGATGACGGAAAGCTCAGGCAGCCGCTCGATGGCTCGTTCGTAGCAGGATGTGAGAGTGACGGGAAGGTCGAGGGCGACGAATTGCGGCTTTGCGTTCAGGATCTGCTCGCGGACGTGGCAAGCGAACTCAAGCTTGCCCGGCACGACCGGGAGGTAGCGTATGGGACCGCGGCGCAGATCGGAGAGATCACTTGCCGGGGACATAGCGGAGCGCCTCTTGCCCCAGTGTCTGCAGGATCGCGATGTGCAGACACTTGTCCTGGGTGGCGCCGTTGCCGGAGGACCGGAGCTTCATGGCGAAGCGGCCGATGTTGATGCCGTCGCGGGAGGTGTACCGTTCGTCGGCGACGTGGGCCGCCTGGAGGAAGTCCGTAACGTAGTCGAGGACCGCATCATCGGCAAAGGGCAGGTTCTCGGTGAGGATGGCCTTCTCTTCATCCCGCTCGGGGAAATCGACCATGATCTGCGGTTGCAGACGGGAGTGGATGTATTCGGGCAGCTCGAACGTGGAGGCATCATCGTTCATCGTGGCGGCCATGCGGAAGCCGCGATGAGCATGAATCTTGATGCCGGCAACGATGGATTCGACGTAGCGGCGATTATCGAGCAGGGGCGCGAGCGATGCCCAGCTTTTTTCGCTCATGCGGTTGCCTTCGTCGAGAATGCAGACGCCGCCTCGGATCATGGCTGTCACGAGCGGCGAGGCGACATAGCGAAGACGGCCTTCGCCTTCGATGACCGGCGTGATCAGCAGGTCTTCCGGGCGGGTGTCGAGCGTCGCCTGCATGATATAGACGTCGCGGCTCATCTTCTTGGCCGTGGCGTAGGCGAGGGTCGTCTTCCCTACGCCGGGCTTGCCGAGCAGCCGCGGCGTCATGGGTACGTCGTGCTCGTGGATGGTGAGCCAAGCCGCCTGAAGCTGGCGGACCATTTCCTCCTGGCCGACCCATCTGACAGGAATCTCATCAGGATGGGCGAGATATAGAGTCACGCCTTCCACGTCGACGGTGCGGCCGGAGCTGGAGTAGGCGGAACTCATGCTGACTATTCTATCGTTGCGGACCGTGTGTGACCGGACAGGCCGCAACTGCGGATGGACCTGCACGGCGGCTTGCCCGAGAAGCGGTGGCCGAGCCTGAACCGATGTTTGATATACTCGATTTCGCCCGCGCGACGCAGACTCATGCCCGAAGCTGAAACAACGACCGAGGTCGTTGCCCCCACTGATCCGAATCTGATTTCCACTCTCCCCGACGGGACGAAGGTAAAGAAGAGAAAGCTCCGTCAGCGAGCCTGCAACGAGCCTCTGAAGAAGAAGATCTGCGCAGGCCACCTCAAGCGTTGGTATGAGTTTCACGGGGAAGTGCAAGGGACGTTGGAGGCCGGCAACGAAGTTTATCGTTGCGAGCGCTGCCAAACCCTGTATCTGCCGAACGATGAAGAAGTCCCCCGCACGGGCACCCTGGCCTTCTGATGCACTAGACCGATACTCGATCGGGCAGGAACCCGATGATCTGGCATAACGACACGGCCCTATCGTTTTCTCTGAAGGTGTCAGGGTTTGAATGTTTGCACCGGAGAGACCGTTTCTAACTTCGCGAAAGCCTGCTTCCGATTGACTTCCCAATAGTGAGGCCGCTAGCCTGCATGTCTCACCACGTGGCCAGGCTTGGCGAAGGTGTACTTGGCAGTACATCGAGCACGGCAAGCAAGCTCAACGAAGTCATGGCGATCGTATCGCGGGCTGTCCCCGACAGGTGGTCAGATATGCAGTCTAAGGGGCCAGTGAGATTCATGGCGATCGGTGGTACCTTAGCTCCGCACTAGCCCGAAAATGTCCGACGATCATCAAGCCAGGCTGGATCGCCTCGAAGCGGAAAATGCAGGACTGCGGCGAGCTGTCGAGGAGTTGTCGATTCTCAATGAGGTCGCGACCGCGGTATCCTCGGCCTCGTCGCTGGACGCAGTCATCGATCTGGTGGTCCGGAAGTGCGTCAAGCACCTGCGTGTCGAGCAGGCGGCCGTTCTCATGTTGAGCGGCCCGGACGAAGCCGCCGCTTTGCGCACGATGGTTCGCAAAGTCGAGACGGACATGCAGAGAAATCCCTTTCGACTGAGTGATCAGGTCGTCGGTTGGATCATCAAGAACCAGGCGCCGCTCGTCATCAACGACGTTGCAACGGATGATCGTTTTCGAGCCCCCACACGGCAGACTGACGGCTTCGTTCACTCGCTGCTGTGCGTTCCTCTGCGACTCAAAGGCCGTTTGATCGGTGCCCTCAGCGTGTTCAACAAACGAGGAAAAGAGGGTTTCACCGAGAGTGATCAACGCCTTCTCGCGATCATTGCGGCTCAGTCAGCGCAAGTGATCGAGAACGCGCGTCTCGGCGAGGAGGAAAAGGCGCTTCAGCTCATGCAGCAAGAACTGAAGATGGCCCACGACATTCAGAACAAGCTGCTGCCGACAAAACCGCCGGCGATTCCCGGCTTCCGGATCGCGGGACGTTCGCTCGCCGCCCGCAACGTGGGCGGCGACTACTACGACTACTATCCGGCAGGGGACCGCTATGCGATCTGCTTGGGCGATGTCTCGGGCAAAGGCATGCCGGCAGCGCTGTTGATGGCCTGCACGCAAGCCACGGTGCGTGGACAGACACTCGTCGAGTCGTCCGCCGCCCGGTGCATCGAGCGATCGAACAAGCTGCTGTATCAAATCACCGACTCCGACAAGTTCGTCACACTGTTCTTCGCCCTGCTGGATCCGGACGGCCGCCGTCTCCACTACACCAATGCCGGACACAATCCGCCGATTCTGCTCTCCGACAAGCAAGCACAGCCCCTTGATGTGGGTGGACCGGTGTTGAGCATCCTTGCATCGATCCCGTATCAGGAGGCGAAGCTGGATCTCCACTCGGGCGATCTGCTTGTGATCTACTCCGACGGCTTCTCGGAGGCGATGAACCGCCGCTTCGAGGAGTTCGGCGAAGAACGCTTATTGGAAGTAGTCACGGCGGCTCGCGATTTGGAATTATCTCCGGAGGAAGTGATCGAGCGGTCGTTCGAAGCCGTCAGGCAGCACTCAGGCGGAGCGCCTCAGACGGATGACATGACGATGGTGGCGTTGAAGGTGGAGTAAGGGGGCGCTGCGTGCTCCCGGGTGTCTCTCCCCGCAGTCATCCAGCGGTTGCGACGTCCCGGCATAAAAGGGTGGGGCCGGATCGAAGCCGCCGGCACCGGAACGCTTGAAAGCGCCGCCAGTGATCCCGACTCGAATGCCTGGCGAAACAGATCGAAGAGTATTCCAGGCCGAATGCAGGCTAGTGCTTACCGATCTCGTAGAGGTAGATCGTATGATCTCTTCCCTGCCCTGTCAGCTTCTCGGTTTTGACCGGTTTCCAGCCCTCGATGCGAAAATCGTGCGAAACCACGCGCGCACCCTCATGCAGGCCTTGCTCAAGGTTGGGCCGGAGTTTCTTGTTCGAGGTCCACAGCAGGTAGAGCGTCACGACAGAGGCGGGTGAAAGGTCTACTTGCATCAGGTCCTGCTGCAGGATCCGGGCACGATCATCCAACTCGAGTTCCTTGATCCGAGCGCGTGCCTGATCAACCAACTTCTCGTCAATCTCGACGCCCACGGCCTGGGCGCCGAACTGCCGTGCCGCCATGATAACGATGCGGCCGTCTCCCGAGCCCAGATCATAGACGGTATCCTGCTCGGTGACATCGGCCAAGGTCAACATCCGCTCGACAACCGGCGGCGGAGAGGGCACGTACGGAGCGAGCCGATTCACGCCGAAACCTGGGCCTTGGGCCAAGACAGCGGGGACAATGCAGACAAGAAGCAATGCCGAAGCGAATCGCACGGGAAACCAAGCCTTCATGGTCAAGGTTGCTCCTGGAGTGAAACCGCTACACACGATCATTTATGTGACGTGGCTCGTTAGGTGCCGGTTTACTCTCGGGACGCCGGGCTGGTATGAAGAATCACTTCACCCCTCCCTTGATGCGTCCTATGATCGGTAGGAGCAAGTTATCCGCGCACCCCAACTCGCTCGCGAACGAGCCCGAACCGAATACGCCCTCAATGTAGCATGCCGGTTGAGAATCGTCAGTTGTACTCAGCGCTGTCGGCACGATGAAAGCGGCAGGCATTCACCGTCCGGCAGCATTGAAATCGAGAAGGCTCCCGGGCCGCCGCAGGCTCAGATGAGACCCCGCTGCGGACCGAGGCGTGCGGCTGCTGTGGCGAAAAATGCTCTATCCGTAGACCGTCTCGCGAATCACCGAACGAAATGCCACGAGGACGCGGCCAAACACAGGCTTGCCGAACCGGGTCGCCGGGTCAAACTTGGAAGTCAGCAAGATATTTCGTACCTGAGACCTGATCTTCATCTCGGCATCGGGCGTATTTTGGGGCATCTCCAACATACGAACGTGATAGACACGGCCCTCGCGGTCGATGAACGCCTCGACTGTAACATCCTCTTCGAGCACGGGTCCGGGAATCTCGGCCAGGCTGGGCTCGCTGATCCATGCCTTCGTCATATAGGTAAGGGGCACGTCTTCCGTGAAGGGATTCCGAATGAAAACGATGTCGGAACACAACCCCAGGAAAAGCATCACGGCCGCAAGCACGCCGCCCGCGGCCGAGACGGCCCGGGGGCGCAAAAAGTTCTCGACTTGATTTCTCAGACGCTCCCACGGCTGAGCGTTCAACCTGTGGGAAACCGCAACAAGCACGCTTGCCCGCACGCTGAGAGGAAAGGGAACTGCGTGCAATTCGTTCCGGAGGTCTCCGAGTCCGCCGCGCTCCTCGTAGTCATCAAAGCACGCCGGGCAAATCAGGAGGTGCCGCCGCAGCAACCAGCGGCTCAGAAAGCCAAGGTCTGCGTCGAGATATCTCCCTATCTGTTTTCGTATTGCATGGCAGGTCATATCCTCACTCCGTTTGCAGCGCCGCTCCTGCCGGCACCGTGTCGGCCGCCTGCTGCGGCAGCCTCGACCGCAACATTTCCCGTCCCCGCAGGATGCGGGACTTGACCGTACCCAGGGAAACCCGCAAGGTTTCGGCGATCTCGTTGTAGCTAAGCCCTTCGATATCCCTTAAAATCACCACCGTTCGGAAACGTTCATCCATACGACGCAACGTATTTTCAACCAACTTTCTTTGTTCTCGACGATACGCGGTCATGAAGGGCGATTGAGATTCATCCACCAGATAACGGTTCAACAGGCCGTTATTCTCGTTGTCCGAACCATTCATCGAGGTTTCTTTTCGGCGATGCCGTGAGAACCAGCGCCTACGGTTTGACGCCTCGCGCATGGCAATGCGGTAGAGCCAGGTCTTCAGGCTGGAATCGCCGCGGAAGTCGCCGATCTTGCAGAAGACCTTGATGAACACCTCCTGCGTAACGTCAGGCGCTTCCGAAGGGTCGTCCAGCATGCGGTGGACGAAGCCGTAGATCGGTTTCTGATAGAGGTCGAGTAGCTCTTCAAAGGACCCCGGACGGCGACTCTGCAGGCGATAGAGGAGATTCCTGTCGTTGTCTCGCTTGCCGTTCGCCGTAAGGTCCAAGGACACGTTGTTCGGGAGCCGGCCGGCCTTAGCTTAGCACCGGGTCTCGGGGAAGCCGGCAGTCGTCCTAACAAGCTTAGACACTGGACTGCTTCGGAATGTTCCATTTTTATGGAGTGGAACCAAGATTTCGTTCGACACCATGGAAGAGCTTTGGGAGCTGACAAACCATACTATAATCTTGGTGCAGGGTTAGTGTATCTTGAATCCAGGTAACGGCTTCGTGCGCTTTACCGTAGCGAAACGGCTGCTGGTGTCCGGGCTGCTGTGTGCGGCAATCCTGTTCTGCGATGCGCCCGCCGAACCGAAACTGCTCTCTGTCTTCCCGTCCGGCGGCCAAGCCGGGAGCGAATTCGAGATCCGATTGCGAGGAACCTCCCTCGAAGGCGCCTATGCCGCCTGGTTCGACGCTCCGGGTTTGTCGGGCGTCGTGGAGAAGGTGGCAACGATCGAGAGGCCATCCAAGAAGGACAAAGATCAGCCACCCTATGAAGTTGTTCTTGCCGTAGCGATCGATGATTCCATGCAGTCTGGAGCCCACCGATTGCGGCTCGTCACGCCTCATGGCCTTTCGGATGCCTTGGTTTTCCGGGTTCACACCGAGCCTGGCTTGCTCGAAGCTGAAGGAGAGGGGGCAGAAAACCGCTTGGCCGGCTCGTTGTCCTCGTTCCCCGTCGTCGTTCACGGCCGGATTGACGAAAAGGGCCAAATCGACGACTACGAGCTGGAAGTGCAAAGCGGGCAGGAGTTGCTCTTCGAGGCCGGTTCAGGAACGGCATTGATGGATCCGACGTTGACGCTTCTTGCGCCGACGGGAAGCTGGCTGCATCCCGGGCGGTTGACGAGGCTGGCCTACAATGATGAGCCGATTCACTTCCCGGGCTATTCGAGCGACCCTCGAATGAAATACCGTTTTCAGGAGGCGGGCCGCTACATCCTGCGGGTGGGCACCTTCTTGGGGCCTGGGAGCGCAGACCATATCTATCAGCTCAGAGTCGCGCCGGTAACCGGGAACGCACACTGGAACCCGCATCGGACGCGGCACCGCTCGTCGCAAAGCGATTCGCCTCAATGGGAAGAGCGAAGTTTCACACGTGAGCTCGGGCCCGATCGGATGCAGGCATTGTGGTCTCGGTCTGTGACACCAGCCGTCACGGATTCGGAATCGGAAGAATCAGCGGAAAGCGGAGAGGGAAAGCCTCATTCAGTAGGGCCGATTCCGGTGACGAAGGTCGACAGCGCGGAGGATACCGTCCAGGTAACGTTACCCGCCTTGATCGAAGGGAGCATTGAAAGAGCCGGCGACATCGATCGTGTTCAGTTCGAGGCGAAGCGAGGCGACAAAGTCGTGCTGGAGATCGATACCGCCGATGCCACGGTCCCGGATTTCAACCCCTTCTTGAAGGTCGTTGACGAAAACGATGTCGAGGTCTTCACCAATATCCACTCGAACCTCAACAACAACGGCGGATTCATCATGAAGACGGTGCAACCCAAGACCGTTTTCACATTCTTGCGCGATGGTAGATTCACGCTGGAGATCCGAGACATCACGACTCAGGAAGCGGACGACCGATTCAGCTACCGTGTGATTCTGCGCCCGCAGGTTCCTCACCTGGGCACCGTCCATATCGGGACGAAATACCTGAATCTGGTCCCGGATGAGACCAGGAAGGTTTCGATCAGGACGGATCAAGAAGAGGGCTTTAACGGTTACATCGCCTTGCAGGCGGTGGATTTGCCCGAGGGTGTTCAAGCGATCATGGGAACGGAAGTGGAGCCGAACAGGCCTCCGCCGCTTAACGATGGCAAGATCGAACGCTATCGAGCCAAGAGCCAGCTTGCCACGATGCTGTTCGTCGCCACACCGGATGCGCCCGCGACAAGAATGCCTTCGAAAGTACGAATCATGGCTCGCCCGGTGCTTGATGGGAAGATGGGGCCGGCGGTTCTGGCGAAGGAACTGCTGTTGATGGTGATTCGACCACCGGAGATCATCAGTTCGGCCGGTGGTGCTGAAGAGCAGTTAGCGAGAGAAGAGTGATGAACGGCATGCGGATCAGACAGTTCCTGGCATCCTCCGCGGTGTGCACTTTGGTCGGGCTCATGCCCGCTTCAGACGCTGAGCTTGTCTCGATCGAACTCCTGCCCTCGTCACGAACGCTCAGCGGCGCGGACGCCAAGCAGCGGCTGCTGGTCGTCGGCCGCTATACGGACGGGCGTGAGCGCGATGTCACTTCGAGCGTGCATTGGAACGTCTCGGACCCGCAAATATTGGAGCTGGATGCGGATGCGATATTGTCCGGCCGATCGGACGGTGAGGCGGAAGTACAGGCTACCGTCGAAGGGAGGCAAGCGACAGCTCGATTCCGCGTAAGCGATTCCGCCAAGAAACGCCCCTTCAGTTTTGCGCGCGAGATCGGAGGGGTTCTCACTCGCCGCGGTTGCAACGGCGCGTCCTGTCATGGCGGTGTCAAGGGCAAGAACGGCTTCAAGCTTTCCGACAACGCGGAGCACCCGCACGAAGACTACGAGTGGATCGTCAAGGGTGGCGTGTATCAGGTTCTCAGTGCGGAGTCGGGAGGTCCCCGGACGCCCCGCATCGACAAGGACAATCCCGAAAACAGCCTGCTTCTCCTCAAGCCGACCATGCAGGTCGTGCATGGAGGGGGAATACGGTTCGAAAAGGGGTCGAATGATTACAAGAAGATTCTCGAATGGGTCCGAGCGGGCGCGCCTTACGGTGAAGATCAAACGGCTGATTCCCGTCTTGCCGGGTTGAGCATCGTGCCCGAGCTTCTTCTCTTGAAGCCGAGTGAGACACATCAACTCCTGGTGACCGGCAGGCAGGCGAACGGAGTGGAAGAGGACCTTTCCGCTGATGTCTTTTACGAACTGGAAGACACCGACATCGCGGAGGTGTCGGATTCGGGACTCGTCAGAGCCAAGCATCCCGGCGAGGTCACCGTCCTGGTGCGGGCCGCCGGCCGGATGAGCAGCTTCCAGATCGGCGTGATCGGCCCCGAGCCGGACAAATACCCTGAAGTCGCGCCAACCAACTTTATCGACGACCACGTCTTCTCGAAGCTCCGAAAATTCAACATCATCCCTTCGGAGCCTTCCAGCGACGCCGAGTTTCTGCGGCGCGTTTGCCTGGACGTGACGGGAACGCTGCCTCCGCCGGCTCGGGTACGGGAGTTCCTGAGCGACAACGAACCTCGGAAACGAGACAAGTTGATCGATATCCTTCTGGATTCTCCGGAGTACGTTGACTACTGGACGTATCGTTTCTCGGATTTCCTTCGCGTCGCGATTTTCGCACTCGGCAACAACTCCAAGTGGAGCCAGGATTATTGGGAGTGGATTCGTGCGAGCATCGCAGAGAACAAGCCCTATGACCAGATGGCGCGCGAGCGCATTGCGGCGCAAGGCTACAGCGGGCCGTCGCGGCACTTCCTTCCGATTGCCGTGATCGGTCCGCCGCCCGACACGATGATGGAGGAGACCCGCGTCTTCATGGGCCGGCGGTTCGATTGCGCGCGCTGCCATGACCATCCCTACGAAAACTGGACGCAGGATCAGTTCTGGGGGCTGACGGCGTTCTTCGGACACGTCTTCCGGACAGGTACTTCCGGTCGGGATTCCGTCATATTCGATTACGCGATGGGCAAGGAGATTGCGCCGGATGTGGTGGGCGCCCGCGAGCTGCGGATTCTCCACCCTCGCACTGGCGAGGAGATGCCGCCTACCTTGCTCGACGGCACCGTCCTTACTCACAAGAATCAGAAGAGCGTGCGCCAGGAATTGGCCGAGTGGATGACGGAGCATCCGTATTTCGCCGAGGCCGCGGTCAACCGCATCTGGAGACTTTTCTTCCCGCGGGGCATCGTCGATCCGGTTGATGACTTCCGGTCGACGAATCCGGCGACGCATCCGGAATTGTTGCAGGCGTTGGCCGAGGACTTTGCCGCTAACGGGTATGACCTGAAGCGTCTGATTCGGCTGATCGTCTCTTCCAAGACGTATCAGCTTTCGAGCATGACGAACGAGACGAATCGAGCAGACCGGACGAACTATTCACACGCGCTGCCGCGACCGCTCGATGCCGAGGTTCTGCTCGACGCGATCAGCACGGTCACAGGTGTGCCGGCAATGTTTACGGCATATGGTCCGGGGGCTCCCCGCGGCGAGAGCCAGATGCCGCTCGGTACAAGGGCAATCCAACTCCGTGAAACGGATCTTTTCAAATCTCTGTTTCTCGATATTTACGGACGGCCAAATCGAGCGGCCGTTCCCGAAAGAAACACAAAGCCAAATCTAAAACAGGCGCTGCACGTTCTCGTCGGCTCGACCTTCAATGAAACGCTTTGGAACGAGGGCTCCCGGGTGTATGATTTATATGAAAGCGGGGCCTCCGATGAAACGATCATCGAAGAGTTGTATTTGGCCGCGCTGTCACGCCACCCGGCAGCCGCCGAGTTCCGAGACCTGAAGGGCTTGATTGCGAAAGCGGCGAGCCGCGAAGAGGGACTGCGACACTTGCAGTGGGGCTTGTTGAGTTCACGCGAGTTTGCGGAGAATCATTAACGTTACCGGGAAAGCGTTGCGGGGAGCAAACCATGAAACGCATCGGTTGTCAATGCGCCAGTGAACAGGAATGGTCGCGGCGGGACTTCGTCAAGGTCGGCTCGCTCGGCTTCCTCGGGATGCACCTGAGCCAGTCGCTGCTGTTGGAGCAAGCGCTAGCAGCTCGTACCGGCAATGCTCCCGGCGGAAAGGCCAAGTCGGTGATCGTGATCTGGCTCGAGGGAGGCCCGAGCCAGAAAGATACGTTCGATCCCAAGCCCAGCAGCGCCTTCCGGCCCATCTCGACAAACGTACCCGGCATTCAGGTTTCCGAGTTGCTCCCGCAGCTTGCCAAGCGGATGGACAAGATGTCGATCATTCGCTCGATGCGGTCGTTCGGTGACGATCATCCGCAGGCGACCCATTACGCAGCAACGGGACACGAGCTGAACCCGGCGATGAAGTTTCCGAGTTGGGGCTCGATTGTCGGCAAGGAGCTGGGACCCACCAACGCTCTGCCGCCGTACGTGTTCGTTCCGAGTTGGGACAACAAGAAACAATACGAGGATTACTTCCGCTCGGCGTTTCTCGGGCCGGACTACGATCCGATGATGATCCCCGACCCGGCGAAAGACGGCTTCGAAGTGGCAGACCTCAGCCTCCCGAAGTCGATGGCGCCGGCCGCGATGTCCGAACGGATGGAATTCCAGAAGGTCATTGACCGGATGTATCGCAGTCGAGTCGCAAGCCTCGAACATGCCGCCATGGATTCGTTCACTCAGAAGGCCTGGGAGATGATCCTGGCTCCCGAGGTGCGTCAAGCGTTCGATCTCTCGCAGGAGTCGGAGAAGACCAAAGACGCCTACGGGCGCGACACCGTCGGCCTGAGTCTGCTGTTGTCTCGCCGGTTGGTCGAGTCGGGAGTGAGGTTCGTGACGGCCGCGGGCTATCACGGCAACTCGTGGGACACGCACTCGAAGAATGACGAAGGCCATCGCGACCGGCTGTGTCCTCCGCTCGACAAGTCGCTTTCCACGCTGATCGACGATCTTGTTGATCGCGGCCTCTACGATTCGACCGTGGTCGTGGCGATGGGTGAGTTCGGCCGCACACCGGAGCACAATCCGGTTCTCGGCCGCGACCATTGGCCGAATTGCTGGTCGATTCTGCTGGGCGGCGGCGGTATCCAGGGCGGGCGTGTCGTGGGAGCCAGCGATGATCGCGGGGCATACATCGCCGACCGGCGCGTGATGGTAGGAGACTTGTTCGCGACCGTCTACAAAGCCTTGGGCATCGATTGGACCAAGGAATACATGACACCGATCGGCCGGCCGCTGAAGATCGCCAACTCGATTGACGACACTACGGGCGAGCCGGTCCACGAGTTGTTCTGATCGTTCTGGCTAGCCGGACCTCTTCTCTTACTACTCGGGCGCTGCTCCCAGCACCCACTTGCGGAACCACTTCAAATTGCGCTTCATCATGTCGCGTTGGTGCATGGGTTCGCGGATGCCGTGGCCCTCTCGCGGGAAGGTGACAAGCTCGACAGGGACTCCGCGGTCGTGCAGGATTTGATAGATTTCCGGGTTGTGGTCGAAGTCGTTTACCCCGCGCAGCAGGAGCGAAGGGGTCTTCGCATTCTGGGCAAGACCGTCGCGCGACGAGTGGCGGATATAGTTCTTTGCATAATCCCAGGGGTTGCCGCCGAAATACGTCCATAGCACTTCAAGCGCGCCGTTGAATTCACCGTAGTAGGTGATCCAGTCCGTGGCGGGCGCCCCGATCGAGGCGGCTTTGAAACGATCGGTGTGGCCGATGACCCAGGACGTCAGGTAGCCGCCGTAGCTCCAGCCCATCACACCCATGCGATCGGGATCGGCGATGCCCTTTTCGATGAGGTAGTCAACCCCGGTCATCACGTCGTCGAAGTCGCCGAAGCCCTGCGATCGGATGTTCTCGAGACGCCACGCGCCGCCATAATTCGAGCTCCCCCGAAAGTTCGGCGCGAAGACGGCGAAACCATCCTGGGCAAAGAGTTGTGTCGGGTAGGTCCGAGGCGTGGGAAAACCCTCCGTGGCCACGCCGGTCGGCCCGCCGTGCAGCTCGACGAGCAACGGGACTTTCGAGTCTTTCTCGTAGCCGATCGGGTAGCGCAGCACCCCCTCGACCCGCGAGCCGTCGTTGGAACGCCATGTGATCGTCTCGGTCCTGAGTGAAGGATAAGCATGAGCCTGCTTGTTGTGAGCAGTGAGGTCCGTGATCTTCATACTGTCCGAAGTCTCTATCCGGCCGAGGGCGAGTTCCTGCGGCACGTCATTCCGGGACCGTACGAATGCGACCGTCTGCCCGTCAGCACTCATCGAGAATGCGGAAGGACTCGAGAGATCCGGTGACTCAAAGGGAATCGGCTTCCGTGTCCTGACGTCGACCTTGCGGAGGCGATACCGTGTGTTTGTTCCGGCGCCGAAAACCAACTCCGACCCATCCTCGGACCACCAATAGGAATTCCCCCCTCGAAAAACGTCGCCGTCATAGTATTCCTTCAAATTGCGAACGGCCCCGCCCCCGGACGGCACGAGCGCAACATCGCGCTCAGCGAAGTAGTTGAGCGTGGCTCCCTGTGTGTGAAATGCGATGTGCTTACCGTCAGGCGAGTAGGCAGGGCTTGCGTCGCATCCTTCCTGCGTCACCAGATCGGTGACGGCGCCTGCCTCGACGTCGACTTCATGAATATCGACATGAAACGCGTAACGGGCTTCAGGAGTCTTCTGGGCAGCGTAGACAATCCGGGAGCCGTCGGGCGACCAGTCGAATGAGAGGACATGGTGGTCCCGCCTAGTGAGCAGCCGGGCTTTACCGCCGCTGGACACAAGATAAATGCGGTTGTATTTCAGGCTCTCTCCCCGGACGATCGCATCGTCGCCAGCTTCAATGCGAGCGGCCTCTTCAGGACCGACGGGATCGACGGCGACATAAGCCATCGATTCTCCGTCGGGCGACCAACCGAACCTGCTCACACCAGTGGGCGAATTGGTGATGGGCCGCACCGCGCCTTCCGACAACGTTGCGACGTAGACCTGCGCCTTGCCCCGGCGCGAGGACAGGAACGCGAGACGGTCGGAGTTTCCGGGAGCCCACTGCGGCGCGTGGTCCGAGGGATGAGAGGGGGACAGCAGAGAGTCCTGGTGTGGTGTGCCGGTTCGCACTGCCCGGATCTCGGACGAGTAGGCTCTGTGATCCGCGGTTTCACCGCGAACGACGTAGGCGACGCGGGAGCCGTCGGGACTCATTTGCGGATCGCTGATCGTTTTCAGCGACATGATCGCGTCCAGGGTCCAAGGCTTGTCTCCGGCAAACACGGCGCCTTGCAGGAAAATCGCGAGAAGACTCAGCCGGATCGCTGACGGTACAGGGAACCTTCTACTGGCACCTCTTGTGTCTGTTCGGCTCGGCATCACCGAAGATGATCGCCCAGCGTGCAAAAACGACATCGGGTCGTGACGGGCTCGCGACCCGCGGCCGATTGGGCAGCGCCAAGTACGATGGCTGCTCGTCACGCGATGATGTCTTGGATCGGATTGCCGAAGTCGAGGTCGAGTCGCTTGCGGCCGGGAACTTCAAGTCGGCGGGCGTCGAGACCGAGTTGGCGCAGGACCGTGGCGTGAACGTCGGTCACATAGTGGCGGTTTTCAACAGCATGGAATCCGAGCTCGTCGGTGCTGCCGTGGGTGATACCGGCCTTGATGCCGCCGCCCGCCATCCAGACAGAGAAGCCGTAGGGATGATGATCGCGGCCGGAACCGCCTTCCGCCCCGGGCGTGCGGCCGAACTCGGTTGCCCAGACAACGAGAGTCTCGTCGAGCAGGCCGCGTTGCTTGAGATCTTTGAGAAGGCCCGCGATGGGTTTATCGACTTGCGGACACAGCGCGTCGTAGCTCTTCTTGATTTGCCGGTGGCCGTCCCACCTGCCCGCACCCGAGTTGCCGCCATGGTAGAGCTGCACAAACCGGACGCCGCGTTCGGAAAGCCGGCGCGCGGCGAGGCAGACCTGGCCGAAATCTTTAGTGGTGTCTTCGTCAAGCCCATACAAGCGTCTTGTCTCTGTATTCTCCTGTGAAAATTCCAGAGCTTCGGGCACGGACATCTGCATGCGGAAAGCCAACTCGTAGGATTTGATGCGGGCGCGCAGGGCCGGGTCATCGGGGTATTCGACACGGGAGATGTTGTTGAGCTTCTGAAGCAACTCGAACTCCCGCTGCTGCTCCTGGCGAAACACGTCGGGGCCTGGTGAAGCGAAGGGCAGCGGGTTCTCCGGATCGACCTCGATGCCGATGCCGGCATGCTCGGGGCCGAGGTAGCCCGATCCGTGGGTGCCGTCTCCCCCGCAGCAATCGGCCGGCGGCTGTCCGAGCACGATGTAGCTCGGCAGATTGTCGTTCAGCGATCCGAGCCCATAGTGCACCCATGAGCCGATGGTGGGAAGGTAGCCGAAGAAGATGTGGCGGCCGGTGTGGAATTGAAGCTGCGCGCCGTGATCGTTGTCGGTGGTCCACATCGAACGCACTACCGCCAGATCGTCGACGCATTCGCCGACGTGCGGCCACCAGTCACTCACTTCGATGCCGCTTTGGCCTCGTTTGCGGTAACCCGTCTGCATGGGAAACAGGCGGGTCATGATCTTGCGCCCCGTGACGATCTCCTGAACGTTTTCCCTGACCAACGGAGAGATGAGCGCGTCTTTGTAAGGTGTCTCGGCGATCGTCTTGTCGGCGTACTTGTTGAGAGCAAACTTCGGGTCGAAGCTCTCGACGTGGCTGACACCGCCGATCATGAAAATCCAGATGACGCGCTTCGCTTTCGGTGTGAAGTGCGGTTTTCCGTCGGGCGGGGTCCAGGCCTCTTGATAAGCCTCCGAGGCCAAAGCCCGGTCGCCCTGCGTCATCGTCGCCAGAACAAGCCCTGTCAGACCCATGCCGGCATCGGCGAGAAACGTTCGTCGGCTGGTGCGGTTGCAGGTCAGGCAGTCGGGAATAGGCTTTCGCATAGGGGCTCTAGACCATGATGTCCGTGATGGGGTGGCCGAAGTCGATGTCGAGGCGCTTGCGCCCGGGAATTTCGAGCCGTCTCGGATCGAGTCCCAGCAAGTGCATGACCGTGGCATGCGCATCGGTTACGTAATGGCGGTTCTCGACGGCATGGAAGCCCAGTTCATCCGTGGCGCCGTGTACGTGTCCGCCCTTGACACCGCCGCCGGCCATCCAGATGGAAAAGGCGTAGGGGTGGTGGTCACGTCCGGTTGCGCCTTCCGCTCCCGGCGTGCGGCCGAACTCCGTGGCCCACACGACGAGCGTGTCGTCGAGCATCCCGCGCTGCTTGAGATCCTTGAGCAGTCCGGCAATCGGCTTGTCCACTTTTGAGCAGAGATCGGTATAGCTTTTCTTGAGCGCCTGGTGAGCATCCCACCTGTTGGACGACGTGCCATGGTAGACCTGCACGAAACGCACGTCGCGCTCCGCCAGCCGCCGGGCCGCAAGACAGACTTCACCAAAAGGCCGGGTGATCTCGTGGTCCAGGCCGTAGAGCCGCTCGGTCTCTTCACTTTCCTCGGCAAGTCGCATTGCATCCGGGACGGCCGTCTGCATGCGGAACGCAAGCTCATATGACTTGATGCGCGCCCGCATCTTCGGGTCGTCCGGATACTCGACACCGGCCAATCGATTGAGCTTCTTGAGGAACTCGAATTCGCGTTTCTGCTCGGTTCGGTATACATCCGGACCGGGTGAGGCGAACGGCAGCGGGTTCTCGGGATCGACTTCGATCGGCACGCCAGCATTTTCTGGACCCAGATAGCCCGACCCGTGGGCGCCGACGCCGCCGCAGCAATCGCCGGGCGGTTCTCCCAATACGACGAACTGCGGCAGGTTCTCGTTCAGCGATCCCAATCCATAGTGGACCCATGACCCGACTGTGGGCAGATAGCCGTCGAAGATGTGCCGGCCGGTATGGAACTGCAGGATGGCGCCGTGGTCGTTGTCAGTGGTCCACATCGAGCGGATGACAGAAAGGTCATCGACGCACTCGCCCACATGGGGCCACCAGTCACTCACCTCAATGCCGCTCTGTCCGCGCTTGCGGTGGCCGATCTGAAGCGGAAAAAGATTCATGCGCAGATGCCGCGTGTTGCCGGCTTCGAGCGCCTGGAGATTTTCCTTGACGAAGCCCGCCGTCAGGACATCTTTGTACGGCGTTTCGGCGATCGTCTTGCCGCCGTACCTGGTGACGGCCGGTTTGGGATCGAAACTCTCGATGTGGCTGACGCCGCCGAGCATGAAAATCCAGATAACGCGCTTGGCCTTGGGAGCGAAATGCGGTTTGCCGTCAGGCGGAGCCCAGGCGTCGTTCGGAAGAGTAGTGGCACTGATTCCGTCACGCGCCAATAGCGCGCCGAGCGCCAACCCGGTGAAGCCCATCCCTGCATCGGCAAGAAATGTACGGCGGCTTGGTCCGCAACAACCCGTTGTGGCGAATGGCAGGCGATTCTTCATAACCGGTCTAACGAATCGTGACGAACTCGTTGTGATTGAACATCACGTGCACGAAGCTCTCCCGCGCCCTCGTATGCGGATCGGATGACGGCGGAACCTTTTCGTTCTTTTCCCCGGTCTCGAACGGCTTCAGGTCCGCAGCCGAGGCATAGAGCATTCCTTGCTCATAAATGTAGTTCTCTGACGCTTCCCTTTCCGCCTGGGAAGGAGGACGTCCGAGAAGCATGTCGAACGCATTCTCGACGAACTGGGTGTCGTGACTCTTCTCACGCCCGACCTTGTCGTTCAGAACGCCGGTGAGGACGCGGGACATCTGCAGACTGATCTTGCTGTTCGAGAGCGAAAGGGCCTGGTGCGGAGTGATGCTCTCGTTGCGGCGGAAGCATTCATTCGGGCTGGCCGCATCCCACAAG
>MKWU01003681.1_pt1 | contig 19667 bp, 12 predicted proteins | sample 809101 | NCBI WGS metagenome assembly MKWU01 (sample SAMN05860141, study PRJNA318959) | sponge metagenome | host: Aplysina aerophoba | place: Slovenia: Piran, Adriatic Sea, Gulf of Piran | collected 2013-05-07
TCAGCGCCGAGCACCGGCACGACCTGCTCGAAGTCCTCGAGGACCGGCACGGCGTCCGCTCGACCCTCGTCACCAGCCAGCTCCCGGTCGAGAAGTGGCACGACGTCATCGGAGACCCGACCTTCGCCGACGCCATCCTCGACCGCCTCGTCCACAACGCCTATCGACTCGAACTGAAAGGAGACTCCATGCGAAAGCGGCGCCGACCGTCAGCGCGGCGCGAACACTCGGAGCCGTGAACCAGGCCCGCGTCGCTTCGCTCCGACAGGTGATCGGTTTGCGTCGGAATCAGCGATCGGTTTCGCGTCGGAACGGGTGATCGATTTCACCGGAATGCGCACCCAGCTCCCGAACCGGGTCCGGCAGTCCCGAGTCGACATCTTCAACTGCCTCCGCCAGCCGTTCCACATGAGCCGGCCCCCGCGGAGCGACGACGCCGAACTCCGCGAAGTGTCCCCGGCCGGCCTCCACGTTGGCGTAGACGCACCGGTAGTCGCCGCCGGCGTTCAGGCAGGTCGCGCAGGGCCAGCAGCGCCGATGTCTTGCCGGTCTGCCGCGGCGCGTGAAGCACGAAGTACCGCTTGTCGCGGACGAGACCGAGCAGCTCGTCGACGTTCACGCGTTCGAGGGGCGGAACGTGGTAGTGGTCGTCGGGCCGAATGGGGCCCTCGGTGTTGAAGAAACGCATGAGCGGCTCGCGCAGCGCGTCACGCCACGCGGTGGTCTCGCGTCAGTGACAACCCGCCGTCAGGGCCAGAGATCGCCGAGGTCGAAGGTGATCGCATCGAAGGGGCGGACGCTGATTGGGTCGTTGCCCTGCCCGCTCGCGTTCAGCACCCACTGCCCTGCCCGCAGCACGAACGCCTCCAGCGTGCGGTTCGCCGGGTCCACCAGCCACAGATGCCCAACCCCTTCGCGGGCGTAGACCGGGCGCTTGCCCTGCAGATCGAGCCTGCGTGTCGAGGCCGAGAGCACCTCGCACACCCAGTCCGGCGGGAGTGTGAAGTACGCCGTGTCGGGCAACTCCGCCATCCGCCCCCGGCGCCAGCCCGCGAGGTCGGGGACCAGAACGTCCTCGGCGAGGTGCAGCTCCGGCTCGTCGATGATCCACCAGCCGCCCGGGCCGCCGCGACCCCTGTCGAAGGCTCCGAGGTCGAAGCCCAGCCGCGAGCTGGCCACCGCGTGCGGCGGGGCCGAGCGCGGCTGGGTGTACAGCGTGCCGTCGACGATCTCGGCGACCCGATGCGGCGGCGCGTCAAGCACGTCCTGGTAGGTGGCCCGGCGCGTCCGCGCCGGATCGCCCCTGTGCGTGGTGGCGCTCGTGTTCGCACTCGCCATATCGGGACTCTGTCACGAAGGCTCACTCGTTTTCAGGGGGACCGACAAGGCGCACTGGTGGGTCGTGTCGTTGGGAGCGGACGGCGTGGGTCACGGCGCTTCCGGCACGTAGATGATCTCCCCGCTGTCGAGCTGGTAGGCGACTCCGACCCGCCGGCCGCGGCGGCCCGCGGCATCGTCCACGTCCTCGGCCCGGTAGCGGGTGACCTCGCCGCCCTCCTGCGTGATGATCTCCATCTCCGCCGTGCCGGGGTCCTTGACCATCGTGAAGTCCTCCTGCGTGAGGAACTCCGTCAACTGCCAGCGGCTGACCATGGCCACCATGAGCGCCACGGCGAAGACCATGGCCACGTCGAACAGGTTGGCGATGGCGCCGAGGGGGTCGGCGTCGTCATGAAGCGAGGCGCCGATTCTCCGCCGCCGTCTCCTGCTGGTCATCCGAGCCTCCTCATTCGCGCATCGTCGTTCCTTCGCCGATGAGCCCGCTCACGAACTCGAGATCGTTGAGCGCCTCGCTGTGCCAACGCTGCTTCGCCTGCTGGACGGCGAAGCCGATGCCGCCGACGAAGAGGCCCACGACCGTGGTGGAGAAGGCCACCTGCAGGTTCTCCGCCATCGCCGCGATGTCGCCCGCGGCCAGCCCGACGAGCGCCGGCCCCATCGGGATGAGCGTTCCCATCAGGCCGAGCATCGGGCCCAGCCGGGCCATCGTCCGTGCCGCCGCGAGGTCCTGCTCGCAACCCGCCTCGAAGTCGGCGAGCGCCTTCTCGCGCTGTGCCACCGATCGGCCGTGGGCGAGGAGACGCCCAAGGGCCGGCTTCCACCGCGGCTCGGGGGGCAGGTCGGCGTCGCGGAGCAGCGCCTCCACGTTGTCGCCGTCGAGCCGATCGAGCAGCGGCCGCAGGGCGGACCGGAACCGGAGCCGCGAGAGCCAGGCGCCGTAGGTGCGCCCGGCAAGCAGCAGCGCACGGGCGAAGAGCACCAGCAACAGGACGATGACCGGGACCAGCAGCCCGGTCGAGAGCAGGTACAGCGTGCGCGTCAACAGCTCCATGGATTCAGCCCGCGAGGCGGCGCAGGCGCCGCCGATGGCTCCAGTAGCCGACGAGCATGCCGAGAACCGCGACCCCGGCGACGACGGCATGGGGTCGGGCTTCGAGCGCCGTCGCGCTGCTCTCCACCCCGCCCTGCAAGGCGTACGCGGTCAGCCCGGACGCCAGCATGACCTGACCGACGTGCACGAGCAGGCGCAACTCGACCCGGAGATCGGGATCCGGCAGCAGTCGTCGGATGGCTTCGCTCCCGGCCATACCCGCCGCGACGATGGCCAGGCACAAGACCATAGCGGTCGTCTCGAACGACCATTCCGACGCCGCGTCAAACACCTTCATCTCCAGGTAGAACAGCGCGAGCACCGGGATGACGCCGACCTGGTACGCCGCCAGCCGCCGGACCTGCCGCACCCACCGCACCCGGCCCAACGGTGGCGCGTGCCGCGCCCGCAGCAGCAGGGTGGCCCCGCCACACCCGACGACGCCGTCGAACGCCAGGACCGCGGCCAGTGTCTGGATATCGGCGCCGTCCAGACTCCCCAGGAAGGCGGGCAGGCTCTGGCGAACGACGATCGGATACACGGCATAGGCCACCGCCGCGACCAGAGCGGCGGTGAGCAACCGCCCCCAGGAGCGCTCGATGAACGCCGTTCCCAGCAGCAGGAGCGCGATGCCCGTTCCCGCGGCTATGTCGAGTACCGCTTCCATGGGAATCGGTCTCTCAGGTAGTTCTCCGCCGCCGCAGGACCAGCAACGCGACCGCGAACAGGACCGCGACGAGGGCCGCGCCCAGCCAGGCCGCGCGCGCCGGGGCCGGGCCGTCCGCCGGCCTATCGGCCGGCCGGGGCTCCGCCTCCTCTTCCGCCAGCACCACGCTCGCCTCGGTCAGCTCCACGCTCGTCGTCAGGTTGCGCTGCAGCTCGCTGCGATACGCGGTCGCGAGCTCCGCCGGGGCCTGCTCGGCGATGAAGGACGCCAGCGCCGCATTGTCGCAGACGAACCCGCCGCAGCCCGCCTCGAACTCCTCCACCAGGCGCGTGTGCAGCTCCGCCAGAACCGCCACCTGCTCCGCCGTCGCGTCCCAGAGGCCCTTGCGCACCGTCTCCAGCATCACCGCCGTCATCTCCTGGAGCGCGTAGGGGTTCTCCCGCCGGAAGAACGCCTCGACCCCGAGGTCGTAGCGGTCATCGACGTAGACCTCGTACAGCTCGTTCCACAGCGCGTCGTCGATCGCGGCCGGCTTCATCACGTTCCACCCGTAGGTGTTGCGGAACGTTTCCGCGAAGTGCTCGGCCGACGAGGCTCCGCCTTCCTGCATCTCGCCTATGTAGGCGGGGTTCAATAGCGTCGACCGCGCCTCGGTCCAGACCGTCTCGGTGAGGTCGGTCACCCGCGGCCGGTTCATGTTGCGGAAGTCGTTGAAGTACGCGTCTGCGTCCCGGCCGGTCACGTGGCGGACGGCGAGGCTGAGTCCGCCCATGAACTCGTACACGTGGTCCAGGCTCAGGGCGCCCCAGGTGTGACTCTGGCGCGGCTGCACGACGATCTCCGTATCGGCCAACGCCGCCTCGAAGATGCCCTCGGCGTAGAAGCTCCAGAGCTCGCCCTCGTCGTAGACGGCGCCCATGTTGCGCAGGTACTGGCCGGCAACCTCGGCGTCCTCCTCCCAGCGATCGCCCCGCTCGACCATCTCCATGATCGCCGTCCCGTAATTGCCGTTCACGCCGCCGAACACCCGCAGGGTCGAGAAGCGGCGCGCGTCGGCCGGCGAGAGGCCCCTCTCCTTCATCACTTCCTCGGCGCGCAGGCGGCCCGCGTGGACGAAGTTGTCGTGCTTCTCTTCGTCGCGCGCGTCGGCCGCCATCGCGACGGCGCGGTTGATGAGCGCGAGGCGGGACGCCGCGAGGTCCCGGAGCTGGCCCGCGGTCTGGACGACCACGTCGATGCGGGGCCGGCCCAGGTCGGCCGAGGGAATCAGCCGCAGATCGGCGACCCGCCCGCGCGGGTCCCAGGCCGGTTCGACGCCCAGCAGGTAGAAGATCTGGCCTATCGTAGCCCCCTCGGTGCCGATGAAATCGGTCGGCCAGAGCGTGAACGCGACCTTCCGGGGATACGCGTCGTGCCGCCGCCGGTGCTCCTCGAGTAGGGAGTCGGCCAATCTGCGCCCCACCTTCCACGCCTCCGGCGAGGGCGTCTTCTCCGCGTCGATGGAGAAGAGGTTGCGCCCGGTGGGGACGGCGTCGGGGTTGACGATGGGGTCGCCCCCCGGCGAAGGCTCGACGTAGCCGCCGGCGACGGCGCGCACCACGCTCTCGAGCTCGAGGTCCGAGCTGTCGCGAAGGCCAGCGCGGTGCCGGTCGACGCCGGCGATGCCGGCCTTGAGCGCGAGTACCGCCGGAGCGAGCTCCGGATCCCCGTGAGCCTGCTCGAGGTCGGCCGGCGACACCAGGTCTGACAGCACCGCCTCGGCGCTCTGTCCGGCTGCGCGCCGCGCGTAGGCCCGCCGCGCGGGCTGGCGGTACCGCCGCTCGAAGAGCACCGCGTCGTCCAGCACGTCACGCTTGGCGATGCCCCTGGCGATGTCGATGCGGGCCAGACCGTAGGCGATGGGATCGATCGCCATCAGCTCTGCCGTTCCGTCGACCTCCTCGTCGGAGAACGCCTGCCCCAGCGTGTAGAAGCCCTGCACGACCTTGGCCCCGTCGATCGTCTCGACATGGTTGCTCAGCCGGAAGTAGTCGTCGTCCGACCACGCCGTCTCGGGGTCGAGGCCGAGGTCCACGTGCAGGTCCATGTCCACGGCGAGGCGCCGTATGGTCCTGGCGTGCTCCGCCCTCACCGGGCCGTCCGCCGCGTTGCGATAGCGGTCGAGCCGGTCGCGCAGCGGACGCAGCCCCTCGTAGAGGCCACCCTCCATGAAGGGCGGCGTCAGGTGCGTGACGGTGGCCGCATAGGAGCGCCGCTTGGCGATGATCCCCTCGCCCACATTGCTCATGATGTAGAGGTAGGCGTGCGGGATGCCGCCGATGAGGGCGTCCGACCAATCGAACGACGACAGCGCAATCTGCTTCCAGGGCCGGAACTCCAGGCTCCCGTGCGTGCCGAAATGGATCACGGCGTCGGCCTCGAACGCGCGCCGCGTCCAGAGGTACGATGCCACATAGGGATGCGGCGGTGCCTCGAGCGTCCCGTGCACGAGGCGGAACGTGTCGTCGCCCACCCCCGGCAGCGGCTGCGGGAGCACCACCACTTTGCCGAACTGCACGCGGGCGACCGCGATCGCGGTGTCGTCGCCGCCGCCGACCGTCATGTACTCCCCCGGGGCAGGTCCGTACGCCGCGGCCACCGCCTCACGCATCGCCGGCTCGAGGTGCTCGCCGGCCCATTCCGCGTACTGAGCGGCCGGCACCAGCGCCGGATCCCCCTTGGCCGCGTACTCCTCGAACGCCCCGCGCGCATACGGCCCGAGCACAGGCCCCTGCGCCTGGACGAGCTCCCAGAACTCGTCCTCGGTCTCCGGCAGGCCCTCGACTGTGTACCCGGCGTCGCGTAGCGTGCGCAACAGGTTGAGGAGGCTCGGCACCACCTCCATGTTGCTCGCCGTCATGGCGTTCTTGCCCGGTCCCTTGTAGTAGTAGATGGCTACCCGCTTGTTGCGGTTGGGCGTGGTCTTCAGCGCCAGCCAGCGTTCGACGAGGTCGCAGAAGGTCTCGAGCCGCTCCGGCATCACGTCGAAGATCTCGTAGCCGTGCTCGTCCTCGAACTCCGCCGCAACCGCGTAGGGGGCAACGCCGCCGTCGAGCTCGGGCAGGACCACGCTCAACGTCAGCAGGCCGCCGGCCATGCCCTGCTGGTCGGCGATCCACTCGTCGTGGTCCTGGAAGACGGACAGGGCCGTCAGCATCGGGATGTTCCGCTCCCGAAGCCACGCGATCGCTTCGCGGGAGCGTCCCCGCGAAAGGCGGCCGTGGGGCATGAGGACCACGAGATCCGGATCGATCTCCTGCAGGAAGTCGAGTCGCTTGTCATTGCTCGCGATCGGCACGACGTTCCACCGGCGAGCTTCGAGGGCCCGGATGACGGCATCGACGTGATCGCGGTTCGCGTTGAAGGGGCCGGGCACGCTGGTGAGCAGGGCGATGGTCGGGGCGTCCGGCTTCGCCAGACCCTGCTCCTCATAGTAGGCGCGGAAGGCGGTGACCGTCTCGAACGTCAGGCGGTCGTCGAGGTGGAAGAGGACGTCCATCGCCCGCTCCGCGGGAGGCTGCACCGGATTCGAGCCGAACGCCTTGCCGTCGAGCTCGACGCGGGAGAAGTTCAGCAGCCGGGCGTAGTTCTCGGTGCCGCCGAACCGGAAGTAGCCGCCGACGTGCTCGAGCTGCCGGCCCTCCAGGTTGGTGACGTCGTGCTCGGGGTTGGACACGCCGCGAACGAAGAGGCGCGCGCCGCGCCGCCCCGCCTCCCGGAGCTGCTCGATGTGCGTCTCCTTCAGCTCCAGGCCCCGCCCGTGCACGTACACGACCGGGTAGGATGACGCGCGATCGAGAGCTTCCAGCGCAAGCGGCTCGATGCGGATCGCCTGGTCACCGCGGGCTCGCTCGAGGCGGGCGAGCTGGACGCCGCGGAAGTTCACGAACGCGATCCGGGTAGGGGCCAGGTAGTGTCGATACAGTCCGGCAGCCGTTCCGACCACCGCCAGCGCGAGGACGACCAGCAGAATCGTCCTCCGGCGCGCCTCCGGTCCGAAGGGACGTAGTAGCGCGCTCGTCCGTCTCGTTGCTTCCATCATCGCGCTGCTCCTCGCACCGCAGACTCAGAACGGCGTCACCGTCAGGCTCACCGAGAAGAGCCGGGCCGCAGTCGGGGCTCCGAGAGACTCCTCGTAGTAGGCGTCCATCAGGTTCAGCACCTGCACGCCCACGCGCAGGTCGTCGTTCGGGCGGATGTAGAGCCCCAGGTCGGTGCGGTTGTACTGGTCGAGCCAGACCGGCCGGCCTCGCGACGTCTGGAAGCGCTCGTCGACCCACCGCTGATCGATCGATCCGGTAAGCCGCCAGGAACCCAGCGAGGCGCCTACCTGCATCCCCATGTTGACCTTGTGCCGCGGGACGCGGGACAGGGGATTGCCCGTCGCCAGGTCCTCGCTGCGCGTGTACGTGTAGTTGGCGTAGTAGTTGACCCAGTCGGCCGCCTCACCGTTCGCCACCAGCTCGATGCCCGTCGAGCGCGCATTGGCGACGTTGACCCAGTCGAAGTAACTGCGATCGGCCGAGGCGACGAGCTGCACGAGGTCGGTCATGTCGTTGTGGAAGACGTTGGCCTCCGTCCGAAACGCGCGGCTTGGCTCGTACTGGATGCCGCCGTCGAACGACGTGATGTACTCCGGCCTGAGGTTCGGGTTCGGGAAGCCGGGCGTGGTGCCGTGGAAGACGACGTTCCCGAACAGCTCCGACAGGCTCGGGGCCCGAAACGCGCGGCCGGCCGACGTGCGGACGCGCGCGTTCGGCGTGATGGCGTACAGCAGCGCGACCTTCGGGGAGCCGACGGTACCGAACCGGGAGTGGTAGTCGAGCCGCGCGCCGGGGACCAGCCGCACCTTTTCCGCCACGTCCCACTCGTCCTGCACGTAGGCCGACGCGAGGTTGAATCGTTCCCGGGACCCGTCCGACAGCGGGAACACATCCCCGAGCGGTGGGTCGCGGACGATGCTGACGGACGGATTGAGGGCGCCGGCGGCGAGAAAGTCGGCCTGCAACCCCGCGGCTTCCGCGGCGAGGTCCGCGTCCGAGCCGAGCAGGTTCGCGCGGTCGACGATGAGGCTGTCCCCGAACGTCCCGCGGTCGCTGACGTAGGTGGCCCCGAACACGACGGAGTGATCGAGATTCGGCGTCCAGGTGAACTGCGGCTCGACCAGCAGGCTCTGGATTGCCGTATCCCGCTCGGTGAGGGCGGCGAAGGGGTGCGCGCCGCGCTCCACCGATTCGCTGAGGCCCGAGCCGGGGAGCCCGACGACGGTCGTCTGCAGCGTCGGCGTGCGCGTGTAGTTCTCCTGGAAGATGCGCTGGCGCGAGACGCGCTGACTGACCTTGATCTGCGTTGCCATCGAGCCGGTGCCTCGATGCCGCAGGGTGCCGCCGAGGTTCACCGAGGTGGCGGTCCGGTTCTCGTCGACGGCCGACGGGAGGCGCGCCGTGACGTCGAGTCCGGTCGTGTAGCGCGAGATCCGCGGCAGCAGCGACACCCTCCACGCCTCGGCGGGGGCGAAGTCCAAGCGGCCGCTGAAGCGCACGTCCTCGTACCCGACGTTGCGCAGCGGAATGGTCTGGGAGCCGCTGACGCGCGTCTCGCGGTTGTAGACGTTGTCGATGCGGCGCCGATCGGCGGTGAACGAATAGCCGACGGGTCCCGATTCTCCCCGGGTCGACGCGCCGTACTGGTGGTAGCCGGCGTTCCCCCCGCTCGCGAAGAAGTCGGCGGTCGGAGCTCCGACGCCGGGCCGGGTGATGGCATTGATGGCCCCGGCGAAGGCGTTGGCGCCGTACAGGCTGGAGAACGGCCCGCGGACGACCTCCACCTGCTCCACGGACTGCACCTGCACCAGGTTCAGCTCGGCCAGCGTGCCCGTGCCGAGGTCGTTGGCGGGCAGCCCGTCCACGAGGAAGAGCGCCCGCTTGGTGCCCGGGACGCCCCGCACGACGAGCATCGAATTGGACCGGGCGGCCATGCCCGACCGCTCCACGAAGTCGATGCCCGGAGTTCGGCGCAGGAGGTCCTGCAGGTTGCGGGCCGGGGATGCCGCGATGGCCTCCGCCTCGAGTATGGTGACGCTGGCTGCGACCTCGGAGAGCGCGCGCTCGGTCTGCGTGGCGGTCACCACCACACTCTCCTCGAACTCCAGCACGGGGAGCTCGATGCTGAGTCGAACGAGCTGCCCGCCCGCCACCGTCACTGGCGACGTGAGCGGCGCAAACGCCTCCCGCGTGACGGTCAGCTCGTAGGCGCCGGCGGGGACGCCGTCGATGGCGAACGTGCCGTCCGCCTCCGTGGTGGCCGCCATCCCCGTGCCGTCGAGGACCACGAGCGCGGCCGGGAGCGGCGCGCCGCCGTCCTCGGCAATGACGGTTCCCTGAATGGAGCCACCTTGTCCGAGGCCGAACGCGGGACCTGCTCCCAACAGTCCGGCCGCTACGAGCACGGCCAACGCAATAGGAAGAGCACTTCGGCTACCTGCACACACTCTCATTTCGCACCTCCGCGGCCGCTCGCGCGCCGGACCTGCCGGCCGACGAGCCGCCGATTCCCACAATCCGAAACGGCCGACACGCGGACGCGCTCGCGAGAGGCGTCCGGGTCGACATGGCGAGGGAGGTGCTACGCGGGAGGTCCGCGGGTGAGGCCGGAGTCGAAGGCAGTCCTGAAGCCGGGCGCGGCGCAGTTCGACGCGGCGGGGGACGCCAGCAAAGCCGGCGCCGCGAGCGCGGGCGCTGCCGCCGACGCCAGGACGGAATGATCGCGGAGACAGCAGACGACGCAGTCGTGGTCGTGACCGTCGAGGCTCCCGTCGTCGTGCCCGTGAGACACGAAGCCGGCCGGTAGCAGGAGGCACGCCAGCACCAACGCGGTAGATGCGATGGCGCGGCGCGGCTTCGGCGTCGTCATGGCGCCTGCCTGCACGGGGACGGAATGGCTCGGTTCATTCCCCCGTCGCGCCGCCGCGCCCGATGCGGATCAACTCGCGGCCCGTCCTGACGAGCAACGCGCCGTCGACGGCGGCGACGCCGTAGACGCGCTCGGAGACGGTCAGCGAGTTCCTGGCCAGCTCGATCGGCTCGGCCACGTCCGCGGCGAGGACCGTCGCCACGCCGTCGACCCCGAACACGTAGACGCGATCCCCGTTGACGATGGACGTCGCCCACGCCGGCGACGGCAGGCGAGCCGCCCACCGCGACCGTCCGGAGCCCTGCTCCAGGCAGCGGATGACGCCCAGCGAGTTGATCAGGCAGACCGCCCCGCCCGTCACGACCGGCGACGACATGCCCGCCGTCGCGCCCCGGCCACGCCAGAGGACCTTGTCGCCCGCCAGGGGCCCGCGGTGCTCGATCGGCACGGCGAGAGTGGACCGCGAGTCCACCGAGGGCACGACGATGCGCCCTCCGGCGAGGACCGGGGACGAGAGCCGGTTGCCCGACAGGTCGTCGATCCACCAAACCCGCTCGCCGGTACCCGCGTCGTAGGCCTCGACCGCGCCGTCGACGCTGATCACGACGATCTCGCCCCCGCCCCGGGGCACCACGATCGGCGTGGTCCAGGCAGACGTGGCGGGTCGGTCCGCCTTCCACCGCGTCTCGCCCGTGGCCGCGTCGACGGCCAGCAGGTACGACGGACCGTCGTGCGCGGCCAGAACGAACAGCGCCTCGTCGTTGCCGGCGAGCGAGCTGCCCAGGCCGTAGCCTTTGATCTCGCCATAGTCCGCCTTCAGCGACCGCGACCAGAGCGGCTCGCCGTCGTGGCTCAGGGCGCCGAGGTCACCGCTCTCGAACAGGTAGTAGACACGCTCCGCGTCGACCCAAGGCGTGGGTGCGCCCTTCGCCACGATGGGCGTGACCGGGACCGGCTGGCTCGACGCCAGGGTGTGGCGCCACCGCAGCACCCCGGTCTCCGCGTCGACCGCCTCGACGATCTGCGTCTCGCGCCGCGGGCCGTCGATGGCGGTGACGACCACGACGCCGTCCCAGACCACGGGGCTCGACTGGCCGTAGCCTCCGACTGCGTGCCGCCACGCGACGTTCTCCTCGTCCGACCAGGTCAGCGGGATGTCGCGGGCCGGACTACGACCGAACGCCGGTCCCCGGAAGCCGGGCCAGCGCCGGGCACCGGCCAACCCCGGCGGGGCATCGACCGCGGCCTCGGGGCGCCGCCGCACGTCGACGACGTCGCTCAGCCGGAGTGAAGCGACCTCGATCCGGTTCACCTCCGCGTTGATCCGGCCGTGCGCCGCGCCCCCCGCGATGTGCAGCACCCCGGGCCCCGCGACCAGCGCGTGGTACGCGCGATCCGGCTCGATGGCGTATGCGAGCGTCTCCCAGGCGTCCGCGCCGGCGTCGAGCCGGAACAGTTGGTTCGCGTCGCTCAGGTACAGGTTGCCGCCGGTCGCGGCGACGCCCAGGCCGCCGCCCCCGCGGCGTCCGCGCAGGGGAGGCACGGGCGCGGGCGCCAGGGTCCGGGTCCGCAGGTCCAGCCGCTGCACTACGAGCTCGGGCCCCCGCGGCGTCATGCCGCCGGCGACCCAGATGGCGTCGCCGTGGACGGCCGCGGCAAGCGAGTGCAGGTGCAGGGTCGCCGTTTCGACCACGGTCCACGCCACCGGATCCGCGTCGAGGTCTGCGACGAGGGTGTCGGCGCGCCAGTCCTCGGCCGGCACGGGAGGCGGACGGCGACGCGCGCCCGGAGCCGCAGCCTCGGCGGAGGGCGCCCAGCCGCCGATCACCCAGAGCTCGCGCCCGACGACGACGGCCGCGTGGCCCGTCCTGCCCGACGGCATCGGGGTCAGCTCGATCCACCGCCGGTTCGTCCCGTCCCAGCGCTCGAGGCCGCTGCGGACTCGAAAGGCGCCCGCGACGTCGACGCCGCCCACGCGGTAGAGGTCCTTCCCGTCGGCGACGAGCACGGCCCCGCGTACCGCATCGCCGGTCCACACCGTCGACCAGGACGCGTCACTCGGCGAAAGGGCGTAGAGCGCCGCCTGCCCGATGCTTGCGGCTGCGCGGGAAGCGGGCCGCTGCTCTCCCGAATGCACGTAGAGCACGTCGCCGACCCACGCCCCGGAGGGGTCGGACGACGCGTGCGGGAGAGAAGGCGCGGTCTCGGGCAGTGCGGCCGGCGCCAAGGGGTTCTGCAAGGAAGGCTGCGCGTACGCCGTCGTGCCGGCGCCGGGACCTCCTCCGACTGCCAGGGCGAGAGCGAGTGTGGCGCCTGCTGTCGAAATGCGTCGCATGGTCGTCTCCCAGTCTCCGCACGCTCGTCGTCGGGTCACGCCGATGTCGGCGCGGCCGCGTCAGGTGGCGTCGCGTCCGAGGTGGGCGCCCGCGTCAGGTCGTTCGCCGCCTCCGCAGTACGAGCAGCGCAACCGCGAACAGGGCCGCGACGAGGACCGCGCCCAGCCAGGCCGCGCGGGCCGGGCTCGGCCCGCTCGCCGCCGCATCGGCCGGCCGCGGCTCGGCATCCTGCTCCGCCAGCACCACGCTCGCCTCGGTCAACTCCACGCTCGACGTCAGGTTGCGTTGCAGCTCGCTGCGATAGGCGGCCGCAAGGTCCGCCGGGGCCTGCTCCGCAATGAACGACGCCAGCGCCGCGTTGTCGCAGACGAACCCGCTGCAGCCCGCCTCGAACTCCTCCACAAGGCGGGTGTGCAGCTCCGCCAGCACCGCCACCTGCTCCGCCGTCGCGTCCCAGAGGCCCTTGCGCACCGTCTCCAGCATCACCGCCGTCATCTCCTGAAGCGCGTAGGGGTTCTCGCGACGGAAGAACGCCTCCACCCCGAGGTCGTGGCGGTCATCGACGTACACTTCGTAGAGTTCGTTCCACAGCGCGTCGTCGATCGCGGCCGGCTTCATCACGTTCCAGCCGTACGTGTTGCGGAACGTCTCGGCGAACTGCCCGGCCGACGAGGCGCCGCCCTCCTGCAGCTCGGAGATGTAGGCCGGGTTCAGCAGGGTCGACCGCGCCTCGGTCCAGACCGTCTCGGTGAGGTCCGTCACCCGCGGCCGCTGCGCGTTGCGGAAGTCGTTGAAGTAGGCGTCGGCGTCCCGGCCGGTCACGTGGCGGACGGCCATGCTCAGCCCACCCATGAACTCGTACACGTGGTCCAGGCTGAGCGCGCCCCAGGTGTGGCTCTCCCGCGGCTGCACGACGATCTCGGTGTCCGCGAGCGCCGCCTCGAATATGCCCTCGGCGTAGAAGCTCCAGAGCTCGCCCTCGTCGTAGACGGCGCCCATGTTGCGCAGGTACTGGCCGGCAACCTCGGCATCGTCCTCCCACCGGTCGCCCCGCTCGACCATCTCCATGATGGCCGTCCCGTAGTTGCCGTTGACGCCGCCGAAGACCCGCAGGGTGGAGTAGCGGCGCGCGTCCGCGGGCGACAGGCCCTTCTCCTTCATCACCTCTTCCGCCCGCAGGCGCCCCGCCTGGACGAAGTTGGCGTGCGCGTCCGCATCGCGCGCCTCGGCCGCCATCGCGACCGCGCGGTTGATGAGCGCGAGGCGGGAGGCGGCGAGGTCCCGGAGCTGGCCGGCGGTCTGCACGACGACGTCGATGCGGGGCCGGCCGAGGTCGGCCGCCGGCATCAGGCGCAGGTCGGCGACGCGGCCGAACGGGTCCCAGACCGGCTCGACGCCCAGCAGGTAGAAGATCTGGCCTATCGTCGCGCCCTCGGTGCCGATGAAGTCGCTCGGCCAGAGCGTGAACGCGACCTTCCGGGGATAGGCGTCGTGCCGGCTCCGGTGCTCTTCGAGGAGCGCTTCCGCCAGCCTGCGGCCCACCGCCCACGCCTCCGGCGAAGGCGTCTTCTCGGCGTCGATCGAGAAGAGGTTGCGCCCGGTGGGGACGGCGTCGGGGTTGACGATCGGGTCACCCCCGGGGGAAGGATCGACATAGCCGCCGGCGAGGGCGCGAGCCACGCTCCCGAGCTCGAGGTCCGAGCTGTCGCGCAGGCCGTCGCGGTGGCGGTCGATGCCGGTCACGCTCGCCTCCAGCGTCAGGACCGCGCGGGCGAGCTCCGCGTCCCGGGCGGCGCGCTCCTCGAGCTCGACCTCGGCGGCCCCGACCGCGGCGTCGAGGCGCCGGTCGAACGCCGCGTCGTCGAGAATCTTGCGCAGTCGATCCGCCGCAGGCTTGTCGACGCCCCGAAGCTGGCCGTCCAGCGTCGCGCGGTGCTCCCGGTAGAAGGCCACCGCAGACAGCGTCCGCCCTATGTCCTCGCTGGCGGCGGCCGCCAGCCCCTTGGCCGATTCGTGGCGCCAGGCCCGTTCGAGGGCCTCGACCTGCGGCGCGTCGAGGGCAAGGGCCAGCCGCTCCGCGGCCAGGCGCCGCTTCTCCTCCTCCACCCGGTCGACGAGCCCCGGGTCCTTCAGCAGCGCGAACGTCCGCTCGCGGAGCGCCCCGTCCTGCATCGCCTCGAGCAGGGCGAACACGTCCGGGTCCTCGGCGATCTCGATGGCCTCGGCCATCGGCGGGATGACGGCGGCGATGGTCCTGGCGCGCTCGCGCTGCACCGGATCGAGCAGTTGCGAGGTCCGCGCGAACTCCTGCTCGGACTGCAGCCGCTCGACGAACTCGACCTTGCGCGGATGCGGCAGGATGCGCGCCACGAGGTCCTCGAGCTCGCCCGCGCGGGCCTTCGACGCCGTCGCCTTCGGCCGGTTGCGGCTGCCGGTGCCCATCGAGATGAAGCCGCGGATGATGTCGTCGTCCGAGGGCCGGCGCGCCGCTTCCCGCCAGGCGCGGGCGTGCTGTCGATCGGCGTCCGCCACCAGGTCGGCGAGGACCGCCTCGGCATCCCTGCCCGCGACGCGACGCGCATAGGCTCCGCGCGCGCGCTGGCGGTAGCGGCGGTCGAAGAACACCTCGTCCTCGAGGTCGTCGGCTTCGACCGCACCCTTGACGGTGTCGATGCGGGCGAGGGCGTAGGCGATGGGATCGATCGCCATCAGCTCCGCCGTCGAGTCGACCTCGGTCGCGGTGAAGGCGCTCCCGAGGGTGTAGAGCCCCTGCGCGACCTTCTCCCCGTCGATGGTCTCGACGTGGTTGCTCAGGCGGAACATCTCGTCCGCCGACCACGCCGCGTCGGGGTCCAGGCCGAGGTCGACGTGCAGGTTCATTTCCGCCGCCAGACGCCGGATCGTGCGCGCGTGCTCCGCCCGCACCGGGCCGTCGGCCGCGTTGCGATAGCTGTCGAGCCGGTCCCGCAGCGGGCGCAGCCCCTCGTAGAGCCCGCCCTCCATGAACGGCGGCGTCAGGTGGGTCACCGTGGTGGCGTAGGAGCGGCGCTTGGCGATGATCCCCTCGCCGACGTTGCTCATGACGTAGACGTAGACATGCGGGAGCCCGCCGACGAGGGCGTCCGACCAGTCGAAGGTCGAGAGCGCAATCTGCTTCCACGGCGTGAACTCCAGGCTGCCGTGGGTGCCGAAGTGCATGACGGCGTCCGCCCCGAACGCGTTGCGGGTCCACAGGTAGGAGGCCACGTAGGGGTGCGGCGGCGCCTTCCGCGCGCCGTGCACGAGCCGGAACGTGTCGTCGCCGGCGCCCGGCAACGGCTGCGGCAGGATGACGACGTTGCCGAACTCGACGCGGGCGACGGCCAGCGCGGTCTCCTCGCCCTCGCCGACCGTCATGTACTCGCCGGGGGCGGGTCCGTACTGCTCGACGACGGCGTCGCGCATGCCCGGCTCGAGGTCCTCCGCCAACCACGCGGCGTACTCGCCGGCCGGGACCAGCGCCGGCTCGCCGGCAGCCACGAACTCCTCGAACGCGCCGCGCGCGTACGGTCCGAGCACCGGCCCCTTCGTCTGGACGAGCTCCCAGAACTCGTCGTCGGTCTCGGGGAGCCCCTCGACCGTGTAGCCGGCGTCGCGCAGCGAGCGCAGCAGATTCAGCAGGCTCGGCGCCACCTCCATGCTGCCGGCGTTCATGGCGTTCTTGCCCGGTCCCTTGTAGTAGTAGATGGCGACGCGCTTGTCGCGGTTGGGCTTCGCCTTGAGAGCCAGCCAGCGCTCGACGAGGTCGCAGAAGGTCTCGAGGCGCTCCGGCAGCGCGTCGAAGATCTCGTAGCCGTCCGCGTCCGTGAACTGCGCCGCCACCGCGTAGGGCGCGATGCCGCCGTCGAGCTCGGGCAGGACCACGCTCATCGTGAGCAGGGCACCGGCCATTCCCTGCTGGTCGGTCGCCCAGTCGTCGTGGTTCTGGAACACGGACAGGGGCGTCAGCATGGGAATGTCGCGCTCGCGCAGCCACGAGATGGCCTCGTCCGCGCGGCCAAGGGTGAGGCGCCCGTGCGGCATCAGGACCACGAGGTCCGGCTCGATCTGCCGCAGGAAATCGAGGCGCTTCTCGGTGGCGGCCAGCGGGTAGACGTTCCACGCGCGGCCTTCGAGGGCGCGGATGAAGGCGTCGACGTGATCCCGATTGGCGTTGAAGGGGCCGGGCACGCTCGTGAGCAGGGCGATCGTCGGCGCATCCGCCTTGGCCAGCCCCTGTGCGTCGTAGTAGTCGTCGAACGCGTCGACGGTCTCGAAGGTCAGGTCGTCGTCCAGGTGGAACAGCACGTCCATCGAACGCTCGACCGGGGGCTGGACGGGGTCGGCGCGGAACGCCTTGCCGTCGAGCTCCGCCCGCGAGAAGTTGAGCAGCCGGGCGTAGTTCTCGGCGCCGCCGAACTCGAGGTAGGCGTTGGCCGCGTCGAGCTGCGGGCCGCGCAGGTTGGTGACGTCGAGGGCCGGGTTCGTGGCCCCCTGCACGAACAGCCGCGTCCCGCGGCGGCCGGCCTCGCGCAGGTGCGCGAGCTGCGCCTCGTCGAGCTGCAGACCGCGCCCGAACACGTAGACCACCGGATAGCCGGCGGCGCGGTCCAGCGCCGCCATGTCCAGCGCCTCGACGCGCACCGCCCCGCTCTGGCGCGCGCGCTCGATGCGGGCGAGCTGGAAGCCGGGGAAGTTGACGAAGGCCACCCGCGTCACCGCGAGATAGTGCTGGTAGGCGACGAAGCCGCTCCCGAGCACCGCCGCCGCGAGCAGGGCCGCCGCGATCCGCTTCCGATGGGACCACAGCTCCGCCAGTCGCCGCCGTATCGCCCGCGTTCGTGTCGGTTCTGTCGTGGGAGTCATCGGGCTTCCCCTCCGTCTGCTACTGCCTGCTACTGCCTGCTACTGCGTCGTTCGCGTCCACACACTCTGCGAAGCGCCTGTTTCCGGACCGGCGTCACCGTCAGGCTCGGCTACGAGACGCCCGAGCGCCGGCTCGACGGGGTTCCCGGTAGAGCGGCCTCCATCCACGCGCGGCACCCAACGCACCACGCGCCGGAGGTTGCTGGCGCTGCGCGTCGCACCGGCCCTCTTCGGGACAGCCAAAGCCCGCGAACTCGGTGCGCGCGGACTCGTCGGCACCCCGACCAGCGCGAACTCGCTCGACTCGGACGCGCCGCGGGCCACAACCGGGAGTACTCCGGCGGCGCGCCGGACCCGGGAGCCCTGCGCTCACTGCGTTCGCGCGCCGGCCCGGCCCGATCCCCGGGGACCGGCCAGCCGGTTGGTGTTGGTGGAGGAGGAGCTACGCAGGCGGTCCGCGCGTCGTCCGGGTGACGAGCGCGGCGGCGCGGCCGCGCCGCGGACCGGTCGACGCGGCGGCGGCGGTTGCCGCTTCGGGCGCCGAGGGCGCGGCCGCCGTCGTCGTCGTTACGGGGGAATGGTGTCGGAGGCAGCAGAGGATGCAGTGGTGGTGATCGTCGCCGCCGGCATCCCCGTCGTCATGCTCGTGCGAGACGAAGCCGGCCGACAGCAGCGCGCACGCCAACAGCAGCGCCACGAAAGCGGTCGGCCGGCTCGGCTTCGTCATGATCGTCCCGGATGATGGTTCCGGCGTGTCGTTCGTCGTCGTCTCGGACAGATGTATGCGGACCCGTCAGTCGAGCTCGACGATGGTGATGGCGTTCCAGTTGTTCATCGGGATCAGCAGCCGGTTCCGCTTCGAGTCGTAGGCCATCGAGGCGGCGCTCGGAATGCCCGTCGCCACGATCTCGGCCGCCTCTCCCGGACGGATGCGCGAGACCGTGCCGATCCGGACGCTCGAGACGTACTTCGTGCCGTCGCCCAGAACGACCAGCCCGTCGTTGCCGCCGTCGACCGCGTGCTCGGTGCGAACGAGATCGCCGGCCGGCGAGAACGTGAGCACCGCGTTGTCGTTGACGTTCACGACGACGACGTTTCCGTCCGGGTCGAAGGCGATGCCGTTGGGCCGGGCCAGGGGCGCTCCCTCGACGACGACCGACGCTTCTCCGTCCGGCGCGATCCGGTAGACCCGCCAGGTGCCGCTCTCCTCGGTCCCCGTCTGCGTGGCCCAGATGGTGCCGTCCTCGGCGACCTCGATGTCGTTGAAGCGCTGCGCGTCCTCCACGGTAACGCTGCCGCGCGGCTCGCCGCTCTCCATGTCGAACCAGCGCACGACGTTGATGTCGGCCACGTACAGCAGCCCGTTGACGATGTCGCTGCCGAGCGGGTGATTCAGCGTCAGGCCGTTCCGGTCGACGCCGATCCACTTCAGCGTATGGGTCGTGCCGTCGGGGTTGATTAGCGAGATGTAGCCGTCGTTCGGGATCACGTCCTGGGCAATCCCGGCGTTGACCGCGACATACAGGTCGCGGGCCTCGTCGTAGGCCATGCTCTCGGCGAAGCGGAAGCCGCCGAAGGTCTTGGCGTTCGACGACAGGTCGAGCGGTGCACCGGCCATGAACGGCGGATCGGGCGCGTCCTGCGTCTGCGCCCCGGCGGTCGCGGAAACTGCGGCGCACGCGGCCAGCAGCGCGGTGACGGTCATCCATCGAGATGAAGTCCGACTTCTAGGCGGACGTGACATGGTGCTTCTCCTTCTTCGGGCGGTGGTTCTCGGGAGCGCGATGCAGGCACCGGCGTCCGAGCGTGCTGCAGGCCGATCCCGGCCACGGGAGTCGATGAGAGTGCGGGACGTCGCAACGGCGTGCGACGAGGCAGTTACGCGGGTGGACCGCGCGTCGGACGGATGCCGAGCGCCACGCCGCGTTCACCGTCCGCGACGGCGGAGACTACGGCACGGGCGACGAGATCCGGCGCCGACGACGCGGGCGCGCCGTCGGACTCGACTCCCGACAGGTGCCGGAAGTGACAGGCGTCGCAGTCCGCGTGATCGGCCGCCTGCCCGTCGTGCTCGTGGAGCACGACGCCGACCGGCGTGATCGCGAGCACGAGGAGCAGTACCGCGGCCCAGACCGCGGTCCGCTTCGGCGGCACCATCCGCCTATTCAAGAGGGAAAGGCGAGCCGGAGTCAAGCGCGCCCGTGCGGTCCGACGCCACGGGGGCCGCGTTCGCGCTCTGCGACCGGCCCTTGTCGCCCCGGGCAATCTCTGCTAGTGTCCCCCGCCGCAAGTTCTTGACCAGTAAATCGGCTTGTGGTACGGTCGGCCCGGAAGAGAGGGCCGTGCCGAATCATTACACGCGTGAGGTGCCGGAGGTTTCGGACGCGCAGCGCGAGGA
>MKWU01003682.1_pt1 | contig 19663 bp, 13 predicted proteins | sample 809101 | NCBI WGS metagenome assembly MKWU01 (sample SAMN05860141, study PRJNA318959) | sponge metagenome | host: Aplysina aerophoba | place: Slovenia: Piran, Adriatic Sea, Gulf of Piran | collected 2013-05-07
GGTACACAGATGGCAGAGGGCCGGGCGGCTGCGCGCACACGCCTACAGCGACAGACCCCGATACCTGTACGAAATCCCCGATCCACAACCGACCGAATGGCCAGGACCAAGCCCAAAACAGGGACCTTTCCCCGATCTTGCCGACCAACGGAGTAGTGAGGTGCAGTATGGAACGTAGTCTTGGGCCTATAGACGTCCCGTCGGCTGCTCGGAACCGGCTGGCTATGGGCGTTGGCCCGGGACGACCGCGCTTGGGGCGGGCCCGACCCGCCGGGCGTGGCGTACTTCATATGCGCCCGGTCGTGGCGGCGAGCATGCCGAAAGGTTCCTCGATGGCTTCGACGGCATCCTGCAGAGCCTGCCCCCGCGAAGGCGGGGGTCGACGGTTACGCGGGTTACAACCGGCTCACCGGTCCAGGCCGCAAGGGCGGCGCGCTGATACGGCTCGCATACTGTTGGTCCCATGCGAGGCGCCGGCTCCGCGAAATCTACGACAGCAGCCGCGGCCGAGGGATTGCGCCGCATCGCCGAACTCTATGCCATCGAAACAGGCGATACATGCCTGGAAGCCCGCCAGGGGATCGAGCCTCGTGCATCACAGCGACCGCGGCGTCCAATACCTGTCGATCAAATACTCCGAACGCTTGGCCGAAGCCGGGATCGGCCCTTCGCTCGGCAGCGTCGGCGACAACTACGACAACGCGTTGGCCAAAACGATCAACGGCCTCTACAAAGCCGAGGTGATCCACCGGCGCGGCCCCTGGAGATCGCTCGAGGCCGTCAAATACGCCACCCTCGATTGCGTCGATTGGTTCAATAATCGCCGCCTGCTCGGCTCCATCGGCGACATCCGGCCTGCTGAAGCCGAAGCAAATCACTACACCGCCAGCGAAAACCTCGATATGGCTGCATGACTCAAACCAACCTGCCTCCGGGAAGCCCGAGACGGTTCAAGTCTGAAGAAAATCAACCACTTACACAAAGCATACGCGACTTGCACCTAAGTCATCTGCCGATTTAGATTACCCCCTTGCGAGAATCGTTGCATATTGGGCGTGCATGAGCGCAAAGCAAAACGAAAAAAATCGAGAAGAAGAGAGTTCCGTGCGGGCCAGCCTGCGCGACCTCGCCTTCCCCGAGTCTCTAGACACGTCAGAAGATGATGTAGTCGGTCGATTATACGTACCCGCCATGAGCGCTGCCGTTCGCTATGACCGGGGCGTCGGCTATTTCACGTCTGGGTGGCTAACCTATGTTGCCGAGGGCCTTGCGGCCCTTGCTGAGAACAGCGGCAAGATGCGGCTCATCACGAGCCCGCACCTGTCGGCAGAAGACTGGAGCGCCGTGAAGCAGGGTGAGGACGCGAAGTCCGACCCCCACGTTCTTTCCACGCTCAGCGGCGTGATCGACGATTTGGAAGGTGCAGCGAAGTCAGAGCCGCTCAGGGTCTTGGCGTGGATGATCGCCGATGGTCTCCTCGAGATGCGGATCGCTGTCCCTACGGCGAAGCTTAGTGGCGACTTCCACATTAAGATAGGCGTTTTCCAAGACCCACAGGGCGACTACATCGCCTTCCACGGTTCACCAAACGAAACCGCCGGAGGCTTCCGGAATTTCGAGAAACTGCACATCCATCTCGGCTGGGCGGGTGACCGAGACGCGGAGCATGCCGGATCGATAGCGAAGGCCTTTGACCGGATCTGGGCCAAGCACGACCCAAATGTGCGCTGCTTTGAACTCCCGACTGCAATTCAAAAACGGCTCGTCAGATTCGCAAAGCGAACCCCACGCCCTTACGTCCTCCAAGAGCGTACAAAAGTCCCGGAGGAGAGCAAGTGGCGACACCAAGACGCCGCTTTGGCCGCTTTTATGAAAGCACGTGCCGGCGTCCTTGCCATGGCAACCGGCACGGGGAAAACCCGGACCGCGCTTATGGTAGACGCCGAACTAAGAGAACGCAAACTTGTGCGCTCGACTATCGTAGCAGCATATGGCACTGATCTGCTCGATCAGTGGCACAGCGAACTTGTGAAGCACGATCAAGTCGACCTCGTCTATCGAGCCTACGAACATCACTACGAGCTTGACAAATTTCGGCTCTCTAAACGTCCCGCTTGTCTGATTACCAACCGCCGCAAGCTCGCCGAAATCATACCTCGTTTATCTGCCGACCGCATTGCAGAAACATTCATAATTTGCGACGAGGTACACGGCTTCGGCGAAGGTGGTTTGGTCGCATCTCTGAATGGAAAGATCCAACAATTCCCTTATAGGCTGGGGTTGAGTGCGACACCAACACGTGAATACGACGACGCCGGAAACGATTTCATTGAGCGCGAAATTGGTCCCGTAATCTTTCGATTCGAAATCCATGAGGCAATCCAACGGGGCATTCTATGCGAGTTAGACTACCACGCTATTGAATTTCAGTACTCTGATGTTGATCGAGCTGATGTACACACCGCATTCGCTCGACAGCATGGGCGGGAGGCCAACGGTGACACGGACCGTAAGCAACTATACATGGACCTCGCTCGGGTCAAGAAGCTATCAAAGGAGAAGGTTCCGCTATTCGAAGACTATGTCGCACGTAATCCCGATATTCTTCGTCGCTGCATCTTGTTTGTTGAACAGGCCGATTACGGTTCGTTGCTGCAACCCCTTTTGCTGCGAGAGCGGATAGAATATCATACATATTATCGCGATGACGATCGGGAGAACCTTAGACGGTTTGCACGAGGCGAGCTGGATTGCCTTATTGCATGCAAGCGAATATCTGAGGGCATCGACATCCAGTCCGTGAACAACATCGTGCTGTTTGCGACCGCCAAGGCACCAATCGAAACGGTTCAGCGGATCGGGAGGTGCCTTCGTATTGATCCCAAGAATGGTGACAAGCGCGCAAAGGTTGTGGACTTCATCAAGACCGACGACGGCGACGAGCCACCACCGCCTGATGCCCCCTTGTCAACAGACGATAAGCGGCGCGCCTGGTTCGAAGGACTGGCGGCCGTCCGAACGGAGGATGCGGAGTGCCGAGAGCCATGATCGACAAAGCAGTCCTGGAGGCGGTCGATGTCGTCTGCAAGGAAGACGGCATGGGCGGAGCCTATACGAGCGCGTTAACGGCACTTATTGAGAATGCTATGCTCGATAGCCTCGACCCGTCGGATATTCACGACCTCTTGGACCAAATTGGTATAGAGGACCACACAGATGAAAATTAGGGTCACGGACTGGCGATGCGTAAACCTACGGATCGGCGAAGGGAGCGAGTCCTTCGAGCTCGGGGAACCCCCGGCGCGTTGGTCACTCATTCAGATGCCGAATGGGTTAGGCAAGACGTCCACGATGACCCTCATCCGCGCAGTGCTAGGTGGGGAGGATCTCAGCCCCGAGACGGTTCGCGGCTTTAGAGCCAGTGACGCCGTCGAAACTGGCGTATTCGAACTTGGCTTAATGATTGAGGGACGACGCGGGGGACCGCCGAAACGTTACCGTCTGACAGCGGAATTAGACTTTATGGAAGGGACCTATCAATACTCAACTTTGAGGTCCCAAGAACGTGGTGGTGGCCGCGAACCGGGTCTGGTTCTCCCCCCTGACCTCAAACACATCCTGAAGTCGGAATTCATCAGGTTGTTCGTTTTCGATGGCGAACTGGCGCGCGATATCCGCGACCTTAACAAGGTAGCGGCGGATCGCGCGATTCGAACGTTGTATCAACTCGACGATATCTCTACCCTGCAGGAGCAGGTGCGAGCAGCAGTGACGAAGCGTCAAGAGGACCTAGAGCGCACTTCGGGAAAAACAAAGAAGGGCGTTTCGCGCCATCAAAAAGCGTTCGATGATGCCGCGGCATTAGTAAAGTCGCTGGAGAAGGAGTTGAGAAAAAAAAGGGCAGCATGCACCAAACTCCAAAAAGAACTGGAAAGGGTTGAGGCAGACATTGCTTCACACATTGCGCGCAATGGGGACCTTGAGGATCGGCGTAAGGACCTGGACACCCAGGCCCGCGATCTTGATGGTGACATTCAATTGTCAACAAGCCAAGCAGTCCAGGCTTTTCGAAACCCCACCACACTTTCACCGGCTATCACATCCCGTCTCACGGAGCTTGGGGCAACGCTGACCCGAGCACGGCTGCCGAAGAGCGTTTCTTCTGACTTTTTTGATGAGATTGCCGACGAACGAGAGTGCATCTGCGGTCGCCCTATCGGTTCGACGGAACGGGGAGAGCTTGCCCGGCGCAAGGAGCAATATCTCGCGCAGGACCAGATTTCCGCTATCGCGGTCATGAAAGAGCGCCTCAATACTAGTGCCGCAACGGAGAGGGGATTTAGCGTGTTTTGCGAAATCCTCCAAGAAAGGCTGGAGGAACGCCAGGCCAATGAGAAAGCCATGGCGCGTTTGAGGCAGGAGGCCGAGGACCGGGGTGATAAAGACATAGGCCCGCTCACGAAACAGGAAAGCGAGATTAAAGCCGGCTTGGCGGGGCTCGAAGCACAGATTGAGGCTCTCCAAACCGCCGAACCAGTGAAGCAGTCTGCGTACCAGTCCACTAGGAGAACCAATATTCCGCTCGCTCGCCGGCACCGTGATGAGTGCAAAGCGACCCTTGAGGAGGCTCAGGCTTCCTACCGCCTGACTCGACAACGCGACCTGCTTCTCTCCCAATTGAACCGCATCGAGACAAAAGCGCTTGCCGATCTGCGCGAAGTGATTCGTAAAGAAACGAATGACAGACTCGCGACCCTTGTTCAAATGGAAGACCTTCGCGTCGAGCGGATTGACGGCGCGCTGGAGCTAAGTTCGAACAAGGCGGCCAATAAGGACGGTGTAAGCGAGGGACAAAGCCTGTCAGTAGCATACGCGTTTCTAACCGCTCTCCTTTCAAAAGCCCCATTTGAGCTGCCGTTCATCGTCGACAGTCCCGCCGTCTCGCTGGACCTTGATGTGCGCAAAGAGGTTGGCCGGGTTATTCCAACATTATTCGAGCAGATGATCCTGTTTGTTATTTCGAGCGAGCAAGCTGCTTTTGCGGAGAGCTTTTACGAGCGCGAAGACACGCTGTTCGTTACGCTGAGGCAAACGGCGAATGGGCGTGTCGAGACCCATTATGGGCTCGAAGAGTTCCGACGCCATACGGTCGACGAGGAAAGTACATGAGCCTCCGGTTGACCGAAGACGCGGCAGCGTTCTTTTCGAAGATAGACTCTCGACAAATTAAGGGCGTTCGGTTCCTAGATATCGATAAATTCTACGCGTGTTTGATGCTGGGGCTTCGCGCGGGCCAGTTGGCGAGTGATCCCCAGTTTACCCAGCCCTTTCTCGCGGCTGGCGCAAAATATCCGGAGGCCTATCAAGCCTATGACAGTCATCTACTCGGGCTTTTGGTCGAGGCGGAACTCCGCAGGCGCAAGCTCGATTCCAATGACCGCGATCTAATCGAGAAGGAGACCGTGAAACTGCTCGATCCCCGCTCTCCATTGGGTCTGAGCGAGGACGGGGTGAGGTTCATGAACCGTTACGCGGCCAAAGGATTCGAAATCCTCCGGGACGCCATGAGCGGGCCGCGTAGCGTCGATGATTTTCTAGTAGCCTATGCCGATCTTTGGAGATTGGTCGACGATTCCGTTTCAGGACAAACGTCCTGATCGGAGTCGGGCGACGGCCCACGTAAACGCGTTAACGGCCCGCTCAATCTCCGCGTCAGTATTACCTCGTCCAAGACCCAATCGAAACGCGCGACGGGCGCGCAGCGTGTCGCCCAGCATACATTTTAGCACGTGAGACGTCTCGGCCCGTTCCGTCGAACATGCACTCGACGCGGAGAATACGATTTCATTCTTCAAAATCCGCATCAATGCTAGCGGCTCGACTTCATCCACCGTAAGCGACACCGTGTTCGGCAGGGCTTGACTTCGATCGCCGTTTTCGTAGACGCCCCCAATGGGCAGCAACCCGTCAACGAGTTCATCACGTCGTTCCGCAATAGCCTCCACATCCTTGGCGCGGAAGCGGGTGACTTGTTCAAACGCTGCCCCCAACGCGGCAATTGCCGGCGTATTCAAGGTACCTGATCGAAGGCCCCGTTCCTGGCCGCCGCCGTGAATGATTGGCGTGAGTTCCACGCGTGGTTTTCGTAAGCGCCGATAGAGCACCCCAACGCCCTTCGGCCCGTACATTTTGTGACCGGAGAAGCTCGCAAGGTGGACATTGGCGGTTGAGACATCGAGTGCACGATAGGCTGTCGCTTGCGAATAGTCCGTATGGAACAGAATATTGCGCTCTGCGCAGAGGGCTCCAATCTGATCGATGGGTTGGAGTATCCCGGTTTCGTTGTTCGCTGTCATGATGGTCACGAGGCCGGTGTCGTCGCCAAGGGCTTCCGCGATCGCAGTCGGCGACACCCGACCATCTTCACCCACGGCCACACGGGCGATCTCCGCCCCTTCTACAGCCTCGAGCCACCTTAGTGGTTCCAATACCGACGGATGCTCAATCGCGGAAGTGACGATTTGGATCTTTCCCGCAGCTTTCAAAGCGGGGAATGCGCCCATGAGCGCCAGGTTGTTCGCTTCCGTCGACCCGCTGCAGAAGATGATCTCCGGCGGGCGAGCTCCGATGGCCTTGGCAATGGTCCCCCGAGCATGTTCGACCGCTTGTGAAGCGGCAGCGCCGGCCGCATGTTCGCTGCTCGATGGGTTCGCGAAGTGAGTGTGCATGGCCTCCGTCATCACGTCGATGACGACAGGATCCATGGGTGTCGAAGCGTTGTGATCGAGATAGACCGGGCTGGTCATCGGGCTGCCGAATCGCCCGCCAGCAGACGCGCGGCATCACTTGGGGACTTCACCCGTGCGGAAATCGCCGACAGACCCCGATCGATGTGGGCACGCAAACGACGGATCAATTCTTGGTCGTCGACCTCTTCGCCATGTTCAGTCTCCACCCATCGTAGCAACGTGGTGTAGATCGGTTGATCGCTGCCGAAAAGCGTATAGGCGTTGAACTCCTGACCTTCCTCAATCTCCACGGCCGCCCCGACCTTGCCCATCTCGAAAGACATGGCCATGGCCATGCGGCACAGAAGGTTGGGGGTGAGCGATGCACGCTGACGCAACACGCGCAGACGGCTGGTCGCCTCACTGGACACGCGAAACTTGCTAATGTGCATATCCTGCCTCCGGCGCGCGCGGCGTCACTCGGGTTCGACGATCACCCAAGGACACGCCGATCTCATAGCGGCGGGCAACGAAGGGCGAGATCAGTTTATCGAGGTCTGGTGTCAGCTCGCTATCGGTACACAGAAGGATTATCTGTCGGCTCGCCTCGGGCACGTAATCGCGCATAAGGGACTTCCGGTGCGCTCGATCGAGCCGTGACAGGGGCGTGTCAATAATCATTGGCAAATCACGCCCCGAGGTCTTGCCAAGCGCCCAAAGCATGGAGATCGCGAAAATCTGCCGCTCGCCCGCCGACAACGCCTCCTTGGGAATTTCGACGCCTTCGGCACCGACAAGCGCGATGTCGAATGTGTCCGGATCGATCCGCACACTGCTGAGAAGCCGTTTCTTGCGGATCAGCCCATTGAAACAGTCAACGAAATGCTTCGAAAGCGAAACAATCCGCCGTTCGAGGACTCGCGCTTCATAGGCCGCGAGGGCGGCTCTAGCGCGCCCGCCAAGATCGATCTTGTGAAGTGCCAGCGCTGTGTCGAGTTCCACGTCAAGCGCGCGATCCCGCTCTTTTTCAAGCTGACCAATCCGGTAACGCAGACTTGAGATTGCCTTTTCCTTTTCCGCCAGTTGCGCCTCGGCACGCCCGCGCTCATATTCGGCCGTCTTCAAGACTTCTAGTGTCTCGTGCGCCGCGCACTCATCGAAGTTCCGAAGCTGTGTCTTGAGCCATGCTTGGCGCTGCCGCGCCGCGTCGAGCCCTCTGCCAAGATCAGCCGCCTGACCCCTCAAACCCACATCGACCACATCGATGCGGCTCTTGATCCAGGCTGGATCCGCATCGAGTACAACCGCGCCCGTGTCATTGCACGCCTCGTCTAGAAATGCCCTTAGCGAGGAGAAATGACTCTCGGTCCAATTCGGTCGGTTCGATGCCTTGATCCTGTCGCTGGTCTGAAATGCGTCGAGGAAATCCCCAATCGCCTTTGCACCGGCTGAAAAGCCGCCCCGCGAAACGACGTCGCTCAACCGCGCCATCACATTCGGGGCAAGACCGAGGGGCAACGAGGTCTCGGCGAGACGTTTCAAATCGCCTTGCAGCCAGTCGATCCGCTTCTCCACTTCTTTCAAGGTGTGTTGCAGCCCGATCCGGTCCAGCGCGGCGGCTCCACCCTCGGCGTTGAACGCCCGTTGCGCTTTGGCTATCTGCCGCTCGGCCCGGCCTCGGTCGGCGCGATCCTGGGCCGCATTTTCTTCTAGGACGACAAGCTCTGTCTTCGCCGCCTTCAAATCGCGCTCAATCGCTTCGAGGTCCACATCTGCCCCCGATGGATCCCGCCGCGCTGTGTAAATTGCTAGGTCACTGCGAAGCTGATCGATCAGATCGAGGCCAAGAAGGGATCGGATTGAATCCCTCAATCCATCCGAGGAGGTGTCGTCGGCGATGTCCTGGATTTTCTCGCCATCGAAGAAGAAAAGCTGCGAGATGCCAGACGGTATCATGTCTTCCAAGTAATGATCCCAGTCCTCCGACGGGATATCTTCGAACGGTACGCCGTCGCGTGTCAGCTCAATGGAATCGATGACAGACGTGCCGCGCGCCGCCCAAGCCCGCTGGACTTCATAATGTACAGTCCCGCCTTCTTCATAGCGAGAAAACGACAATGTCACGGAGGCGGCTCGTTCCTCAGCGAGGGTGTGAATGCGCCGCACGAGATAGGCCTCATAGTCGGAGCGCGCCACCCGAGCGCCAAGCGCTCGTTTGCCGTAGAGGGCGAGACGAACCGCCTCGAGGAAGGTCGTCTTGCCACCGCCATTATGGCCACGCACGAGGATCACGGGGCGCTGTTCATCGGCAACCAGAGACAAGTCAAACTGGTTCTTGCCGCCGTAGAGACCAAAATTAAAGAGTGTCAGCGTGTTTAGGATCATGACGCTGCCTTTTTCTCCCTTGCACTACGCTCGGCGACCACGTCTTCCTTAGCGCGCCACTCGCGCTCCATCACCGCACCGATCTTCTGGTGAACGGCGGCTCGACGTTTCAGACCTCGGACGGATCGTTCAACTTCTAGGAGTTGAGCAAGAAGCGCCGGCGGCACATCATATTCTGCGCACACCCCCTCCAGGATCGCGCCATCTTCCCCGTCAAACTTGAAAGCACCGTCGTCTTCAATGGGCAGATCACGGCCGAGAATTCCCCGGACAAGCGTCGCGACGGTATCGTCCCAATCGCCCGCTTCTGACCGCCAAAGACGCCGAATTTCAAGAAGCTCTGCATCATGAATGAGTACTGTCTTTTCACCTATTGGTGCGTTCCGGTTCACCTCCATCTGCGCCTCGAGAAGCCTCTTCAGGAAATCCTTTCGGAAGGGCATCCGGTAGGGGCCCGGGATCGTATCATTGCTCCCTGCCTTAAAGACAACATGTCCGTTCCGCCGACGGAAATCGCGGACCTTCGATTTCTCTGCCGGGTCTTGGGTGGCCGCGAGTTCATCTCTGAGGATAAGCAAAGGCTCCAGCCATTCCTCGCCGTTGTCGATCATAGCTTCCATGGCCTTGTCCTTCGTCACCACAGTGCAAACCCAGCAACCAAATCGAGAGTTTCCACAGCTTTCTGTGTTCTTATCCACCACGAGCGGGCATTCACCCGCTTGGGCATTCCGATACATTGTGAGGAGCTGCCGATTGTCTCCACCCCACGGGTTATCATTCTGCAATAGATAAGCCCACACATCATCGGTACTAAATGCTTCGATTGGCGTGTAGACATAGGCGCCAAGCAACGTCGTGTGGCGGGAGAGAATGCTGTTCTTGATCCGATGAAGTGACATAACTTGAGCGCGGGTCGCGCTTTCGGCGCGGCGTACGCCCAGCACCATGATAACTTCACCGAATTCCGCCACTTTGTCCTTGATGAACGCGTTTGCCGGATCGATCTTCAGCCGATCCGTACACCAGCGAAATCGTTTGGACGGGGCCGGGTAGCCGCGCCCCAGCAAGTTAACCCAGAAACTGTCGGAAATGTCAGGTACCACCTTGTGCGCCTCGACTGGGATCGATTGCGCCTCGGCTGCGGCATTAATGTTGGAGATCGCATTGTCGATGTAATCGACGATGACCGGCGTCTCGACCAGCGTGTCGGAGCTCAAGACATAAACTGGCTTAATTCTCTTTTTCTTCGGCAATCCTGACAAAGCGGTCCAGATGAGTTGCAGCGCGCAGGTCGAATCCTTACCACCGCTATAGCCGATCACCCAGGGACGATCATCCTTGCCATACAGCCAGCGGACTTCTTCTTGAACGTCCGCAACGGAGCGGCCGGTAGTTTCGGGTTCTGAGGGCGGATTAAGGTCGTCAAATAAGGTCGTCAACTTACGCCGCCTCCTTCTCATCAAGACTCGATTCCACGTGGTGGCCCCGCTCGTCGAGAGGCAGCCCAACAGTTTGGCAGAGTACATTGGCGCCGAGCAGGACCGCCCGCTTCTGCCCGTTCATCCGCGCGCCATTCATCACCCGGCCCTCCCAGAGGTTGGCATTCCGCCGCGACCAGTCCAAAGATTTGAGCTTAGGAAGGTACCTGCGCCACGCGTCACGTTTTTCCGCCAGTAGTCGCCCGCCAAGGAGCCCGAGGGACTGCAGCAACACTCCATGGGCGTGGACCGTCGCTTGGCGCAAATCGGAGGATTTCAGGGTCCCCGCATCAAGGCGCTGCCAGTCGAGCATCACTTGGTAGAGAGCACCCCAATAGGCCGCCGTCAGTGTGGGAGTGTCTTCGCCAAAACGATTTGCGGTCCTGCCCGCGAGCCATTCATTGGCGCGGTTGAAGCTGGAAAGCGTGTAAAGCGCCGTCCCCCGGTTCGGGATGGAGCTGCGTTCTAGATCGGTGAAGCGCCTGAAAAACTCAACTTCGCTCAGGACGTGCGCCGACAGACGGGCCAGCGGATTGCGGTGATCGAACAGGACGTTCAGTGAGCCTGACGGACGTACCGCGTTCTTGTTGAGATCCGCGAACATTTGCTGACAGCGCCCCAGCCCACGATCGGCGAACAGCACAACGGAGATGGTCTCGTTTTCAAGTTCAGGCCGCGTTTTGAGCGCTTCTTCGATTGCGGCGCGGCGATGCTGTCCGTCGTTCAGGAGAATGCGAGCATCCATGGAAACGGTCAGAATTCCCACATTGCGCAGCGAGAGGTCATCGGACGCCGGCTTGAAGCTCAGGTCTCCATCCACCGACGCGCAGAGCGACGAGAGAATATAGTTGTCCCAGTTCCTCGACAGGTAGTCGGCGATCTGGGGAACCCGAATTTTCGAGAGCACACGCTGGGTTCGCAGGTCCGGCGGCAATGTCTCATCGTCAAAACTGAAAATCCGCGGCACCTGACATAGCGGAATCATCACCGTGTAATATGGATGGCCTGCTTGCATCCCTCGAATCGCTGAAAAAGAATAGAAATTGCTCATGGACTTCCCTCCCTGGAAGGAAGTTTGTGGAAGTCTGATTGGAAGTCAAGAGAATTTGAGGCCCACGGAGCCCTAAACTAACGCCGACCGCATGCGTTCGCCGCTCTGGGTCTCGAGATTGCCCCAGGTCGCCTGCCTTGCGGTACCAGCCAACTGACGCCACCATGTCGCAATTCACGCCGTCGCCGAACTCCTATTGCTCCCCGAGTGTGGCTTCGGCTCTCGCATCGCCTTGGTCGACAGCCGGATAGAACCATGCGGCCGCTTCGATGAAGACCCTGTTACATTCCATCCGGTCGGCGCAACAGTTGATGACATCTCCCCCGTCTATGTCCTCCCTGCCCTAACGAGCAAGGCCGCCATTCAGTTCCCAAACAGCGGGCCGTCCGGTTCTCGCGCCACGTTTTTCTGCCTGTTCTGTCATAACGGGCCGATCGCAGCCTGGCTGACCGGCGCAATCCCAAGCCAGGCCTCGATTCTCCGCTCCACTGGAAGGAACGGGCGACGCCGCCGGTCTTCGCACCGAAAGCGGGTGATTTCAACCTGCTGTCCCTCCCTGGCTTCGCGTGTCCCCGATCCCCGGCCAAATGGGGTTCATCCCGCATGTCGAGACTTCACGGCTTCCTTCACCGTGTTGCCGGCTTGAACACCGGAACCGTCGAGGCGGCGACCGACAGGGTCTCGCCTGTCCGCGAGTTGCGCGCGGTGCGCGCCGGCCGGTTCCGGGTGCCGAACGTGCCGAAGCCGAGGATCCGCGCCTCCTCGCCATTCGCCAGGGCTTCGCCGATCACGTCGAATACACCGTCGACAGCATCTTTCGCGGCGGCCTTGCTCATTCCCCTCCGGCCTGCCAGACGCTCCGCCAGTTCCGACTTGTTCATCCATGGCTCCCGTTTTCGCCGACTGCTCCGTTCCGAGCCTGAGTAGCATGTTGCGCCCGGCTGCGCGATATCCGCGCAACTCCCGTTCCCTGCCGCACGGCGCATGGACAGTCCCGTCGGGAGCCTGTGTCATGGCCGCTGTTTCCTTCGGACGGCGGTTTGGTTTGCGATGACGGGTGACGAACAGCTCCGGGAAAAGCTCGCCAAGGTGGAGGCCCTGTTTCGACAGGCCGGCAGTCCGGGGGACGGGCCGCAGCGGGGGGGCGGCGGAGCGGCTGCGCGGGCGTCTCGGCAGTGCCGACAGCGATGGTGGACCCGAGACCGAGCTCCGGTTCTCGCTGCCCGACATGTGGTCGGTCAGGCTGTTCGCCGCCGTCTGCCGCAAGCACGGCCTGCGGCCCTTTCGCTATGCGCGGCAGCGGCGCACGACCGTCATTGTGCGGGCCCGCGAACCGTCCTTCGACCGGGTGGTATGGGCAGAGTTCAGCCGGCTTCAGACCGAGCTGCAATTCTACTTCGAAGACGTTACCGATCATCTCATTACGCGCGCCATGGGCTCGGACGGCGACGACAGTACTATCGGGCGCCGGTAGCCGTTGGTCATGCCGGCGCCTCTGCGCCCTTCGGTCCGACTCGACCTGCGCCAGCAACCGCAACCGACCGGCATTCATTTATCTGGCGATCGGCCCTCGCGGGCCTCGACGATCACGCGCTGCCGGCCCCGTCGAACGATATAGCCGCCCCGGCGGATCGAAAGCCGGCCTTCCTGGACCAGTGTCCATAGCGCGTCGGAGATGACGTCCGCGTCCCTGTCGGTTTCCGGCGCCTCGACCGACTGGTCGAGCCATTTCGCGAATGCCTCGTCGGCAATAACGGGGCCCAGTGACTTGCGAAGTGAGTTGAGCTTCCGGAGCTTGCCTTTCGAAAGGGCGATTTCATCGATCATGCAGGCGGTCTCCCTTCATCGGATTACACAGAACGGCCTGTTAATTGGTGCGATTCGTACAAATTGTAATTCCCTCGCCGATTGCCTCTCAAATTCAACTCCCGCGCCGGCAGACAGTCGCCATCCAGTGCGCATACCCCACGTTCCGGCCGAGGTCCCGATTTGAGATTCAACGCCGTATCTGCGGCGGGAGGCATGACTTTCACTGGAGGTCCTCGCTGAGACTCCGGGTAGCGTTGAAGTGCTGCCGGTGCATCGTGGCATGGGAAACAATCGGGATCCATCTTGTATCGGTCGCCAGCCTGTTCGAATGGCTGAAGCATGCGGCCGAACCGATTGTCGTCGAACAACACCCACACCCACACCCACACCCACACCCACACCCACACCCACACCCACACCCACACCCACACCCTGAACCCTGCATTCGCACCCCTTGGTCAAGGGATCGCCGTACCGCCCGTCGCCACCTGTCGCGGGAGATGAAATTTTCTCCGGCCTCGTCCATGCTGCCCGGTTACGGATACATCGGTGACAAGGAGCGGCGGACATGACCTCGAAGGAAAACGGAGGCAATGACCCGTCCCCGCCGGACGGCGCCGGCGCTGGCATCGATCTGTTGATCGGCTGGCGCGCCGGCGGGAAGGAGACGGCGGACGCGCCGGCGCCCGACCGCTCTGCTGAGCAAGTCACCGACGGCGACGCGGAGGCCGCTGCCGGTCCGCCTCCCGCTGTCGCCGCGACGATGGCGGACCTCGCCGCCGGCCAGCGGCGCATCCTGGTCCTGCTGGAGGAACTGTCCGCGAAGCCTGACGCGGCGCCGACCGGCGATGCCGGGACGGACCTGGAGAAGGCGGCTTCGGCGATCCAGGCGGCGACGGAGTGGGCGAACGATATCCGTACAGCGATGGACAGCCTGCTGGTCACGGCGGGCAAGTCGATCCGGGATCTGCACGAGGTGGAGAAGGGCCTCGGCGGTGAGGTGGCGGCGCTGAAGACCCGGGAGCAAGGGTTCGACAAACAGATCGAGCTTCTGGCGGGCGGCGCCCGGACGCTCGGCACGCGCCTGCGGCAGCTGGACGAAGCGCGGCAGAAGCTGGACGAGCGTTCTGCCGAACTCCAGGCGGATAAGCAGGAGATCGTCAAGTATTACGGTGAATGGACCGCCGCTGCACTGGCCTACCGGCAGCAGATGGCGGTGCTGACGAAGCGTCTCGACGAGGGCGAGAACCTCGTGGCGCGGGTGGAGAAGGCGATCGGCCCCTGGACCGAGCGGATCGAGACAAGCCTCGACGAGAACGTGAAGGCGCAGGAGCTGGCTACGATACTGATCTCCGGCAATGTGGAGCGGCTGACCACGAGCGGCGACGCTTTCCTGGAGAAGTTCGGCACAGCGTGGCAGGGGGCACTGGAGGATTTCAGGGCGGAGTGGCGGCGCACGCGGCGCTGGGCCGTGCCGGTCCTGGCGGCGGTGCTGGTTCTGATGCTGCCGGTCCTGCCGGTCATGGGAGCGCTCGGCCAGAGCCAGTTCGGCATCTTCGCGCCGCATGACGACACGGAAGGCTGGAAGCGGTTTGTCTGGAAGCGCCATGGCGATGCCCTGAAGGAATGCGTGGCCAAGGCAGCCGGATCCAGGCAACCGGTCTCGTGCCGCCTTGAGGTCGTCTGGCCATGAGCGATATCCGACCGGGCGCCGGGTCGTGATCCAGCGAGGCTGAGGGGACGCATGGTCGCGAACCTGACCGATCTCACCTCGACCACGATGACGGTCGAGTATTTCTCGCAGGAGGGCTATTACGCGAAGAACGATCCGCGCCAGCGCCGGGCGAGCTTCTGGCACGGGGGCGCGGCGGCTGCGCTCGGCATGGCGAAGCATGTCTCGCCGCGGGCGTTCGAGCGCATCCTGCTGGGTTATGTGCCCGGCACGGATATCCGCCTCGGCCGGGTGCGTGACGGAGAACACCAGCACCGGCCGGGATTCGACCTCACGCTTTCGGCGCCGAAGACGGTCTCGCTGGAGGCGCTGCTCTACGGCGACCGGCGTGTGCTGGGCGCGCACGACGCGGCGGTGAAGGCGACCCTCGACTGGCTGGAGAGGGACCTGCTGCAGACGCGGTCCTACGATCCCGTGACCCGGCAGCGTCCGCGCGTGGCGGCCAACGGGCTGGTGGCGGCCGGGTTCCGGCACCTGACCAGCCGTGACGAGGACCCGCAACTGCACACGCACTGCATTGTCGCCAACATGACCCGCAAGCGGTCGGGCGAGTGGCGGAGCATCGAGCCGACGGAGATCCGGCGCAATGTGCGGCTGATCGGAGCGGTCTACCGCCAGGAACTGGCGCAGCGCCTGCTGGCGCTCGGGTTCGCGATCGAGGCGACGATGATCGGCGGCGTGCCGGGGTTCGAGATCGCGGGCTACGGGCGCGGGTTCGTGGACGCGTTCTCGTCGCGGCGCCGCGAAATCCTGGCGTGGCTGGACAAGCACGGCCTGCCCTGGAGCGCGGCCTTGACGCAGCAGGCGGCGCTGATCACGCGCAGGAAGAAGACTGACAAGGATGTCGACGAGCTACAGGCGGAGTGGAAGGCGCGCGCCGAACGGCTCGGGCTCGCCCGCGACCGCAGCATCGCGAAGCCGGGTCTGCGGCGCAGGACGGCCGTATCGCGGAAGACGGCGCGCAAGGCGGGCCGGCCCTATGTGCGCACAGCGGAGCAACTGCAACCGGAGCCGCCAGGGTTGAGCGCGCGGGAAGTGACCTGGCGTGCAGTGGAGCATTTGGCCGAGCGCGCCTCGGTGATCCGGGAGCGCGAGATCAGGGCGATCGCCCTCGGCCATGCGCCGGGCCGGCACGGGCTCGAAGACATAGACGCGGCAGTGGCAGGGCTGATCGGGGACGGCCATCTCGTGGAAGCGGAGGTTCGGGGCGGGCGCTCGTTCGTGACCTCGGAGGCTCTCGGCCTGGAGCGCGGGATCATGGCTCACAAGCGCCAGGCCCTGGGCGCCTCGCAGCCGCTGGCGGAGGAGAGGAGCGTCTCGGAGCGGCTTGCCGAAACGCCGCTGACCGAAGGGCAGGGGCAAGCAGTGCGCACGATCCTGCTGTCGCATGACGGGATCGTGGCGGTACAAGGCGCGGCCGGTACCGGCAAAACCACCATGCTGAAGGAGGCGCTGGGGCTGCTGGGCGAGCGCCAGGCGGTCCTGCTGGCGCCGTCGGCGGCCGCCGCGCGGGTTCTGCGGGAGGAGACCGGTGCAGCCGCCCGGACGCTGCAATGGTTCCTCACCCGCCATGGCGATCTGGGCGACGGCGCCCGCGTGGCGCGGGACCGGCAGGAGTACGAGGGCTCGGTGCTGGTGCTGGACGAGGCGTCGATGGTCTCGACGGCGGAGATGGAGCTGCTCATGCGGATCGCGGAGCGGTTCCGCGTCGCACGGCTGGTGCTGGTGGGCGACCGGAGGCAGCTCCGCGCCGCGAGCGCCGGCGAGCCGTTCCGGGCATTGCAGGAGGCGGGCGTGGCGACGGCAGAGATGGAGGAGATTTTGCGCCAGCGCGACCCGGCGCTGAAGGCCGCGGTCGAGCATCTGAAGGAGGGCCGCGCCCGCGAGGCGCTGCAAGGGCTCGAACATGTGCATGAGGCGCCGCAGCAGGAACTGGGCGCCGAGGCGGCCCGGCTCTGGCTGGCGCTCGACCCGGAGGACCGGGCGCGGACGGCGATCCTGGCGCCGACGCATTTCATCCGGGCGGAGATCCACCGGGTCGTGCGCGACGGCCTTGCGCGCGAGGGCGTGCTGCATGGGCGGGAACTGGAACTCGAGCGCTATGTGAACCGCCACCTGACGGCGGCGCAGCGCGCGGACGTGCTCAATCACGAGCCGGGCGACATCGTGCTGTTCCACTCCCGCGTGGCGCCGCTGCGGGTGGAGAAGGGCGACGCCTGCCGGGTAATGCGTGCCGAGGGCGAGTTCGTCCTCCTGGAGCACCCGACAGGACGGACGGTGCGCATCCGGCCAGGCGACAAGTGGGTGCGCTTCCGGTTCGGGCTCTACGAGACGGCGCGCATCCGCATCCGGGCGGGCGACCGCATCCGCTGGACGATGACCGACAAGCGGCGCGGGCTTGTGAACGGCGGCGACGCGGTGGTGCGGGAGATCGGACCGCGCCGGGTGAAGTTCGACCTCGGAGACGGCAAGACCCTGTCGCTGGCCCGCGACGACCCGCAGTTGCGCCATATCGACCATGCCTGGAGCACGACCGTGCATGCGGCGCAGGGCATGACCCGCGACGCCGCGATCGGGGTGCTCGACACCGGGCACGCGGCGTTGACCGGCCAGGCGGGCCTCTATGTGGAGGCGAGCCGGGCCCGGGACCGGTTCGTGCTGGTGACGGACAATCGAGAGCATCTTGAGGAAGTGCTGGAAGCGAATGACGGCTCGCGCATGACGGCGCTGGAGGCGGTGGGTGGAGGGGACCCCCCCCCGCCCGCCGCGCCTGCCGCAGCGCTTACCATGCTGCGCGGGCTGGAGGCGGAGTGGCGCGCCCTCGTCGCCCGGGCGGAGACGCAAGGCAGCGATCTCACCCGCATGGAGGGCTATGCCCGCATCGTCACTGGCGCGGCGATGCTGGCGGAGGACATGGAGCTTCCGGCGGACCTGCGGGCGTTCGTGGAGGAGGTCCGCAGGAGGGACGCGCAGACAATCGCGGAGCGGCGGCAAGGGTTCACGTTCCTGCGCCGGGCGGAGAGGCACTGCCGCGACTGGCCGCTGCTGAAATGGGCGGCGGCGAAGCGCGGACGGCCGCTCGGCGCGCTTCCGGAGCATACGGCCTGGCTGGCGGAAGCCGAGACGCTGGCCGGGACCGGCCGGGAGCTTCAAAAGGGCAGCGGCCAGAGTATCGCCGCCAGGATCGGTGCTGCGCTCCGGCGCCTGGTGAGGACCCGGGACGTCGACGAGGCGGAGCGGTTCCGGGAGGCCGTTGCACGGCACGAGACGGAAGCACGGGCGGCAGGCATCGATCCCCGGGCCATGACCGGTGCCGAGGTGCTTGCCGAATGGGCGCAGCAGCTCCAGGGACGCGAAATACCGGAGACCGCACGCCCGCAGGTTGAGGCGTGGTGCGCACAGGAGGCTGCCCCCGAGCCCGACAAGCGCCAGGCGCCGGCTCCCGATGACGGCGAGGCGGCGCGCGGGGTAGAGGCATTCCTCCGGACATGCAGGGAGCACCTTGCCGGCGCCGGTCGGGTGGCGGTGGAGACATCCGGTGAGGACGGTGCATCGACGAGGGAACCCGACCCCTGGGCTGCGCGGGCCGATGCGCTCACGGCCGAGGGACTGGTCATGCTCGGCGATGCGCCGGGCGCGAAGCTCGACGATGCTCTCCGGGTCCGGCTTGCGCGCATCGAGACCGAACGCGGGCAAGTCCGCAAGGCCGTGGAGGCACTTCGGGACGAGGCCCTGCGCCGCCGCGAGCGGGCGTTCATGGCGCTCGGCAGGACCATGAATCGACAACGCCGGGCGTCCGGCTCCGACCTGACCGACCTGCCGTCATGGGCGGCGCTCCGGGACCGGGCGGAAGACCTCCGGGGCGAGGCAGCGCTCGCGCCGGGGGCGGAGCGCGCAGTCCGCCAGGTTCTTGACCGCGATGTCCGCGCGAAGGCCGAGACCGAACCTGTGATGTCGTTCCTGAAGGCAGGCGAAGAGCATGAGCGCCGGCGGGAGGGTCTGGAGGAGAGAGTCCGTGAGCGAGGGACGGCGCCGTTTGCGCTGGAGCAGACGCCGGCCTGGCGGGAAGCCTCCCGGGTTATCCGCACGACCGCCCGGCGCCTGCTGGGCGGGGCCGGGGGCAGTGCGGCGGAGGCGCGGGCCGCGGCCCGTCTTGCGCACATGCCCCGGCTCAGGGCGCGGGTGAAGGAGACGCTGGACCGGCTGGAGGCTCTGGAAGCGCAGGACCGGGGAGATGCATTCGAGGCCCGGGCGGACCGTGTGGAGGCGCTCGCCCGCGAGCAGGACACGCTGGCGCTTCACGTTGAGGGATACGAAAGCACGACCGCGCTCGCGGAGGAGCTGTCGGAACAGGAGGCCCTGCCGCAGGCGGCCCGGCAACGGGCGTGGGAGTGGCTCGCCCGCGACCGCCAGTGGACCGGGGACCTGGAGTCGGTCGCCGGGCTCGCCGGCGGGTTTGGACAATCGGCCGATCCGGCCG
>MKWU01003684.1_pt1 | contig 19657 bp, 13 predicted proteins | sample 809101 | NCBI WGS metagenome assembly MKWU01 (sample SAMN05860141, study PRJNA318959) | sponge metagenome | host: Aplysina aerophoba | place: Slovenia: Piran, Adriatic Sea, Gulf of Piran | collected 2013-05-07
GGCCTCGTCTTGCCGGAGATCGATAATCGGGTCCGTCCCAGGCTGCATTGGATGAGTTTGCCGAAGTTCAGCTTGATCGTCAGCCTCGTGCCGCCATCGAATCCGACGGGTTCGGCGAGCGTGAACGCGGCCGCCTGATCCCGTCCGGCCGATTCCGCGCCCGGTCTCCAACCTCTGTCGGCAACGTTCGCGCCGGATCCAGCCGGCGGCGGCGGCGCGTCCGGGTCCGCAGGGTCTGTGGTCCACGTAGAAACGAACTTCAGCTTGACGGGTTCGGCATCCGGGTCGGCGAGCGGTCGCGCCGTCGCTTTCAAACTCGTCATGACGAACCGGCCGCGCGAGCGACCGGGGCCGTTGCGGGGAAACGACGGGTGCGTGAGCGCCTCGACACGCAGCGCGCGGATGTCCCGGGCCTGCACGTCCGCTGTGAAGGTGTACTCGTCAAGGTCCGGAAGCTCGCCGGACGCCAGGATCGACCCGTCCTCCAGCTTCTCCAGCGACGCGCCCTCTTTCGACTGATACTCGGTGAAGTCCAGCACGCGCCAGGGGTCTTCGGAAGGCAGGCCGTCGAGGTTCTGCAGCCACCGCTCAAACGGTTCCGTCAGCCGCCGCTGCTCGTATTCGCCGCGAGCGGCGACCAGCTCCCGGTGCTCGGCTTCCCATTGCTCCATCGCCGCCCGGGAGGCGTCGGGCGCCGGGTCGTAATCGATCTCCGTGCGAATCGTGTGCCCGAAAACCGAAGCTAGGCGGTAGTAGTCCCGCGTCGGGATGGGATCGTATTTATGGTCATGACAACGAGCGCAACCGATGGTCAGGCCCAGCATCGCCGTGCCGGTCGTGTTCACCATGTCGTCCAGCTCGTCGTAGCGTACGGTTTCGAACTCGTGCTCGGTGATCTCCGTCGGGAAGGCGCCCGCTCCCAGAAACCCCGTCGCCATCAATGCCAATGGGTTGTCCGGCGCCAACTCGTCTCCCGCCAATTGCCATCTCACGAACCGGTCGTAGGGCATGTCGCGATTGAAAGCCTTGATGAGAAAGTCGCGATAGTGATAGGCATAGGGCCGTTCGTAGTCTCTTTCGAAACCGTAGCTCTCGGCGAAGCGCGCGATGTCGATCCAGTGCCGAGCCCAGCGCTCGCCGAAATGTTTCGACGAGAGCAAACGGTCGATGAGCTTCTCGTAGGCGCCGGGCGACCGGTCCCTGACGAACGCGTCGACCTCATCCGGATCGGGAGGAAGGCCCAGCACGCCCAGAAAGGCCCGCCGAATCAGGGTCCTGCGGTCGGCTTCCGGATTCGGGGTCAGTCCTTTTTGATGGAGCTTCCGCAGGATGAACCGGTCGATGGGCGTTCGAGACCAGCTCTCATCGCCGGCCGGCGGCTCGCTGCGGGCGAGCGGCCGAAAAGACCAGAACTCCCGATCCGCCGCGGTCACTTCGGCCGGTGGGCCGCTGGCGGGCTTGTCGATCAAGGGCTTGTCGTACGGCGCGCCGAGTTCAATCCAGCGCGCGATGACGTCGATCGCCTGCTCGGGCAGCTTCGGCTGCTGAAACGGCATGTGAGGCTCCTGCTCGTGCCGAATCAGCTTCAACAGCCGACTCGAGTCGGCCGACGCGCCCAGTTTTCCGCTGTTGACCAGCGACTCGCGGCTCGAGAGATCAAAGCCGCCCAGCGACTGTGCGCCGCCATGGCAGACCAGGCAGCGTTCGTTGAGCAGCGGCCGCACTTCGCGCTTGAACAGCTCCATCCCCTGAGCCATCCGCCGAGCGTGCTGTTCGCCGCCTCCTGACGGGGACGACCGGTCTTGCTGCGCGTGCGCGGGAGGCAGGACCCCCAACCACAACAAGCCGATCACCAGCAGTTGCGCCGGCAGGCAATGATTGCAGGCTCTCGCGGAATCCATCACCCTGACCTGAAACATCCCCCTGAGCAAGCGGCGTTGACAGCGGCCCGGATGTTCCCCGCTTGAACGATCCGCGCACGGGCGGAGGAAAAACCCGCGTCGAGGCTTCCCTGCCAAGCGCCGGAGCCGCATTCAATATACAAGGCCGGAGGACCGGGCGGGAGGCTTCTTCCTGCACAGCCAACGCAACACAGAACGTTTCGCTTGCTCAGCATGAATTCCATTTACGTTGGCCGCGGCGAACGCTGCTCTTCGCGCATTTTCCTGGGAGAAACGGGATGCTGTGCACTTTTGCAGGATTTCCAGCGAAAGGCGCTCGTCGTGAGACCCACCGAGAACGGTTGACGGTGCGCTGACATGTGCACATCTCCGTCCCCCCGTTCTGCACTTGTGCGCAACAGCTTGCCGTCAAAAAAAGGGAACAGAGGGCAGGAAAGCAAAAAGCCGTGTTGCGTGTCTCGTGTTTCGTGAAAAATACTGGCGGGGGCTTGTTTCGCTCCAGAAGAAATACCTGAAGGCCGGTGAACCGTAAAGACCGTGTTTCGTGTCTCGTGACTCATGAAAAACCTTACAGGCCGTGCTGCTGGCGCGGGGGCGGCGAATTGACAGATGCCGGGAGCCAGACGCACAGGCGGATACGGAAGGGCGGCCCGGCGCCGGACGACCAGGAGCGGGCGGAATGGTCGAGGGACTACTCCTCGACGCGGCACGGAGACCAAGACCTGCTGTTCAGCGAGGGCGACCTGGACGACTCGATCCAGGCGTTGGCCGCCGGCGACGAGGCGGAAGCCGGGACCAACTTGGTGTACGGCGCGGTCCATCAGTTCGATGGGGAGGAGGTGGGTAGCGCGATCGCTGCACGGCCCTGCCTGGGGCCGTCACGCGACGACCAGGACGCTATCGAGCAGATCATCCACGAGTCGGCGCGGCAACCCCTGGAGCAGGGCTGGCGCCGGCGCCCGCAGCGTCGAGACGATTCGCCTGACCGCCCCGTCGCAGGCCGGCGTTTACTACTACGGCGCCTGCGTCGACTCGATATCGGGCGAGACCGATACCGGGAACAACTGCTCGTCCGGCATGCGCGTCTCCGTCTCGGATGGCGGAGGAGGAGGCAGCGGCGGCGGTGACGTCAGACCAGGAGAGTGTGAGGAGGGGAAAACCTACGGGATTGGAGAAGGCTGCGACGTTTACGGTGTAGGTAGCAGTTCAAAGCAACGCTTCACGGTCCTGAGCGACGGTCGGGGGCGTTTTGGCTTCATTACTGCTGGGAACCGCATTAGCAACCGGGGCGGTTCCATCAATGGAGTCAGATATCACTTTGTGGCGAGTCATCAAGGTGGGGGTGTCTGGAAAGTTGACGAGTACAGGCCATAGGGCCGCAGCGTTCCTGAAGCGCATCCGCGGTGGAAGTACGGTCAACGGCCGGCGGGGTTGAGGAAGACTGGCGCGCTCTGCGGCTACGGTCTGTCGTCAGCCGGTGCGGGCGGCTAGAACAAGACTGAAGGGCTTCAGTACTCAAGGCTGGAAAAGCCGTGATTCGTGATGCGCGGTGCTCGATCTCGTCCATCGAGCGGGGCTGTACCTGCTGCACATCCTCGTTGAGCGCCAATGTCTTGTTCATCCTCCCAGCTTTTCCCGCTGGAAGGGGAACGTTCTACCTGGCTCACCAGAGGCGCCTCTCGCATTGCGCCGACAGGCTCCTTGCTGCGACGAGGCCCTCCTGAGGCAGGGCCCCGGACACCCGTCTCGCGGGGCCTGGGGATGGGAGCCGCTCGCCCAAGCCGTCAGGCTTGCCGAGTCTTCTCGCTCTGCCGGGAGAGTTTCTGCGCGCCGGCGGCGGGCAATAGCATCCGGGCGGCCAACCCGTAGAGGGGTGCGCAACCGGGAATGGCGGGCCTGGAGGGACTCGAACCCCCGACCTACTGGTTCGAAGTTATGAAAGGCGCCTACCAGGATCCTATCAATTTCTTTGTTTCCATTGCCTTATTGATACCCGCAGAATATAGTGTTGTTATCGGACACAGCGAATGCCTCGATGGAGCGGGCGCAGCACCGTGCGCCCCTACACTGTACTGAGCGAACCTCAATAGTTCAACTCGGGGAACCTGTCTTTCGCTCGAAGAAACCCGTTTGGGACCAATGGAGCAGGTTTTTGACACATTTTTTGGCACAGGCTTGCCATCCATGTGAAATGTTCGCCCGAGGGCAGTAGCATCGTGGGCGCCTGCTCGACCAACGCCGCGAAAACTCGCTGTCATGTCTCCGGCGGACAGTCCCTCACAGTTCTTGCTGAACACGGCGTGATTCCATGCCTGTTCATTCATCCAGAGGCCGACAAACCATCGAACAGCAAGTTATATTCAAACTGCTCCATCAGCAGCTGTCCGCTGAGGATCGAATACAGCAACCACACCAGCAGGGCCGGGAGCGGCTTCCAGCTATAGCTGGTTTAGGGACCTCTCGGGAACGTCTTCATGTTCTGGCGTAGAGTTCGCGGAAGCACGGCGAGAGCGCTTCCCGCGCGGTAGCGGCCATCGCCCGCAGCGACCCCAGCGGGTGATCCTTCAGTACCGCTCTTGGAGTGATCGATAGAAGAAGCAGATCGGATTGTTGTCCAGCCGGGCGAGACCGCCAAGTACAACAAACGAGAAGCCATGGCCGTCGCGGCCTATAACTGGGGGGTTGTCAACCAGCGCCTGCAGTTCCGCAACGTGCGCATCAATAAAGCGGCAAGAACAAGGCACTTCGGCTACGGTTGCTCTCTAGACGGTCAGCCTGCGCCCGGGATGCTTACGTGCAGGATAGCCGTAGTACAAGGGCGGTAAATAGTCGAGTGTCTCGTGCATCCAGTCGCTCAATAGCATCTCGTGGCGGATCCGTTCTGCAACGTAGTCAGGATCTTCGGCGAGGTTGTGAAACTCGTTCGGGTCGGACAGTAGGTCATAGAACTCGATGAAGGGGCGGGATGGCGCCAGGAGCCGACGGATGTTCGGTTCCAGCCGTCCACGAATGTCTTCCTCTAGAAACGAAAGCCAACTCGGCGAGGCGGCGATGTCGGACGTCGGACGGTAAGGTTGCTCGGGCCGGCCGTTGTAGATCAGCTTGAAGCGCTGGGTGACAACAGCGCGTTGCGGATCGCTGTGGTTGTGCCAGTTGCGCTCGGTGAAAACAGCCTCGCGGACGGACTCGCGCTCGCCAGTCAGGATCGGTAGCAGGCTTTGACCCTGCATCTTGGGTTCGATAGGCAGACCAGCAGCGTGGAGGCAGGTCGCGGCCAGGTCGACCCCGGAAACCAGAGCTTCACTTGACTTGCCAGCGCGCACGAAGGCAGGCCAACGCACGATCAGCGGAACCCGAATACCGCTTTCGTAAAGCGTCCCCTTGCCGCGCGGGAACGGGAACCCATGGTCTCCAGTGAAGATAACGAGAGTGGTATCGGCAAGGCCGCGTTTTTCAAGAGTGTCCAGTACGCGTCCGACGTTCACATCCATGCGACGGATCTCGTCCCAGTAAGAAGCAAAGTCCTGTCGAACATCGGACGTATCGGGCAGGAAGGCAGGGACTGGAACATTCTCGGGAGGGGTTGGCGGGTTGGCAGCCGGAGACGGGTACGGCCGGTGCGGGTCACTGTAGCCGATTTGGGCAAAGAAGAGCTTGCCGTCCGGGAGCCGTTCGAACAAAGTCTCAAAGCCATCGATGTCTTTGTCAACGAGATCGAATCGCCTCTCGAAGTCTTCGCCTTGGTGGACCTTTCCGAAGGCCGCGGTGAAGTAGCCGGCTTCGCCAAGCGGCTCCAGAATGCTGCTCTCGAGAGGCGGGTAGAAAGACGCCTGCCGGGAAGTGCCGATCGTGTGCGGCGAACAGCCGGAATAGTAAGAGGAGCGACTTGGACTGCACTGCGGCGCAGCGGCGTAGGCGCGAGTGAAGCGCATGCCCTCGGCGGCGAGACGGTCAAGCCGCGGAGTGCCGAGACCGCCGGCCCCGTAGCAGCCCAGGTCCACGGCGCTGTGGTCGTCGGAGATGAGAAAAAGGATGTTCGGCACACCTGACTTCCGCGGCGCCAGCGGAAGAGCGGCGGCAACTGCGAGAAAGGTACGGCGATTCCATCTCATTCGAAGAATCCATGGTCGCGATAGCGATTCGCTACCTCTTCATAAAATTCCACGCTCCAGCCGGGACGGTCGTTCATCGCAATGCGCCCCTTCTCGATCAGCGGGCCGGTCTTGAGTACATCGTCGAAGAAGGGGACGGACGCGGCGTGCCATTCCAGCGCTAGGCTATTCGGGATCGACGCTGCAAGATGGGCCGACGCCACCGTGCCAATCGGACCGCTGCTGTTGTGCAATGCAAGGTTAGCGTAGCGTGCGTCCGCCAAGTCAGCGATTCTCTTGGCGCTCCAAATGCCGACCTTCTGCGGATCGGGTGCAATGATTCGGAGGCGTGCCGCATCGAGTAGCAGATCAAAGTCTCGCCGAAAGTAGTGGTTCTCGCCGGTCGCGATAGCGGTTGCCACACGACGCTGGACTTCACCGGTCCGCACGGCGTCATCGGCCGGGACAGGGTCCTCAATCCACAACAGTTTCAGCGGCTCTAGGGCGCGGCAAAGCCGAGTGGCGGCCTCCACTGCGTAGTGCCAGTGACAATCCACGGCCAAGTCGACCTCCCCACCGACAGCTTCACGCGCGGCTCCGATCAAACTGGCCATGAATTCGATCTCGCGAGCCGCCAGGCTACGATTGTACTCGTCGGTCGGACAAGGTGTAGGAACGTCAACAGCGAACTTGAGGAGGCGGAAGTCAGACGCGGTATCCTCACATGGCTGTCCAGCCTCCGTCGATGGGCAATGCGGCCCCTGTCATGAAAGAGCTTTCATCGGCCGCCAGGAAGACCGCGAGCGCGGCGACCTCTCGTGCCTCACCCATGCGCCCGATCGGCTGGCGATCGTGAAGCTGTGCTAAGGTCTCCTCGATGTCGCGGGCGAAGTATTTCCGCAGATAGCCACGAATCATCGGCGTGTCCACGGTACCGGGACAGATCGCGTTAGCTCGAATCCCGTCGCGTGCATAATCGATTGCTATGGCACGCGTCATCTCAAGCACCGCACCCTTGCTGACGCAATAGGCAAAACGTCGCTCCACGGCGACCAATGACGCCACAGATGCAATATTGATGATGTTGCCAGAGCGACGCTCGAGCATGGGGCCGATCGCAGCACGACACGCGAGATATACGCCGCGGACATTGACCCCCTGGATGCGATCGTAGTCGCCGGGCGCCGTCTCGTGCAACTTGCCAACATGCATGACACCGGCACAGTTGACCAGGATGTCCAGTTTTCCGGCTGCTTCAATCACATGGGCTGTCACCGCCTTCAAGGACTCGAAGTCCGTGACATCCAACGCCAGGCCGCAAGCATCCAGTTCACGGGCCAGTGCGCGGGCGCGTGTTTCGTTTACGTCGCCGACGGTAACGTGTGCTCCCTGCCTAACGAATGTGCGAGCGATGGCTTCTCCAATGCCGGAGGCGCCGCCCGTTACCAATGCGGACTTCCCTGTTAAATCAAGCATCAGGCTCAAAGATCTCCGGTCATTTCGCCTCGTCTGTGCGGCTCAAGCATATCCATCACGACGTCGTTGTCCGAATCGAGAGGACAACGGTAGAAGCGGTCAAAGCCACGGTCAAGCGGCCAGTGTCCCCGAAGCGAGCCGACGCGCCACTTGCCGGCCGCGAACGTCTGGTAACCTGCGGGGCACAGAGCTCCGGCGGTAGTAACGGCCCTCGCGCTCAGACGTCCCCGGCAGGCCGGGAGTCCGTGATCTTGGACCATGTGCCCAATGCCCGCCTGATGGTTGTATCGCCCCGTGAGCAGGCCCGCCCGCGTGGGGGCGTAGCGGGCAGCATTGTAGAACTGCGTAAACCGCAGGCCCCCCTCCGCAAGCCGGTCCAAGTTCAGCGTGGCGATTTCGCTGCCGTAGCAGCCGAGATCGAAAAAACCCATGTCATCGGCCAGAATCATGACGATGTTGGGGCGGCCCAGCGTGCCACGCAGGGCAGTGGCTCCGGCCGTTGCGCTGAGAAAGTCCCTCCGACTGATGGCCTCGGCCACTAGAATCGAACCTCGACCAGATCCACCTGAGCGACCCAGCGCATTCCGGTATCCGCTAGCCCCGTGGCCTGCAGCTCCAGGGCCCGTCCTTGCGAGTTGGCAACGACATCGAAGTCTATGGCGGCATCGCTCTTGTGGATGACGGAAGTCCGGTTGCCGAACAGCTCGATGTCGCCCGTGGCATCGCTACGCGCCAAGCCAAGGGCTTCAAAGGCGGATTGCTGCCGGCCGTTGTCGTCTCTCGCAACGACCAGAATGCGATAGCTCAGGCTCGTGTTCTCGGGGAGCCGGATCGGTGCTCCAGCGGCCAGTAAAAGTACACGCGGAACATTGTCCGTGGTCAAGCCCTTAGCGACGAGACGGCTCGCCTGCGCGTCGCCAGGACTCCCGAAGGCCCCGCCGGCAAGCACGTCCTCCGCGGGCCGCAGACTCATGGCGCCGGCACCATGAACACGTGAGTAGGGCGCGTTTGCTTCATTCCCCTCGCCGCCTGTCACTGTGGCTGCGCGTCCGTCCGCGCGGTTGCCTTCACCCCCTACGATCGTTGCGAGTTCGGCTTGCGCCGTGTTGCTGCGACCGCCGCCAACCACCGATAAAGCGCCGAGCGCGCGATTATCGAGTCCAGCCGTCACGCTTGCCCAGCGCCCCAGTGCGTCGCTCAGGTGGTTGCGGTTGTCGCGAATGGTGAGGTTCTCGGGATCCCCCCATGCTCCAGGGGAGTTCACCATCACAACTTCCTTGCCGGTCGTGTCATCGATGCGGACGTTGTTCTTGATAATCCCGTTCACCGATTTGCGCCAGCAATGGATCGCCCGTCCCCCGCTCTTGATCACGTTGCCGATGACTTCGTACTGGCTCAGGTTGAAGTTCGGTTCCAGAGAAGTCGCCAAGGTCTCCATGTAGTTGTAGTTGCAGCGCACCTTGCTGAGACGTCCGCGGTGGGAGGGGTGGCCCAGCAGATATCCTCGGCCCTTCGGGTTGATCGTGCGCGTGCCGGCGATCGCGATGTTCTCCGCGTCGAAGGATTCGCCTCCCTCGGTGTCTCCACCGCGCAGGAACTTGCCCGTGTGCTCGCCGTAGACCATCACCGACCGCATCGTGTTGGTCATCGTGATCTGTTCGACCGAGACGTTGCGCACACGACCGTGGATGAGGACACAAGCGGAAATGTCCTTCACCAACTCCGAGGGCTGCACGTTGTTGTCCTGGTTAAGGTCAATCGCGCCACGCCCGAAGATCCGGACATCCTCGATATAGTCCTCCTGCAGACCGTGCCCGATGCGGATGCCGTAGGACTCCGGGCCGTCGTAGGAGAGCGCCCAGAAGCTCCCCTCGTTGTGTCCCCTGCGTGATTCGAACTTGATCTGAACGCCGTTGCTCAGCGGCTGCCAATCGCCGGTAATCGGGACGCCCGCGGTGGGGGCGCCCTGTGTGGCGCCCGGGCCCCAGCCGGTGATCCACGAGAACGTGTCGGGCTGTCCTCCGGCGCCCTCGCAGTCGATCCGGATGGTGTAGATGACGGGACCGATTCCTCCGTCGTAGCGACCGCCAAAAGAGAAGTCGTCGAGCTTCTTGACCGCGCCGTGATCGATGGTCAGCTCCGGCTCATACTCGAGTTTGCTCTGATGGTCAGCGAGCCTGAGAACGGCGCCTTCCATCAACTCGATGTCGATCGGCTTGTCCACATAGAGCAGCGACCGATGCCTGCGCAATGGATGCTCATGCATTCCCGGCAGGAAGACGAGCTTGCCGCCCGGCGACGCCGCGGCCAGCACCGCCTGTGGATTGTCACCGGGCCGGACGTAGTGGATCGACTCCGCGACCGGCAGGGTCTGTCCCCACAACACGCTCGACGCCAGGATGGCTGACGAGACGATCCGCAGCATCGAGAAGCTTGTTGCCCTCAAAACCTCCCACCAAGTACGTCGTGGTTTCCGTGACTTCTGCAAGATTCCCTCCAGGACCTGACAGTCCGTGGCAAAACCCCCGCTGCATTCAAGCAGCGATGCATCCCGGCTGAACTGCGTTGCTCCTCGGTCGAAGATGTCCAATATGCTCCCTCGTCGCGCCTTGTCAGCCGGGCGCCTCGCCGCTCTCGGTGCTACGCGGAGTTTCACCACGGACTGCTAACGGAGCGGCACGGACTCCCCATGCCAAGGAAATGCAAGACTCGGCCGACGGGCATGCCGCTGCAACCCTAATTCCAGTCGCCCACCGCAGCCCGGTTCCAGCAACACCCGGAAAAAATGACGGTTCACTTCGACCGCCTCCGCCGCTTGCCCTGGATCCGTTCGGAAAGACTCGATGCGCCCTTTGTTGTCAACCAGCGGCGGCGGTTCGGCTGCCGTCTCCGGAAACTTCACTTGAGTGAATGTATGCTGGCCATATGCGCCTGCCTGCACAAGGACTTCCCGCGGCTCGGTTTGGTGGGTATTGACCAGAACCAGGGCAAGATGATCAGGCTCGATCTTCTCCACTAGCGCCGCGACATCTTCGGGCATTCCTGCTCTGCCATTCCGCGGGTCGAAATAGCGCAGTTCACCGAAGGTGAGGCCGGAGCCCCAGTGAGGGGTGGCCGTCCCCATCATGAGCTGCAGCAAACCTTCCATCCCCAGCGGTAAAAAGTCGTGCGCCTGGTCGGAACGCCACGTTGCGGGATCGGAGCTGTCCGCTCGGACCCGCTTGACGTGGCGCCGGATGCGTTCCAAATTCAAGCGCAGAATTCGGTCGGGGTACCCCGGATACCGGCCTTTCAGATAGGCCAGCCACTCATATTCGTGGGAATAGTCGTTTTTTTGTGCTCCTTCGTCGTGCGTGAAGGGGAGACTTTCGGTTTCTTCGATTTTTTCCCAATCTTCGGTCTTGAATGAATGAAGGTAGATGTCGGCAAGCGCGCGTGCGTAGTTCACGCTCCACATGGGGCTGTACCAGCCCTTCTCGTCGTTATAGCGGTCGGGTGGCAGCATATGGCCGTTACCGTGCTTGAGGCGGTTGCGGAGCAGGATCTCCATCTGCACTCGGAGGGTGTCAAGAAAGCGATCGTCTCCGCCCGTGATCAGGAAAGCATTCAACGCCGCTTGGCGGGGACCCCGTTCCATCAACTGATACCCGCCGAAGGGCCAGTCCCAGCCCATGATGCCGGCCCACCATTTGCCATCCCAGTGTTCGCCTACTTTTCCCGTCAGGCCGATGTTGCCGGGAATCCTGCCGCCATTGGCCTTCGTTCGGTCAACCCACGCGCCAACGTATTCAATCAACCATTCTTTGTATTTGCGTTCGCCTGTCAACAAGTAAGCATTCGCCACCAAGCTCGTGGCGTGAAGGTTCATGGGAATGTCCCCTTTGACGTTCGTCCATGCACCAAAGAAATCTTCCCGCGAAACCGATTTGTCGTACCAATAGGCGGCTTCTGCTTCAAGCTTTGGGCCTCGGCTGCCGTTCAATACACTGCGAATGACCTTGTGGACGGGATCGTAGTTCCTGGCGCTTGCATCTTCTCCTGTGTAGAACCCCGCAAAGCGGATTGCGCGCTGCTGGAACTTGCGGTCCGTAGGATCCGCCAAGCCTTCGTTGATGAATCCGCCGTAGTGTTCCGAATTGTGCTCCCAGTCAAAGGCCGTTATAAACTCGCGACGTAACATGCCTTCGGTGCTGTACTGACGAATGTGGCCTTCCCAAATCTTTCGGTACAGCCTGAGAACCTCCGGCTTCCCTCCCAGCGTGTAGAGCAACGGCCAGTTCCAGAAGTTCTCCATTACGTCGTCGGGCCCGTCGCTTCCGCCCCAATGCGGCTGATGACGCAAGTAGCCGTTCGCCAGGACGTACTTATCGGCAAACGCCTTCACCGCTTCTTCATTGGCGCGAATCAAGGCTCGCTCCGCCAAGGCCCACGACGGCGGCGAGAGCGGGTTTGCGAGTCGGACCTCGGCAACTCCCACAGGCCGGGGATCAATGTTGCCCTGGCCGAGAGCCGGCGTGATTGTCATCAGAACTGAGGCTGCAACTCCGATACCCTTCGTCGGGCGAAACCGACTCTTCATCTCAGATCAACTTTCCTCGCAGACGCATGTCAAGCCTACCCAGTCATCAGGTTGAGGGAGCACCAGAGCAAGCTGCCAACAACCTAAGGCAAGTCGCAGCGAACGGAAATGGCCGCGGCATCCTCGTTTGCGAAGCCGCCGTTCACAGGTTGGACCGACCTCTAGAAAATCAACTTCAGGGCGAACTGGATAATCCGCGGAGCCCGCGCGCTCGTGATTCTGCCGAAGGCGCCGGAGTCCACATTCGTGTTCGGCCGGCTGAAATTGACGCGGTTAAGAATGTTGAAGAACTCCGATCGGAACTGCACTCGCACACTCTCTCGAATCGGAATGTTCTTGAACAAAGAGAAATCAACGTTGGCAAATCCCGGGGTCTCGAGTATGTTCCGGCCGGAGGTACCGAAAGTGCCCTCGGCATTGCGGACAAATGCTGCCGTGTTAAACCATTCCCGAATCTTCTCGCCCCGCGGCCTGTCCGACGACATTCGCCACTCTCCGACCACGTCGGCTCGGTCACGGCCGATACCCGTCAGTGAGTTCGCGAAGCTGCTGGCTACCCTGGCGAACTCACCGCTTTGCAGCCGCACGATTCCGTTGTTCTGCCAGTTTCCGAAGACCGCTCGGACGACCGGGTTTTGCCGGCTCAACCGCGGCAAGTCCCATACATATGAAATGCTGGCGACGTGTTTGTGATGAAAGTCCGCTACACCCCGGTCTCGAGCCCAGTCGTTGGGATCGGAAAACGCTCCGCCTCCCGAACTCACGGTCGCAGAACCGTGATCCATCAGCTTCGAGAAGGTGTAGGACGCCAAAACACTGTAATTCCTCGAGAAGCGCTTGGAACCACTCAATACCAACGCATGATACTGACTGAAGCCGCAGCTACACCACTCTTGAATCTGCCCAAGATGGGGGAACAGGCGCCGCTGTTGAATGTTACGCTTGGTCGACTCACCGGGGATATACGCGGCGTAGTTGGGTTCGTAATTGCCGAACAGTTTGGTTCCTTTGGAACCCTGATAAGAAACCGCCCCCAGCCAATCGCCAGGCAGTTGTCGTTCGATCGTGAGATTCCACTGTTGCGTGTAGGGCTGTTCCATGGTGTTCTGGACTACACGCGACCGAAAAATGCCACGGAATTCGTTGTCGAACGGCACGATCTTGGCCGGCCACGGCGGTGGCGGCTGCCCTTGGAACGGGTCGGAAAAACTCGCAGGATCTTCGATATTGACCGTTGCGTTGAATGCCGGAATGGATGCACCGATATTCTGGGTGCTGGAAGCCGGGTAGTTCATTCGGAAAATGCCGTAGCCGGCCCGAATCGCCATCCTCCCGTCCCCGAACGGATCAAAACTCAGACCAAAGCGCGGAGAGAATTTCGACCAGTCCGAGGGCACTAAACGGTCGGACACCCCTGGATCGCCAAAGAAGTTAATTCCTTCACCGATGTTTGGAAATACCCGGCTCTGCTGGCCGGGGATGAACGCCGCTACCTGGGGTAGTTCAGGACGCCAGGTGTCCTTCCAGGTCAAGAAGGGTTCGAATCGCAGGCCCAGGGTCATCGTCAGTCGCGGATTCAATTTGATTTCGTCCGAGACCCAGCCGATCCAGTCGGTCGACCGCAATGCAACCTGAAAACCACTTGACTGGTTGAATCGAGACGGACGGCCCAGAACGAAATCGCTCAAACGGCTGCCGGTGAAAGCGCGGCTAAAATCAAACAGCCCATGGAATCCGACATTGACAATGGGAATATTGAACTGCCGCCGGTTGGCTTCGAAACCCATGCGCAGGTTATGCCTTCCCATCATCTTGCCGAACGAAGCCTGGTACTGAAAAGAATTGCGCACCAGGGGCGTATCGCCGAAAAGAATGACCCGGAAGAAACCGATCACGTCGAGCCTCATGTCGTCGCTGGCGCCGGCCGGGGGAGCGTTGACCCCGATGTCCTGGAAGGTGAACGGCGTTGTCCCTTGCCGTAGGCCAAAAGAGCGATTGAAGGTAAAGCCACTCGTGAACAGTGTGGTCGGACTCACTGTGCGTTCGTACTGGATCCGGCCATTAAAAGAGCGGTCGAGCTGAGCCGTGCTGAAGCTCAAGATGTTGCCTGTGACGCCGGTATTCGGCCGTGTGTTCTTATGGCGAAAGATGCGCACAAACAAACGGTCACGATCGCTGATGTTGTGATCCACGCGAGCCTGGATCTCGTACCCGTCGAAAATGGTCTGCCTCGGAAAACGAGTCGTTCCGTCCGGATCCTGCGCAACCGGAATCCACTCCAGCATTTTGGGGACCACCGGGTCGATCCGGCTGGAAGGGATGATGTTGTTCGCATAGGGAACGAGCGTGTCCGGATCGTGGAGTTGGATCAAGTTGCCTCGACTGTCGAAAAAGTCACTAAAGTCTCCGGTTCTTTGCTGAGCCGTGGGAACGATCGCCGTGGACGTGGTGGGACGTTGTCGGATCTTGGTGCCCTGATATCCGAAGAAAAAGAAGGTTCTGTCGCGGCCATTGTACTTGGGAAGCAAGACCGGCCCACCGATCGTTCCACCCCATTGATTTCGTTTCAGCCCGTCGTCCTGGGGGGCGAAAAAATTAATGGCGTTCAATTTGTTGTTGCGAATGAACTCAAACAGGGTCCCATGGAACTCGTTCGTGCCCGACTTCGTGACCGCGTTGGCCACACCTCCGGAGAAGCGACCGTGTTCGGCGCTAAAGCTGTTGGTCTGCAGGCTGAACTCTTGCAGGAAGTCCGGGTTGGGGAAGGCATTCGACAGGTTGCGATAGTCATCCTGGTTGTAACCACCATCCAAGACAAAGTTGATTTCATTACCCCGGCTGCCGCTGGATGAAATGAATTGCTGGCCGGAAGGAGTAAACGAGGTTCCAATGCCCGCGCTGCCGGAACCCTCCACGGCATGGACACCAGGCACCAGCAACATCAGTTGCAGCGGAGACCTGCCGTTCAACGGGAGGTCGACGACTCTTCTTTGATCGACCACCTCTTTAATGACGGCGTCCTGGGTGTTGACCGTGACGCCCTCAGCGCTGACCTCGACTACCTCGGTGACTTGACCCACTTGGAGGGACGCGTCGACCCGAATACGGCGATCGACTTCGACGGTAACGCCGGACTGAGTGAACCTTTGGAAGCCCGGCGCCTGAACATCAACCGTATATTCGCCGGGCTGCAGTGATCCTACGGTATAGAAGCCCGACTCGTTTGTCGTTGCCGACCGTTCGGCGTTCGTAAGAACGTTAGTCACCATCACATTGGCGCCTACGACCAAGCCTCCGGATGCATCCGTGACGACTCCGGATATGGTTGTTGTGCCCTGAGCCATGAGTCTGGCAGGCGCCAGGGCCATTGCAAAAACAGCAAGCAAAGTAGCAACTAGCTTCATGAAAACCCCCCCATGTTCCACAATGCGGAATAGAAAACCGCAAATTTTAGAAAAGTATAGTCAAAATGAGGCCGATGTGTCAATATATGGAGATGAAGTTCCGAAATTCGGTTCCCGATTTCGTGTTGTATAGTGGAGGAGTGTGTGGACAAGGCACTCGGGGCACTGCATCGAGACGAAGAGTCAGAACATGAAGCCAACGGAGAAACGGCGGGGAACGATGGCTTCGACAATAAAGTGTCTGTCGGTGCTCGAACTACTTGCGCGAGAGCCCTTCGAGTTCGGCCTCTTCGAGATTAGCGCCAGCCTTGACGCTCCCAAAACATCGACTCATCGATTGGTTGCGACCCTGATGGAGGCGGGCTTCGTTGAGCAAGACGGGGACTCGAGGCGCTACCGGCTGACGGGCAAGGCGCTGTGGGTGGGCACAGGTTTTCTCCGGCATTCGCGTGTGTATCGTGCTTCATTTCCCGTCATGCAGGACCTCGCCGGGAAGACCGAAGGCATGGTCCACCTTGGGCTCTGGGACAACGACGCGGTGCTTTACCTCCACACCGTCGGTCATCCCAGCTCTTTGTATCTCTTCGCCAACACAGGGGAGCGGCGGGCGGTACATGCTACCGCTCTCGGCAAGGTCATGCTGGCTTACCGAAGCCCTGAAGACCTGGAGCGCATTTTCTCCAAAGAGGTCGAGCGCTACACCGACAAGACGATCACATCTCTGGATGCCATGCGTCGCGAACTGGAGACGATTCGCGACCAAGGGTACGCCCTTGACGACGAGGAAGGGGTACGCGGGTTGCGTTGCCTCGCCGCTGCGATTCGCGATCACAAGGGACAAGTAGTCGCCGCCATCAGCATGAGTGCTCCCACAAGTGTGCTGGCCGAGGACAACCGGCCGCACTATGCCAGCCTTGTCCAGGAAGCTGCGATTCGAGCCTCCGTGCACGCGGGATATCGCCCGCTCACCACAAACGTCTCCTCTCTGCTCACGCGCCCGTACGAGGCTGGTGAAACCAGTAGGCGGAAAAGCGCGTCGCCATCTTGAAAGCGGAAAGCAACGTTTGAGGCCAATAGTCCGTAATATCCATTACGTCAGCAGCCGGCGCTGCCCGAACTCATCCCGGAAGGTAGATGAGAGATCGATTCCGTAAGGTGAACCTTGACCGAGTTCTTGCGTGCGCCGCGCTACCCCTGCAAGACGGCTTGGAGAATTCCGTCGCCGCCGACCCACTGAACCGCCCGATTTCAGGTCTTACCCCCCAACGTCCTGCCACCTCGGAACCAGCGCCGGCGGCGGCCAATAGCATCCGGGCGGCCGCCCCGGAGAGGGGTGCGCAACTGGGAATGGCGGGCCTGGAGGGACTCGAACCCCCGACCTACTGGTTCGAAGCCAGGCGCTCTATCCAACTGAGCTACAGGCCCGCAGCCTCATTGTAGCCTGCAGAAAAGGCCGTGATTCGTGTCTCGTGTCTCGTGTCTCGTGTTTCGTGAAAACCTTTGGCGGGGGCCTGGTTCGCTCCAGAAGAAGGGGCTGACGGCCGGTGAACGGGAAAAACCGGGTTTCGTGATTCGTGGAAAACATTTACGGCCGTGTTGCCGAAGCGGGGGCGGCGTCTTGACAGATGCCGGGGACCATACTAGACTTAGCTAGACTTAGTCTATAGCAAAGCAGGAGGCCGATGGATGAAGGTGAACATGCACGAGGCGAAATCGACGCTCTCCCGTTTGGCCGAGCTGGCTTGCCGGGGCGAAGAGGTCGTGATCTGCAAGGCCGGCAAACCTTATCTGCGGCTGGAACCCTATCGTGAACGCGTGGAAGAGCGGAAGCTAGGCGGGCTGGAAGGGCAGGTCTGGATGCCCCCGGACTTCGACGAAGAAGACGAAGAACTCATCGAGGCGATCGAGAGGTCGAAGATTTTTCCTGACGAGGATTGAGGATGCAGCGCCTGTTGCTGGATACGCACGTATTCGTATGGTGCCTGAGCGATGTCTCGAGACTGTCGCAAGCCGCTCGCGCCGCCATCGTGGAGCCGCGCAACGACATCTTCGTCAGCGCCGTTACCGGATGGGAGATCGCAGTGAAGCGGGCGAAGGGACGAATGACCGGCCCGGACCATTTGTCGGAGATGATTGAAGAACGGGGCTTCACTCATCTGCCGTTGACGTTTCACCACGCCGAGCAGGCGGGACTTCTCCCGATGCATCACCGGGACCCGTTCGACCGGCTGCTGGTTGCCCAAGCGCAGGCCGAAGGGCTGGTCCTCGTCACCTGGGACGCCCGCATTCCACGCTACGGCATCCGTACGCTGACGGCGTAGCGCCCGCGGGCGAGGGACTCGCCTGCATACAAAGGCCGTGTCTCGTGATTCGTGAAAACCTTTGGCGGGGGCCTGGTTCGCTCCAGATAGCAATGTCGGACGACCGGTGAATCGTAAAGGCCGCAAAAGCCGTGTCTCGTGAAAAACCTTGAAGGCCGTGTTGCCGGCTCTCTTACGCACTTCGCCTCGCAACGTGGGGAGACAGGCAGGCTGGGGATCACTTTGCTCCGGTCAGAGGACCGCTGGGTATAATTCCGAGTTGAGTCATGGCTTCGCAAGCCAAAACGCCGCTGATGCGGCAGTACCACTCGATCAAAAGCGACGTACCCGACGCCCTGCTGCTGTTTCATCTCGGTGATTTCTACGAGCTGTTCTACAACGACGCGATCGTCGCCTCGCGCGATCTCGGCATTACGCTGACCTCCCGCAACAAGGAGAAGGGCGAGCCGGTCCCGATGTGCGGCGTGCCGTGCCACTCGGCCGACGGCTACATCGCGAAGCTGATCGCCAAGGGCCATCGCGTCGCGATCTGCGATCAAGTCGAAGATACGGGCAAGGCCAGGAAGCTCGTGCGCCGCGAGGTGACGCGCATCGTGACGCCCGGCACGGCCAGCGACACGAGCCTGCTGCGCTCCGGGGAAAACAACTACCTGGCCGCCGTGGCCGAGAAAGGCGACTCGACCGGGCTCGCCTACGTCGATATCTCGACGGGCGAGTTCCGCATGACGGAACTGGACGCCGGCGACGTCGAAGACGCGCTGGGACATCTCGGCGCCAAGGAGGTGCTGTTCCCTTCGGCGGGACCGCTGTTCTCCTACGAACCCGACTCCGTGACGGCCTCCAACGGCTACCTGCGGACGGAGCTCGAACCCTGGATTTTCGAGGCCTCCTACGCCGAGCGCACGTTGCGCGACCAGTTCAAGCTGCACGTCCTCGACGGGCTAGGGGCCGCGGACCGTCCCGCCGCGATCGCCGCCGCCGGCGCGGTGCTGCACTACGTCCGCGACACGCAGCGCGGCGCGCTGCAGCACCTCGATCCGCCGACCTACTACGGCAAGCAGGACTGGATGGCGCTCGATCCGGTGACGGTGCGGAATCTCGAGCTGGTCGAGCCGTTGTTCGGCGGCTCGGCGCAATCGACGCTGTTGCAGGTGATCGACAAGACGCAGACGCCGATGGGCGCGCGCCTGCTGCGGCAGTGGCTGCTGCGGCCGTCCATCGACCGCGCCGAGATCGAGTCCCGCCGCGACGGCGTCGCCGACCTGCACGGCCAGGTCATCACCCGCACCGAATTGGGGGAGGAACTCAAGCCCGTCCTCGATATCGAGCGGCTGTTGGCCAAGATCACGCTCGGCTCGGCCAGCGCGCGCGACATCGTCGGGCTGGGCGGTTCGCTGGCCTGTCTGCCGGCGGTGCGGCGGCGGATCGCGAAGTGCGAATCGGCCCGGATGCGCCGGACTCACGAACAGATGGACGAGCTGCCGGACATCCGCGAGCGCATCGAGACGACGCTCAGCGACGAGCCGCCGGCCCATCTCGCGGACGGCGGCACGATCCGCGAAGGCTTCCACGCCGAACTCGACGAGCTGCGCGCGCTGCGCAAGGACGGCCGCGGCACCATCGCCCGGATGGAAGCGCGGGAGCGCGAGCGGACCGGCATCCCGTCCCTCAAGGTGCGTTTCAACAATGTCTTCGGTTTCTACATCGAGGTCTCGAAGGCGAATCTGGCCGCGGTGCCCGACGACTACGACCGCAAGCAGACGCTGGTGAACGCCGAGCGCTTCACGACGCCCGAGCTCAAGGAGTACGAGAGCAAGGTGCTGGACGCCGAAAAACACATCCTGGCGCTCGAAAAAACGCTGTTCGAGGAGCTGAGGTCATGGCT
>MKWU01003687.1_pt1 | contig 19647 bp, 22 predicted proteins | sample 809101 | NCBI WGS metagenome assembly MKWU01 (sample SAMN05860141, study PRJNA318959) | sponge metagenome | host: Aplysina aerophoba | place: Slovenia: Piran, Adriatic Sea, Gulf of Piran | collected 2013-05-07
GGGCCGCCAGGCGCGGGATAGGGCGCAGTTTCCGCCCCGCCGCCGCCGCCGCCGCTCACGCCCCGCCGCTGCCGTTCACGCCCCGCCGCCGCCGTTCACGCCCCCACGCGACCCGATACGCTCCGACATCCGCGATTCGCAATGAGCCAACCCATCCCCCGGGGCGCGGGCGCCGGTATCGCCTACATGCTGCTCGGCGTGGTCCTGCTCCCGATCATGAACACCCTCGCGAAGTCCCTCGCGGCGGAGTACCCGGTGACCCAGGTCGTGTGGGCGCGGTTCCTGGGCCATCTCGTGTGGATGTCGCTGCTGTTCGGTCCCTTTGTCGGGGCTGCGCTGCTGCGGGCCCATCGCCCCCGCGAAATGATTGGCCGCTCGCTCGTCTTCTTCGCTTCCAATTTCCTGTTCATCGCCGCACTGCCCCGGGTCCAGCTTGCGACCGCCTCCGCCATCATGTTCACGACACCGCTCGTCGTCGTCGCCCTCTCGGTGCCGCTGCTGAAGGAGCGGGTCGGGCCGTGGCGCAGCGTGGCGGTCGTGGTCGGATTCTGTGGAGCGCTGGTCATCATTCGCCCCGGCACGGACGTCTTTCAGCCGGCTGCGGTCCTTGTTCTCCTGTCCGCCATGTGTTTCGCCGGGTACCAGCTATGGACGCGGCGTCTCGCGCAGCACGAGCGCCCGGAAACCCTCATCGTCTATACCGCTCTCGCCGGCGCGGTCATCATGTCCGTGGCGGCGCCGTTCGGCGCCCGCCTGCCGGACGACATGGTCGACGGCCTGATGTTCGCCGGAGTCGGGTTGCTCGGCGGGGCGGCGCAGTACTTCATCATCTGCGCCCTGCAGAGAGCGCCGGCGTCCGTCGTGTCGCCCATCGGGTACGCGGAGCTCATCACGGCGGCGGCGTTCGGATACGCCGTCTTCGGCGACATTCCCGACCGCTACACCTGGCTCGGCGCCGCCCTGATCGTCGGATCCGGACTGCTGGTGGTGTGGCGCGAGCGGGCACGGCGCGGGGAGCGTGGGTAGGCCGCCTCCCCGCGGATGAAGGATGAGACGAAATTCCGGAAACTCTCGGCATGACCCTGCCTGACCTGGAGGAGACCGCTGGAGGAGACCGCTGGAGAAGACCGCTGGAGAAGACCACTGGAGAAGACCACTGGAGAAGACCACTGGAGAAGACCACTGGAGAAGACCACTGGAGAAGACCACTGGAGAAGACCACTGGAGAAGACCATGCGAGTACTCGATCCCACGTTCGAGGAAGCCGCACTCGGATTCGCCCTTCCGCCCCGACTCGAAGGCCTGCGTGGAACCACCGTGGGCATCATCTCGAACGGCAAGGAAGGAACGGCCCACTTCTTCGCGCACCTGGAGCGCGTCCTTCGCGAACGCTTCGCCGTCGCCGCCGTCGTGCAGCGGGTCAAGGGCAACCTCAGCGCGCCGGCCGAACGGGAGATCATGGATGAAGCGACAGGCTGGGACGCCGCGATTGCGGGGGTCGGGGACTGAGGAAGCTGCTCGTCGTGCAGTCTGCATGACGCAATCGCAGCCGAACGCCTTGGGGTTCCCGCGCTCGGCATCATGACCGACCGGTTCGTGTCCGCCGCGGACGGGATGCGGCGCGCGCTCGGCATGCCGGACTATCCCTTCGCGGTCGTCGAGCACCCGATTAGCAGCGCCTCGAGGCGGGGGCTGGAGCAGCGCGCCGAAGCCGCGCTCGACCAAGGCCTGCGTCTCATCGTGCGGGCATAGCGCCGGCGGAGGTTGCAGCTCTCGTGACCACGATCGTCGGGGTCGATTTCAGCGGGCACCGTGACGACCGGAACACCTGGGTGGCCCGCGGCCGACTGGATTCCGACGGAGCGCTGCGGCTCGACAGCGTGCAACCCGCCCGCCGCGCCGATCTCTACCGCCTCCTCAACGCCGTCCCGGCCCCCGCGGTCGTGGCGCTGGATTTCCCGTTCGGCGTGCCGGCCGAATTCGCTGCCGATCTGTCGCCGAAACGCTCACCTCGCGCCATGCCCGGCCTGTGGCGGACCGTCTCCGGCATGAGCGCCGGCGACTTCCTCGCGGCCCGCGATCGGTTCGTCGCCGCCAGCGGCGAGATGAAGCGCTCGGGGGATGCAAGGCATTTTCCCGAGAGCTACTCACCGCTCCATCGCGCCAATCCGAACATGCTTCCCATGACATACGAAGGAATCCGCCTGCTGCACCGCTGGCGCGAGGAATTCCCGCGGCGCTGGCACGTACCGCCCCTGGAGCCTCCGGCACCGACCGACCGCACCGTCACGTTGCTGGAGCTGATGCCCGGTGCGTTCCTGAAAGCCGTCGGCCTGCCGTACAAGGGCTACAAGAAGGGACGTCGTGCCCCGGAGCTGCGCGAGGAAATCACGGGTGCCCTCGCTGCCGCATCCGGCATCCGGTTGCCCTGTCTGGACTCCGTCCGCATGGGTTGCCACGCCAGCGACGACTTCCTGGATGCCGTGGTCGCGGCGGTCGGTGCAGCCTGCTGGGCACAACGCAGCGAGCGCTTCCGTCACCCCCGACCGGCCGAGTTGGCCTTGGCTCGACTCGAAGGCTGGATCTACGTCCCGCACTCCGAATCCGACCCGGATCGTCCGCGCACGGCCGCGGACGACACCGGCAGCGGGGAACGGACTCCCGGTGGATCGACGGCTACTCAGTAACGTTCCGTCCAGGCGGAACGGTCGAAGGGAGGTGGGCCGTTGTCGCCGAAATACTCCTCGGCCGCTACCAAAACAGACTACTCTGTACAACAGAGTAATCTGTAAGTATGCTCCTCCCGCAAACGTAAACCGAGCGAGTGGAGCGTGCCGTGAACGTCACCAGAAACGATGCAGCTACGGCGTTGCATGATGTCGATTCGGCGAGTCGCCACAGTCTGGCGCTGTTTCAGTACGGGCTGGCCAGTCCCTTCCTGCTGCTCTGGGGTGTGCTGTGGATCGTCGCCGGAGCGGTGGCCGTGCTCTCGCCCGACAACGCCGGCATCGGCTGGATCGTCGTCGATTTCGTCGGATTCGCAGGTACCGGGATCCTGATCGCCGTCCAGTCGCGTCGATACGGCGAAGGGGCTGGACGCGGACAGTCGTTTCGCTGCCTTGCCACCGGTGTCGTCGTGATGGCGTTCGTGGCGATGACGCTGACCGTCTTCGCCCCGGTTTCCGACGTCGAGGTTCTGACCCTCATTGCGCTGGTCGTCGCGACGGCGTACGTCATCGCCGGGTGCTGGGCGGGCGGCAGATACGCCGCGGTCGGCACGGTGCTGGCCGGCGTTGCCATCAGTCTCTTTCACCTTGCTCCGGACCTCGTGCCACCGCTAGTTCCGTTCGCCGGAGGCGGCACGCTGATTCTCGGAGGCGTGTGGATGCGGAGCGCGTGATGAGCGCTCCGAACGAAATCATCCACCAGTCCACGCGCCTCAGGATCATGTCCGCGCTGAACGCCCTGCCACGGCGGGAGATGCTCGAGTTCAAGCGGCTGCGGGAAATTGCGGGCGCCACGGACGGGAACCTGGGTGCGCATCTGACGACTCTCGAAAAGGTGGGCTTCGTCCGGATCGTCAAGGACTTCGTGGGCAGGAAGCCGAGAACGCGAGCCGGAATCACGGCATCGGGGCGGCGCGCCTTCGCGAGCCATGTCGCCTACCTGCGGGAAATCCTGGACGGCGACACCTGAACGAGCGGGCATTTGGCGCTCACCGGACTTGATGGCGCGCCCATCGACATCGCGGTCGATCTGGCCGATCAGCCGATGACCGGAACCGGCGCCGGACTGACCGATCAGCCCGGGCATGCCGCCGATTCGCTCTTCGTGCTGTTCCATCGCGAGCGCAACGCATTGACGCGGGCGAGCGATGTGCGAATCGGCGGCCGAGACAACTCTTTCCGCGCAGGCGGCGGCCCGCACGGCAAGCCCCGATTCCTGGCCGCCCCGGTAATGGTGCCTTCGTGCCGTGTCGGGTGACAATCACCGGGTCCGCAACGCGAGGCACGCGCCGACAATGAACTGCACGATCGTGGATGTCTTTGCGGAGAGCCCGCTTTCGGGCAACCAGTTGGCGGTGGTCGACGGCGCCGGTCGTCTGGATAGCGCGACGATGCAGGCGATCGCGCTCGAGACGAACTTTTCGGAGACCACGTTCGTCCTCGAGGAACGCCCCGGCGAGGCCCGGGTTCGCATCTTCACGCCAAACCGGGAGCTTCCGTTCGCCGGACATCCGACGCTCGGAACGGCGTGGGTGCTGGGTCGCGAACGGGATTCCTACGCCCTGGATCTTCCGGCCGGACGGGTGCACGTTACATTCGAGGCCGGCGGTATCGCCTGGATGCAGCCCCCGCCCGTGGAGCCGGGGGCCGTGCTGAGTTCGCACTCCGCCGCAGCGTTGCTGGGGTTGACTGCGAACGATATCGACCCGCGTTACCCCTGCCGGTTCGCCACCATCGGGCCGTGCTTCGCGCTCATCGGTGTGACGGGCCTCGATGCCTTGCGGCGAGCGAGAGTCAAGTCCGAGGTCTACGATGACCTCGCAGGAGGTGACGAGCCCGGCGTGTTCGTCTTCACCGAAGGCGCCTACGGCGACGACGCCCATTTCGCTGCGCGCATGTTTCACCACCGAGGTTTGCGCGAAGACCCCGCAACCGGAAGCGCGAACACGGCGTTCGCAGCGCATCTTCGCTCGCTGGGGGTCGCTGGCAGAATCGTGGTCGAGCAAGGGTTCGAGATCGGACGCCCCTCCCGGCTGTACCTTGACATCGCCGAGACCATTCGTGTCGGGGGAAAGGTACGCCCGGTGCTGACCGGCCGTTTCGACTACTGACGGCACCTGCGCCCGGGACCCGGAGGAACCTCCACACTGACGATTGCATCAACGAGACCTGCCCATGGTCGGGCAAGCCGGTTCAGGCCGATTCGCTGACCGAGTATGACGGTCAGGTCGTCGGGTTCTGCAATACCGGTTGCCGAGACAAGTTCGAACGCGCGGTTCGCCACTTCGAGAACGCGAAGGCGTCGGGCAGAAGCCGGTCGTCCTGACGTCGCATCCCTGCGTTCCCGCTACGCGGGAGCGCACTCACCGCGCTGCATCTGCCGTGGCGGGGTGTCGGTCCGAATGCTGACCGGGACGCGTTCTCCCGTCCGGTTCCGGCAACGATGCCGGGGCTACCGGTAGGTCTCCGGCGCAAGGCGCCGCGCGTAGATGCGGCTCGCCGCGCCGGGGTCGATGTCCGCGATCAGAAGCCCCGGCCGGCCATAGGGCAGATGTTCGAGACATTCGCCCTCCGGGGAGATCAGGGCGGTGGCCGCCTCCTGATATCGAAGCGAATAGCCGACGCTCGCGAAGAAGATCGCGTTCTCCAGCGCGCGGCACATCATCGCCTTCTCGTAGTAGGGCGACGATGCGGCGCCGAAGCTCTCGACTGCGGTTCCTTCGACTTCGCTCCCCGCGTGGTGGGGATGGAAGACGAGCGCCGCGCCGCGCGCCGCGCCCCAGCGCACGGATTCCGGATAGCGCCACCCTTCGTGGCAGATGCTGATGGCGAAGGGCACTCCCTTCACCTGGAACATCGCACGCTCGCGCCCGGGCACGTAGTGCGCATCCTCCTCCGGAGCGAGCTGGTTCTTTGTCTGGCCGCCGAGAACGTCCCCATCGGCGGAGATGACGAAGGCGACGTTCAGAATGCCCTCGGGGCTGTCCCAGTCCATCGGGATGATGACGGCAATCCGGTGCGCGGCCGCCAGAACGCAGACCCGCTCCCGAGCCGCGGCCAGACGCACCGGATCGTGCGCTTCCACAGCAAAGTCCTGCCCCCGCAGACCCGGCATGTAGCATTCGGGAAAGCAGACGATGTCCGCGTCGCCGGCCGCCGCCTCGGCGATGAAGCGCTCGACCCACGGCATGGCGGTGTCGACGGAGCCCGAGACGGGTGGGGAGGCGAGCGCTATCCGCAACATGGTGGGAAGGTGGCCTTCGGGATTGGCTTCATCCTCAATGATCGGAGGAAACGTACTGCCGAAGGCCGCAAATCAGGAACAATTGAGCGGGGGCGACACAATGTCGGCACCCTCGGGTCCATTTCATCATTGAACAGGAACCCGGCACAACGCGAGTCCGAAGCAAGCCACCACCAAGCGAGGACACCACCACCTGCCGCAAGGCGACAAGGCGTGTGAGAACATGCCCCACCCGCCTTCCCTCGTTCCGCGACCTCCGGCAATCCATCCCACCCGATGATCCACTCCCTCGCCCGGCGCCTGCCGTTCTTCTACGGCTGGGTCGTCGTCGGCTGCACGATGTGCTCAAGCGTCGTGCGCCAGACCGCCGCGGTGGCGACGCTCTCCATCTTCCTCGTGCCGATGACGGACGAGTTCGGCTGGTCGCGCGCCGGCATCTCCGGCGCGGTGTCGCTCGGGGGAGTGCTCGGCGCGCTGATGGCGCCCCTCATCGGACCGCTGTTCGACCGCCACGGCTCGCGGGCGCTGCTGGTCGCAAGCGCGGTGGCGGTGAGCGGGTGCTGCGTCGCGCTCGCCGGCACCCAGGGGCTGCTGTGGTTCTACGTCGCGTTCGGCATCTCGCGCATGATGTTCTCCGCGCCGTTCGAGATCGGCACCACGTCGGCAGTGACCAAGTGGTTCGTGCGCCGCCGCGCCCGCGCGATGTCGCTCCTCATCATGTCCACCGGGATCGGGCTGACCATCCTGCCGCTGGTCGTCGCGGTCGCGATCGCCATCGCGGGGTGGCGTGCCGGGTGGCTGACGCTCGCGGTCATCGCCATCGTGTTCGGGGTGATCCCGCAGTGGTTCCTGCTCGTGCGCAGGCCCGAGGACATCGGGCTCCGGCCCGACGGCGCCGCCCCCGTCCCGGAGGCGCCGGGGTCGCAGGCTCGCCCCCCCGGTGCGGACGAGGTGAGCTTCACCCGGAGCCGCGCGCTGCGCACCCCCACGCTCTGGCTGCTGATGGCCTACACCCTGCTCGTCTTCCCGGTGCAGGCCGGGGTGAGCCTGCACCAGGCGCCACACCTCATCGAGCGCGGGATCTCCCCGACGATCGCGGCCACCATCGTGAGCACGTTCTCCCTCGCAGGCGCGCTGTCGAGCCTCCTCTTCGGCCAGCTCGGCGACCGGATTCCCGTGCGCGGTGCGCTCGCGGCGAGCGCGGCGCTGCTCGCCCTCGGCGCGGTCACGATGCGCGGGGTCGACGGGCCGCTTCTCGGCTACGTCTCGGCGGTGCTGTTCGGGGCGGGGATCGGCGGCATCCTCACGATGATTCCGGTGGCGTGGGCGAACTACTTCGGCCGCGCGCACTTCGGCGCGATCCGCGGCATCACCCTGCCCGCGCAGGTGGGAGGACAGGCGATGGGACCGCTCGCCGCCGGCGTGCTCCACGACCTGACCGGCGGCTACGCGAGTGGCCTCGCGGCATTTGCGGTGCTCTCGCTGCTCGCGGCGGGCCTGGCGCTGTTGACGCGGGCGCCTCGACTCCGGTGAACCGGCGACCGCGTGTCGAGGTCCGCGGTCGAAATCGGGAATGCAGGTGCCGTGTCCGGAAGGCCGGTGCCCGGTCTCGAACCGATCCGGCATCTACCGTTTCGGCATCGGGCATGTGCATCATTCGTCTTCAAGGCGCCGGCGGCGGCACGGGCCGGAATCGTGCGCCACGGCGCGGACGAGGGCACGGACGTGAGCTTCAGCGAGGCGAGTCCGCAGGCACGGGCGACGGTGGCGGCGCGAGCCGGAATCGGGCGCCACGGCGCGGACGAGGGCACGGACATGAGCTTCAGCGAGGCGAGGCCGCAGGCACGGGTGACGGTGGCGGCGTGAGCCGGGCGGAGAGCGGAGATCGAGCGGTCGGAACCCGGCGCGACGCATGCATGAGCCGGACGACGACGAGGGCGCGAGCGTGACGTCGAACGAGGAGCTGCGGCGCGCCCTGCGCGATGTGAGCGGAGACTTCTCGGAGTCGTCTACCCTGCCGCCCGCGTGCTACACGGGCGCGGGCGTGCTCGCGGCCGAGATGTCGGGGCTGCTGCCGCAAAGCTGGGTGGGTGTCGCGCGGGCGGACGAGTGGGAGGAGCCCGGCGACTATCGCGTGCTCGACGTGGCCGGCACATCGATGATCGTGCTTCGCGACGAAACGGGACGGCTGCGCGTCTTCGCCAACACCTGCCGCCATCGAGGCACCCGGCTCATGGACGGCAGCGGCAACGCGAAGCGCATCCGCTGCCCGTTCCACGGCTGGACCTACGGTCTCGACGGGAGTCTGCGCGGCGCCACCCGCATGGGTGCGGCACGGGAATTTCGTCACGCCGACATGGGGCTGGTCGAGTTCCGGGCGGCGGAGCGCGGCGGCTTCGTCTTCGTGGCCACGAGCGGCGAGACGCCCGGCATCGACGACTGGCTCGGCGGCTTCGATGCCCTCCACGCCCCGTGGCAACTGGAGGAACTGGTGACCACCCGCCGCCGCGAGCTCGAGGTCGACTGCAACTGGAAGCTCTTCCTCGAGGTCTTCAACGAGTCGTACCACCTGGAGTACGTGCATGCGGCGACCTTCGGCGACATCTACCTGGAGCCGAAGGGACCCGACGAGGCGGGAGCCTGCGTTCACGCGTCGTTCAGCCCTACCGCGGGCACCGGGGGGCTCAAGGCGGACCAGCAGGGACACGTCCTCGCCCCCACGTGGGCCGAAGGTGCCCCGGGGGGGGGGGACCCTGCTTCCACTCGTCGTTCAGCCCTACCGCGGGCACCGGGGGGCTCAAGGCGGACGAGCAGGACCACGTCCTGCCCGCCATGCCGGGGTTGAGCGCCCGTGAGCGCTCGGGCACCCGGTACACCTGGGTGTTTCCGGCGCTGACCTTTGCCGCCGGGAGCGAGGCGCTCTGGGCCTACGGCGCGCAGCCGCTCGGCCCTCGCCGCTGCCGGGTCACCCAGTGGGTGTGCTTCCCGCCGCGAACCGTCGCCTCCCCGGGATTCGAGGCGAAGGCCGGGCGCTACTACGCGCGCATGGACGAGGCGCTCGCGGAGGACATCGCGATGCTCGAGCGCCAGCAACTCGGCATGGACTCACCCTTCGCCCGGGCGGGCCGATGGTCGGACCTGGAGCGCGGGCCGGCCGCCTTCGCCGCGTGGTACGCGAGGCGCCTGGCGCCATGACTCGCGTTCGCCCTGCAAGTGCATTGCAAGCTTGCGAGGCGAGCGGAAGTTCGATCATCTCCGCGCCGTCCCCCACCGCCTTCGCGGGGGCTGAAGGCGCGCGTCGGTGAAATTCGCGCGCTAACGCGGCTCGACGGTCGGCCGATCCTCCGCCAGCCATCGCGCGATACCGCCGGGCACGTCGAAGACGTGCCGGTAACCGAGCTGCGCGTCCAGAAAGTGGCCGACCAGTGCGCTCCGTCCGCCGCTGTCGCAGATGAGCGCGACGGGGTCGTCCCGGGAAGACGCGATGGTGGCGAGCTCGGACAGCCACGCGCGGACATCGTAGCGCCCTTGTGCGTCGAAGAAGGTAAGCAGTCTGCTTCCTTCGATGACGCCGGTCTCGCTCCACTCCTCGGGGGTACGGATGTCGATGACCGGCACCCCGCGTCGCATGAGCCGCTCCAGGGCCGCGTTGTCGACAGGGGTGACGTCTGCGCGAAGCGGCGTGGCGACGGCGAGGAGTGCGGCGACGAGGAGAGCCGGTCCCGGCATTGCGAAATTCGACACGAGCCGGTTCAATCCCGGCGGTCCGGCAAGTCTCGCATGTTTTCGGTGGAGCGATTGCGTGCTCGGATGAACGGCGATTCCCGAATGGAGCCCGGTACCGATGACGGATGCACAGACCGCGAGACGGAGCAGGAAGATGGTCCAAGAGCCGATCCGGGCGCGCCACGATCACGGCACGTCGCAGGTGATCCGGGCCGGCGCATTCCCACCCGGATGCGCACCGCTCGACCGTGAGCGGCGAGTCTTCGGCCGCAACCGAGCGTCCGGCCCGTACCGTTTGCGCCCGTCACGCGGCCGCCCCTGGCTCGAACGGGTCTTCCGGCACGGCCGCGCAAGCGGGATATGCCGGCTGGCAGGACTCACGGGATTCCGCGGATCGGCGGTGCGCCTCATATTGCTCGCAATGGCGCTCGTCGCCCTGGCGCCATTCGGCTCGGCGCCGGTTGCGGCCGAGACCGGCGTGCGCCTCGACGGCCCGCGCATACAGGGCGGACTGTTGCGCGGACGCGTTCCGCAGGGCTCGACGGTGGAGTACGAGGGCGACGCCGTGCGGGTATCGGCGGACGGCTGGTTCCTCGTCGGATTCGGACGCGACGCGCCGCCGGAGGCGGAGCTCGTCGTGGTTCATCCCGATGGCCGGCGCGAGCGGCAGGTGCTGACGATCGAGCGGCGCCAGTACGACATCCAGCGCATCGACGGCCTGCCGCCGAGCAAGGTGACTCCGAGCGAGGAAGACCTCGTGCGCATCCGCGCCGAGGTGAAGATGGTCAAGAAGGCCCGTACCGTCGACGACCCGCGCGCCGACTTCCTCAGCGGCTTTCGCTGGCCGATCAAGGGCCGGATCAGCGGTGTCTACGGCTCGCAGCGCATCCTCAACGGCGAGCCGCGCCGGCCGCACTTCGGCATCGACATCGCGGCGCCCAGGGGCACGAAGGTGGTTGCGCCCACCGACGGCGTGGTCACCCTCGTGCACCCGGACATGTACTTCTCCGGCGGCACCATGATCGTCGACCACGGCCACGGGCTGTCCTCGGCCTTTCTGCACCTCTCGCGCATCCTGGTCGAGGAGGGCGAGCGGGTGGCGCAGGGGCAGGTCATCGCCGAGGTCGGATCGACCGGCCGCTCCACCGGACCGCACCTCGACTGGCGGATCAATCTCTTCGGCCGGCGTCTCGATCCCGCGCTGCTCGTGGGGCCGATGCCGGAGTAGACAGGCTGGCCGGGTGCATTTGCCGGTGACGGGCCGACCCGCTCCACCAGCCACATTCAGGACAGGGGGCGGAACGTGATCGTGTTCATCTCGACCAGCGGCAACGCGGTGATCCTGTCCGTGAGGGTATAGCGAACGCTGCCCGGATAGACGACCCACAGATGCTCGAGTCCGAGATCGTCGATGGCGATGTGCATCGCCTTCGTCGTGCGCGGCGCATCCGTGCACTTGAACTCGAAACCCCAGCGTCTCCCGCGACGCAGCAGCATCAAGTCCAGCTCCGCTCCCCGAAGCGTGGCGTAGAAGTAGGCTTCCCGGGCGCCGTGCACGATGAGGGTCTGCTCCAGCGCGAAGCCTTCCCAGCTCGCGCCGTAGCGAGGATGCAACGGCAATTCCTCGGCCTCTTCCATCCCGAGCAGGAAGTGCAGGATGCCGGTATCGCGCAGATACACCTTCGGCGACTTCACCAGCCGCTTGCCGAGATTCTCGAACCAGGGGGGCAGCACCCGGATCATGAAGGTCCCCGCCAGCAGGTCGCGGTAGTGGTTCACCGCCGTCACGCTCACGTCCATCGAACGCGCAAGCTCGGCCGCGTTCCAGGCCTGACCGTGGTAGTGAGCGAGCATTCGCCAGAAGCGTCCCATCGCGACCGGTGAGACCCGCGACCCCAGGCCGGGAATGTCCCGTTCCAGGAATGTCTGCGTGAAGGACTGCATCCATCGCGCCCAGGCAGAGGGCGACGACGCGAGCCAGGCGCGCGGAAACCCGCCGCGCATCCACAGCCGTTGCTGATGCTCCACCCCGATCTCGAAGAGGGAGAAGCCGGACACGTCGACGAAGAGAATCCGGCCCGCCAGGGTTTCCGATACACCCCTGACTACGTCCAGGGAGGCGCTTCCCAGCAGGAGAAACACGGCACGCCGGTCCGGGTCGTCGCAAATCGGGCGAAGAACCTCGAAGAGCGCCGGCAGGCGCTGCACCTCGTCGACGACCACCAGCCCGTCGCTGCCGCCCAGGAGCGTCGCCGGAGTGGTAGCCAGCGCCTCCCGAACGGCCGGGACCTCCAGATCGAGGAATCTGGATCGCCCCTGCCATGTGGCCGCTACCTGTCGCGCCAGGGTGGTCTTGCCCACCTGCCGCGCCCCCAGAAGGGCGACCGCCGGCGCTTCCCGTAGCGCGTTGGAAACTGCCGTCAGTAACGCCGAGCGGACGATGAATTGTTGCATATCAATCTGTTCGAATGCGATATACAACAATAAACGCCGATATACGACACAATGTCAAGGAAAGCCGGCAACCCCGACTGCTCGGCGCCGGCCTCGGCCAGGGACCCCCCCGGCTCGGAAACGCCGGGCTGCGTTGCACGCATCCGACCCGCGGATTTCCAGCCCGACCCGCTGATCCGACGGTGGCAGGGGTGTCCGCGAGATCGAGCTCCGCCGACACCCGATTTCATGCGATGGCGCCCGCGAGCGATGGCGCCCGCGAGGGCCATCGCGATGCGATCGTTCGCGCCGTGAGCGGCCTATTCCGCAAGCCCCGCTGCAACCCGCGGGGTACGGAGCGTGCGCACGATCACGGCGTCTCCCGGCGCCACGCCCAGAACCCGCCGCCCGAACGCATCCATCGGGCAATCGCCGTCGCCGACCTCGTCGTCAATTCGCGCCCACGCACGAAGCGGCGCCGGGTGCGCCCCGCGCAACTCGACGAGGGTGTCGGGGGCGATGCCCAGCCGCTCGGCCGTCGCGCCGTTCAGGCGCACGATCCGCCGCATTCCCTTCCCGCCGGTGTACGCATGCCGTTCGTCGGCGACGACGCCCAGGCGCGGCCGCGACGCGGCGATCCGCTCGCGCAGGGCGGCGGTCGCGGCGCCGTCGACGTTGCCGGCCTCGCCCAGCACGACCCCGTAGCCGTCCAGAGCCCGGTCCACGGAGATGTACCCGGCCGCCACGTCTCCCCGCACCGCTTCGGGGTCGCGCCGCAGGGGGTCGCCGTAGCCGCCACCCCCGGCGGACTCCATCAGCACGCAGTCGCCCTCGGCGATGGGATGCCCGGTGACCTTGCCGGGGGTGTCGAACTCCACGGTGTGGCCATCGCGGACCTTCGCCACCCGCACCGGGCTGGCCGGGCCCGCCCCGCCGACGCCGAACGGCGGCACGAACGCCCGGTCGCCGAGCACCGAGTACACCGCCTCGCCCTCCTCGAGCCGCAGCGCGCGGTGCATGCCGAGCCCGCCGCGGTACCGGCCTTCGCCGCCGGAGTCGGCGCGCAGCTCGCAGCGCTCGATGAACACGGGCATCTCGCTCTCCAGCGACTCCACGTTGTGGATCGAGCGGATGGCGCCGAAGTCGACGTTGACGAACGCGCTCGACCCGTCGTGCCCTTCGAACCCGCCGTTGCCGCCGGCCGGCACCTCGACGTAGACGTAGCGCCGGTCGTGCGCGGCGGAGTATCCGCCGATGGAGTTCGGAAACGACGTGCCGCAGAGATCGCCCGAGACGCGGTCGGGGATGACCTGCGCGAGCGCTCCGAGCATCGTCGACACCACCCGCTTCCTCACCTCGCCGTGGGCGCCGGCCGGCGCCTCGGGGCGGACGTCGACGATCGACGCTTCCGGGGCGCGCAGCGTGATGGCGCGAAACGCCCCGCTGTTGACCGGCCCGTGCGGGTCGAGCGTCGACTTCAGGGCCACGAACACCCCGGCCCCGGCCACCGCGAGCGAGGAGTTCACCACCCCGGGCACCTGGGGGTTGGAGCCGTCGAAGTCGGCGACGACCTGGTCGCCGTCGACGACGAGCTTCAGGCGCATCAACACCGGGTCGAGGCGGCCCGCGTCGTAGAACTCGAGGTAGTCCTCGTAGACGTACTCGCCGTCGGGGAGCTCGCGGATGCGTTCGCGCATCCGCCGCTCCGAGCGGTCGAGATTCATCGCGATGCAGGTGAGCACGGTGTCCCGGCCGTACTTCGCGACGAGCCTCTCGATGCGCTCCTCCGCTACTCGGCAGGCCCCCAGCGAGGCTTCGAGATCGCCGAGCCTCTCCTCGGGCAGCCGCATGTTGCTCAGCAGCAGCCGCATGACGCCTTCGTTGCGTCTTCCGCGCTCGTAGAGCTTGATCGGGGGGATGCGGACCCCTTCCTGGTAGATGCTGGTCGAGAGGCCCGAGTAGCTGCCCGGAGTCATCCCGCCCACGTCGGCCCAGTGGGCGCGCACCGCGGGGAAGATGAACAGCTCCCCGCCGGCGAAGACCGGGAAGAGCACGGTGACGTCGTTCAGGTGGGTGCCGCCCCGGTAGGCGTCGTTGAGCACGATGATGTCGCCGTCATGGATGTCGCCTTCGAGGTCCTCCATCGCGCAGCGCACCGACCACGGCATGGGCATCACGTGACCGGGATGGTCGTCGGACTGCGCCACCATCTCTGCCGCCGGGTTGAACAGCGCGCACGAGAAGTCGTCGAGCTCGTAGATCACCGAGGAGAACGAGGCCCGGATGATCGTCGCGCGCATCTCCTTGACGATGGCGCGCAGGCCCTCGCACACGACCTCGAGAGTGATCGGGTCGATGTCCAGGTGATTGGAGGCGGTCTCGTGCACCGCGGGGCTGGCGTGGTTCATGACGTTTCCAGGTAGAAATCGGCTTTCGGCGACCGTCACCGTCATCCAGTATCATGAATGGGAGTCGGCCACCCATCAATGTGGCCTGGGCTGTCGTTCGGGTGGCACCGACGGAGCGCACCTTCTCCACCGTCAGTTCCGCACGTTCTCGGACAGAATTGCTGCGTGTTCTCCAGGCGCCTCTTCGCGGACGATCGCCCGCGTTTCCGTGAGTGCCTTCTCTGAATATCGAGTGGAATACGGCAGCCCGAGCCCGCGAATGTCTCTTGCGTCAGGACCCTCGCAACACTTCCGGCAGATCCCGCGCACCGTGAAGCACACGCACGATCAGCGGCGGACTGCGATCCGGTGTGTACACGACGACGTGGGGATAGCCTCGGATCGGAAGAAACCGGATCGGCGGAGACGCCAGATGCGGCTTCAAGGCGCCGATCAGGGGATGTTCGCCGATGGTGGACGCCAGCCTGTCGAGGGCCACGCGAAACCCTCTCGCCGCAGTCGGGTTCTCGGTGGCTATCCACTCGATGATCGCAAGGATGTCTCGTTCGACGGCGGGCGACAGGACGGCGCGGGTCACCGCTCCGCGGCCTCGATCGCGGCATCCGCGCGTGCCAGAACGTCGTCCATCGTTCGCGTGCCCTTGTCATCGGCCTCCTCGAGGCTTCGGGCAATCATGGCGTCAAACGCCCGCCTTCGGTCCTCCTGCTCCTTCAGAAGCCGGAGGCCGGAGCGAACCACCTCGCTCACATTGTTGTAGTCGCCGCCCTCCACGCAAGCGCGCGCGAAGGATGCCAGCTCGGGGGTGAGGTGCACGTTCGTCGCCATGGAAGTCCCCATGTCAAGCATTGACATACCGTGCGTGTCCGGAACGGAGAATGCAAGTGCAGCGTCCGCGTCACGACATGGGGGCCAGGTACTCGGGGCGGCCGGCGGACACCGCCATCTCCGAACCGTTCACGCTCTCGGTTCCGGGACTCGTTCTCGCCGCAGGTGAAATTCGCCGATCGCGCCGACCTCGAGCCGCCAGCCGGGCGGGACTACGGTCACCGACCCCATCTCCTCGACGAGCGCCGGTCCCTCGACCGCGGCGCCGGCCGCGAGCTCCGGGCGGGCGAGGACCGCGGTGTCGGACCATGCGCCGTCGAAGTAGACCGGGCGGGTCCGGATGCCGGCATCCGCTCCGTCGTTTGCGGGACTCGGCAGGGCGGGTTTCGCGGTCCGCGCGACGGCGGTCACCCGGACCGTGACGACCTCGGCCGGGGCGTCGGCGCCGTGGCCGTAGCGCTTCGCGTGGGCGGCGTGAAACGCAAGCTCCGCCGCCTGCATCGAATCCACTTCGGACGCGATGGGCACCACCAGCTCCCACGACTGGCCGACGTAGCGCATGCCCAGCTCGCGCCGGAAGACGACGTCCGATGCCCCTCCGCCCTCGTTTTCCAAATCGGCGCGGCTCTCGCGCTCCAGGCCCGCGAACGCCCACGCGGCGGGCCGGGTCTCCACCAGCAGGGTGCGGGTGCGTGTGATCTGGAGATCGGAGACGAGGCAGCCGAACGCGGAGAAGTTGCCGGGGCTCGGAGGGATGACGACGTGGTCGATGTCCAGCTCCGTGGCCACGAGCGCGCCGTGCATCGGTCCCGCGCCGCCGTAGGCCAGGAGCACGAAGTCCCGGGGGTCGTATCCCTTCGCGATCGAGATCTCCTTGATGGCGCTGACCATGCGCGCGACCGCGATGCGCACGTCGGGACTCGGGGACGCAGTGCGCGGCACAGGCGCCGGGGCGGCGTCGAGCGCCCCGGCTCGGGCGGCGCACCCGTGGACCGCGTCGAGATCGACATCCGCCGCCATGCGCCGCGCGATCCGCTCCACGCGGTCATCGACCGCCGCGACCTCGGCCGGCGGGACGAGGCCGATGTGCTCGGCGTCGAGCGCAAGATCGGCCGACCGGCCGACCGCTCCGAGCACCGGGAGGTCGGTGTAGGTGCGCACCGCGTGCACGAGCTTCCCCTCGTGGCGCGCACCGGCGACCCGGTTCAGGATGACTCCGGCGATGCGCACCTCGCGGTCGAAGTCGCGATACCCGTGGAGCAGCGGCGCGATGCCGCGGGTGATGCCCCGCGTGTCCACCACCAGCACCACCGGCGCGTCGAGCAGCTTCGCGAGCGCGGCATTGCTGTCCGATCCGTCCACCGCCACTCCGTCGTGCAGCCCCTTGTTCCCTTCGATGAGGGCGAGGCCGGCGCCCGCGCCGTGGCGCACGAACTCCGCCCGGATCTCGTCACGCCCCATGGTGTGGAAGTCGAGGTTCCGGCAGCTCCGGCCCGCGGCCGCGGTGAGCCACATCGGATCGATGTAGTCGGGACCCTTCTTGAACGGTTGCACCACGAGCCCGCGGGCACGCAGCGCCGCCGCGAGCCCCGCCGTGACGGTGGTCTTGCCCGACGACTTGTGGGCGGCGGACAGAAACAGGCGCGCCATGACGCTCACGGCCGCCGCACCCGCATCGAGCCTTCCACCTTCGAGACGGGTACGCCGTCCCCGGCGCAGGATCGGCGATGCGGCCGCCGCGCGGCACGGTCGCGGGCCGCATGAGGCGGAATCGTCCGCAACGCTCGTCTCCCCGCTTCGGGATTTCCGTCCGCCCGCCGTCGCACCCGACCGGCGGCTCCGACGACCACGACCCGGTGCGGTCCCGATCCCATTGCGTTCATTTCCCCGAATTCGGTCCCGTGCGACGAACTCCAGCCCCTCCGATCCGGCCGGCCGGAGGTCCAAAGCGTCCGGTGTCCCCTATCATACGGTGCACGTTGCGGGAACCGCCCCGGACCTCGGCCCCATTCACGGAAACCCCTCCGACCATGTCGACGCGAATCACCCTGACCCTCTACCTCCTGCTCCTTGCGCTGGTCGCGCTCAACGCGGTGTACGTCCTCGGCTGGCCTCCGTGGACGGCCGCGGTGCCGATCGCGGCGGCGGTCGCGGCGCTCGTCGCGGTGCGGGCCGCCGCGCGAGGACGGACGGCGCCGCTCCTCGCCTGTCTCCAGGTGCTCGGCACCCTCGGCCTCGTCGCCGCCGCGGGCACACTCGCAGCGCCGGCATGGCAGGTGATTGACGCCGGCGCCAGCGTTTCCGGCGCCGGACGCATGGCGCCGATGTTCGTGGCCGCGCTCGCGCTGTACGGGGCGAACCTGTGGCTCGACGCCGCGCTGTCGGCCGCGGGCGAGGCGGAGCTGGAGCGGATCGCGCGCCTTCTCGCGGGCCCGCGCCTGTTTCCCGCCCTCATCGCCGCGCTCCTGCTCTGCGCGGGCTTCGTCCTCGCGCTCGAGTGGCTCGCCCGCACCGCCGAGGAGGCACAGGTCGTCACCCACCGCTTTCTCGAACGCGGAATCATCCCCCCCATCACGGTGCTGCTCTTCTTCTGGGGCCTGCTGCTGCTGGCCGGGAAGCGGTGGAACGGCTGGCACCTGCGCCGCGCCCTGCGGCGCTGGCGCAACGGGGAGCCGGGCGAGACGACGGCGCCGATCGTCGCGAGCCTCGAAGCGCTCGCGTCCGGGACCGCGCGGGTGGAGGAAAGCCTCGCGCTGCTGTGGCGCCGGTTCGAGGAGTCCTACCTCCTGCCGCGCTACATAAGCTGGGCGGTGCCGATTCTCGGCTTCATCGGTACCGTGCTCGGCATCTCGCTCGCGGCCGACGGGATCCGCCGGATCATCGGCTCCGACGCGGGACTCTCGGGCCTGTCCAGCGATCTGAGCGGCGCCATCGCCCCGCTCGGGATCGCCTTCGACACCACCCTCATCGCCCTGTCGCTCAGCGTGGTGCTGACGCTCTTCCTCTCGCTCGTGCAACGCGACGAGGAGCGCATCCTGGCCGCGATCGAGTGGGAAGTGCGGGGGTCGGCGCGGTGACCGGCGAGGCCCGCCGGGGCCCGCTCTCCGCGCTGGAGCGCCAGGAGGAGAACAACGCGCCGATGATGGCCATCTTCGGCGGCATGTTCGCGCTCATGCTCGTCTTCCTCCTCCTGGTCAACGTCTTCTCCAGCACCGCGGTGCGCGAGCGCCTCGATCGGGCCTCCGAGCACGGCACGTACCGGATCGAACGCATGGACGGCGGGGCCGGCTACGTGGCGATCGTCTTTCCCGACACGATTCGCATCGTGGAGACCGGCGCCGGCGTGCCCGCCGGCGCGATCTGCGAGCCGGGCAGCGCCTTCGTCGACTACGCGCGGCGCATCTACGAGGAGGAACGGGATCAGCTCGTGTTCGTGCTCCTCCAGGAGAGCATCGGCGCGATGTTCGAGGCACGCGAATGCCTGCGCGCCATGTGGCCCGACCAGGTGCTGACCATCGGCTGGGTGGTCGCGGACAACGAGTTCCTCAAGTCCGTCTCGCTCGACGACATCCCGGCCTATATCCGCGAGTACGCCGAGCGCGCGCCGTGATCCGGGCCGCCGCCATCCGCTCCCCCCGGCGCATGCCCGACTTCGCCGGCGTCGCGCTCGTGGACATCCTCGCGAACGGGGTCGCGATGCTCATCATCGTCATCGTGGTGACCATCGCGGCGCGGATGGAGCGCGAGGAGCGCTACGCGGAGCAGGCCGAGGAGGTGGCGACGGTCATGAGCCACAAGTTCAGCACCTCGCTGGTGCTGAACAGCCTCGCGGCGTCGCCTCCGGCCCGCCTGCACGACTACGAGACCTCGCCGCTCGACCAGGTGCTCGACCCCGAGCTGCTGCCCATCCTGGAGCTGCACCGCGGCTTCGTGCGCGAGTTCTACTCGGGGACGATCTGGACCCGCCGGGACCTGCTCCGCGAGCACGGCGGGCTCGGCGCCTGGCTGGCGGGATTCAGCGAGGAGCGCAAGGCGCGCCTGCGGGTCGACGTCTACGACATCCCCGAGTTCTACCTGACGATGTCGATCCTGCGCGAGCACGGCATCCGGGTGTTCCACTGGCACTTCATCCCCGCGGTGCGCTCGATCGCCGAAGCGGCGCGCTGCCCCCCGGGGATGGCTGCGAAGGACTGCCCGGGCGGGGGCGGCGAAACCCCCGCGCCGCTGCCCCAACTCGCGATGGACGACCGCGGATCCGGCGGCCTCGGGGGTCCGGGTTGGGGGC
>MKWU01003689.1_pt1 | contig 19629 bp, 15 predicted proteins | sample 809101 | NCBI WGS metagenome assembly MKWU01 (sample SAMN05860141, study PRJNA318959) | sponge metagenome | host: Aplysina aerophoba | place: Slovenia: Piran, Adriatic Sea, Gulf of Piran | collected 2013-05-07
CGAACACTCCGAGCAACCAAAGCGGTGTGTGGTGGCGCCTCGCGGTGAAGGGGCTTCCCCGTTTGAGGTTCCGGGACAAGGGGGGCCGCCTTGCCGCGGCGTTGGGATGCGGAGCCGAACTGGTGGAACTGCGAGTGGTTCGCACGCCTCTGCGGGTCGAGGTACATGCGGTGGTGAAACACCCCGAGGTGGACATGCCCGACGTAACACCTGTCCGCCCGGTGGGGGTGGATGTGGGTTTGAGGCACCGTCTGGTGCTGTCCGACGGTACGACCGTTCCGGCTCGCAAACCCGACCGTACCCGGATCAAACGAGCGCAGAGGAAACTGAGCAGAGCCAAAAAAGGCTCTGAGAGCAGGCGGAAGAAGGCCCGGGCGTTGGCGAAAGCGCACCGCAGAGAGAAAGAACGAGCCGTACAAGCCGACTTCCGTCTAGCGCACCGACTGGTTTCCACTTACGACGGGATAGCAGTAGAGCGTTTGAACGTGGCCGGAATGTTGAAATCGAAGATGTTCTCTAAGCAAATGTCAGACCAACGATGGTCTTCTTTCAACCAGGTGCTGGAATACAAAGCTGCGAAGGCTGGTATCCGACATGTGAGAGTGGACCCTCGGCACACAACCACTACCTGTTCCGTGTGCGGCCATCGCCAGGCGATGGCCCTCTCGGTCCGAGTGTTCACCTGCCGTCTGTGCGGACTGGAACTGGACAGAGATGTGAATGCCGCTAGGAACATAGGCGCCCGGGCTTTCGGCCCGGGGTCGGGCGGGGCTCTTCCCGACGCGATGCGCCGTACAAACCTCCGACGTAAGACCCGCGCTGTCTCAGGGCAACACGGCGCAGACGGACATCGCAGAACAGTATCGAAGGTTGACAGCAACGCTGTCAACCTTTCCTTATAAGTCCCTTTGCGATCTGCAGGTAAGGAGCAAGAAGTGAAGCTGGTATGTGAAGGTTGTGACTGGACCACCAACGCAGAGACCGCCTCTGAACTCCACGAGGCCATGATGAAGCACGGCGAGGGCAGGCACGCCAACCTCTTTGAAGGGAAGACCTCTGAGGAGTTGGAGGCGATGAAGAAATGATGAGGGCCCACATCTATCGGATGATCGCTGCTCAGAACTGATCCACGACAATAGGTTCGGCAAAGGGTTGCAGCGTGTTGATTGCTCCGCAGGCAGGAGGCCGGCGCGTGACTAGATTATGTAGATCGATCTTTGACAGGAAGGAGCAGCGAAATGCCTAAGGCGCTCGTAGGAGGAAGGGTGATTGACGGCACGGGAAGGGACCCGATTGATGATGCGGTGGTATTGATAGACGGGGATCGAATCGACGCGGTGTTCCGTAGGGGAGAGATGGATCTGGCCGACGGCACCGAGGTTGTGGACATAACCGGCTCCACAGTGATGCCGGGGCTGATCGACTGCCACGTTCATGTGGGGGTGCTTGCCGACAATTCGTTCCTGCAGGTGGAGGATCCCACCGGTCTTGCCGACCTGTTCATGACCACTTTGCTGTCTCATGGAGTGACCACCGTCCGGGACACAGGCAACTTTGACCCTGATGAGGTGTTTCGCACCTTCAAGGAAGGCAAGGCGAACTGGCCACGTTTCTTCGGCGCCGGAACAATCCTGGACGGACCCGCCGATCCCCCTGCGCCGTGGCGGTGGCTGGCGATCATTGACGACGAGGATTCGGCCCGTCGGGAAGCCTCGAAACTGATCGACGCCGGCATGGACTTTCTCAAGGTATATGTGTGGGCCACCCTTCCGGTGCTGCGTGCCGTGGTTTCCGAAGCTCATCGTCGGGGAGTGCGGGTTGCCGCCCACGTGGGACACATGGTCACGGTCAAGGAAGCAGTGCAGGTTGGGGTGGACGCCTTGGAGCATGTGAGGATCGGCCGGGAGTTGGTATCGGAGGATCGGATGGATGAACTCAATGGGCTGACCGGCCGGATACTTGACCCGCTGGTGGGTTGGCAGCCGTGGCGGTTCGTGGATCCCCATTCGGGCCTAGCCGACGACCTGATCTCGCTCATGGCTGAGAAGGGCACCTACATAACGCCTACTCTTACCCTTTCCCAGGCCATTCTGCTGGGCAACACCCCCGAGGCGGTCAACCCCGCAGGACTGGACGAGATGCCGGGTGCGGTCCAAGAGCAATGGACCCAGTATGCCTATCCCTTCGATTACAGCGACACCGACTGGGAGGCTGCGCCGGTTGAACTGCGCAACCAGATGGCCTTCATCGGAAGGGCACAAGAGAGCGGGGTCAATGTGACGGCCGGAACCGACCTCACCAACCCGTTCGTGGTGCCCGGGCACAGCATGCACGAAGAACTTCGTCTCTTGGTGGAAGGCTGCGGGTTCTCACCCATGGATGCCATCGTGGCCGCCACCAGCCGCGCGGCCGATCTCTTGGGCGAGGGCGACGACCTTGGCTCGGTGGAGAAACGCAAACTGGCCGACCTGGTTGTGCTGGATGGTGACCCGCTGGAAGACATACGCAACACCCAACAGATCACCGCGGTGTACAAGGGGGGTCAACCGGTAACTGGTTGATCTAGCGAGGAACGAACCGTATCCGGGCGCCTGCCGCGGCACTCGGATCCAGATCTAAGCCTTCTGGTGTCTGCGAGTAGAGGATGCCGTTGGCTGAGAGCACCGCGGCGGTGGTAATGAGATCGGAGGTGGCGAGGAGGAGCCGGTAGGGGCCCATTCCCAGCTCTTCCAGTTCGTCAGCGACCGGACCCGCCGCGGTGGGCTCCAGCAAACGCAGGCGGAATGACCCCAACCGGTAGCTGAGACTATTGACGTTCCTGTCTTTTGACGGTGCGTCGGGGGTCTCCGCCTGCAGACCCAGGGCTGTTTGGTATATCTGACGGGTCGCCTTCAAGTCATCCACAACCAGATCGACTCCGGCTACCCCGGTCGCTGCGCAGGCATGTTCGCCGGGCGGATCCCAGGAGAGCAGATCCGACTCGGGTGTGACCCAGTCGATCAGGTAGGGCCAGGATCTGCGCCACGGTGAACCGCCAGGTACCACCAGTCGCCACTCCAGCCGCCTTCCATCCGGCCGGATCCGATCCATTTCGAACGGTCCGTCCGCTCCAATCCCCAGCGTCTGGAACCCATCGGCTTGATCCTGGAGAGCGGCGCCGGCCAGTACGTATCCGACCAATCCCGAAGAGTTGTCCAGGAAATGGAGCAAATCGGCGCCGAACGGTCCACGCTCTCGTGCCTTATCCGGGTACTCCACCGACAGCAACTCCAGGTAGTCGAGGCCGAATCGCACGATGGCGTTGCGCGTGCCCAGTGACGGGTGACGTCCCCCTGCCGTGACCTCCAACCCCAATTGCCGGAAAGCGGCCATTCCTTCATCAAGATCGGGAATCCCGATAACCGCGTGGTCGAAGCGTTGGATCATGGATGGGTCCCTATCCCACCAGGGCCGGGAGCACCTCGTTCGTGACTCTTTGGAATTGGTGGGCTTCGTCATAGCCGGCGAGCCGGAGAGTGATGGTCGTGGCCCCGGCATCGGCGAACTCGCTGATTCGTTCTATGCACTCGTCGGGATTGCCGATCGCCACCCACCTGTCGAGGAACCCTCGGTCGTAGTCGGTGTAGTAATAGTCACGCATGTAGGCGGCCACTTCCTCCATACCCCGATGAGGATCCTCGGTGACATGGATGTTGTAGTAAAGGGAAGCCTCGAAGTCATTCCCCCTCGGGTGGCCCTCCTCGTGGCGGTACCGTTTGATGGTCGCCAGATTGGCGGCCAAGCTTTGGGGCGTGTTGGCGGTGGTCATCCACCCATCACCCAGCCGGGCGATCCGTCGCAGAATCCGCTTGGCCAACTTGGGGTAGGCGGGGTTGGCGTGGCCGGTGATCCAGATGGGAACCGGCTGCTGGACTGGTCGGGGCAGCACCGTTACATCCTCAAAGCGGTTGTATTCTCCCTCATAAGAGGCGTTTTCGGTCTGTGACACCAAGCGCAGTATCTCGATGGCTTCCTCCATCCGGCGGCTTCTTGTGGACGGGTCGATCCCGAAAGCCGCGAATTCCTCTTCGAACATTCCTCCACCCGCTTCTCTTTGGCCCTGACAGGCCACGAAGATGGAACGCCCTCCGCTCACGAAGTCAAAGCTGAGCCACTGGTAGGCCATCAGCAACGCATCGCGCAGCGGCGTGCTGGCCATGCAGCCGACTCCCAGTTTCACCCGCTCGGTGACAGAGGCCAATGCCCCGAGCGCCACGAAGACATCGAGCCTGGGTTTGGCAAAGATCGAGTCGCCCAGCCACACCGAGTCCCACACCTGGGCCTGGTCGGCCTGCCGGGCCAGACTGGTCATCTCTTCGATAGTCGACATTCCCAGCAGGACGCTGCGGTTCGACAGCGTGAGACCGTATTTCGCTCGGCTCATACTGGTGACCTACCGGCCAACAGTTTGATCCATCAGTTTCCAGAGGGCAATCGACCAGGATGCATTAAGCCACTCGTACAGCTCTTCGGAGCGATCTTCAACATTCTCATCGTATGTGAAAGTGAACGCGTCCCGCGAAGTCTCAACAAAGGAGTTCTCATGGGAGGACGCTTCTTCGTCTGGAATTCTGATGTCGCCGAACGAGGTAATCGCCATTACACCAGTCCGACGGCTTCCCACATGGTGGATCGATATGACGAAGCGTAACTGGTGCCCGTCTACCTTGACTTTCAGCATCCTCCACCAGGGCTTGGACAGATCGGCATAGTGTTCTGCCTGTTTGGCTGTCTCTATGATCTGATGGCGCCACCACGTTGAACTCGGGTCGTCTGGAGTTGCTCCTGCTGTCCATGCGGTAAGCATCTGCTGGTCGAAGGTGTTCCTCAAATGCTCCTCTTCATCTTCTAACCATGCGACTATACGTCCGTATAGTTGCTGTGCCCGTAGTTGGGCTGCCACTTCCTTCTGTTCTGCCTCTTGATGGCGCTTCCTCTCCAAACGTTGGTGGAAGGCTCGAGCTACCTCTCGGGCGGTTTGCGGAATAGGCCCGGGAATCGGTTCCTCCAATTCGCGACGGATTGATCGCATTGCCAACTTTGCGAAGAGTCTTCCCAGAGGAGTTAAGTCCCCGTCGTTGGCTCTGTCCAGTTTCTCCAGATAGTCACCTCGATTGCTGCGGTCCACCACTAAGGGCGGATAGCGGTGCCTCTCAAGTGACAGCTGGGTCAAAGCCCTTGCCACCCGACCATTGCCGTCTTGGAAGGGATGGATCTGGACGAACCTATGGTGCAGCCATGCCGCCGACACGATGGGATGAACGTCGCCCATTCCGTTGTACCACTCGACCAGTCTTTCCATCTCCCCATTTATTTGCTCCGGTGGAGCGAACTCCAACAAGGTGCCGTCGTCTAGGCGGACATTGTTTGCCAGGGTCTTGTATTTTCCGTGAGTAAGCCTGGCCCGCAGAGGTCTCCCTAGGGCATCGGTGGCATCGTAGAAGGTCTGAGCTCGAGTGATCAGGGCGTGTAGCTCCTTTATGAAGGAGGTGGTGAGGGGAAAGTCTTGCCGAACATATTCTGTTACCATGTTCAGCCCCTCCAGTTGGGCCTCGATCATGTCCAGTACCGCTTCTGATAGTTTCCCTCCCTCACGCGCGATGACCGCTTTGGTCAGTCCATCTGCTACGAGCGTTTGGGTAACCCCCCAATCGACTTCATATAGACGTTCGATTATGCCGGTTTCGATAGCATGTCGTCGCAGCGTTCGCTTCCTTAGAGAACTCTTATAGGCTTGATCTAGGGAAGCTGCAAAATCCCTCCATGAATGGTGGAGGCGGTTCAACGCCGCAAGGTCACCTCTCAGGTTGTGTGTAACTTCCGGGTCCAGAGATTTGATCGGGTGCCATCTTTTGTCCATGAAGCCACCACGCTAGTGGATTTGGAGCAAAAGACAGATATGTATTGGCAGGCTCGACCCAAGGAGACACCCCTACCCCCGATGCTCTCGTGGTGATTCCCCACAACGAGCATCCTGCCATCATCAACGGCACAATGACGCCTGCTGCCGTATAGTCGCTGGCGGCGAGCGAGGGTCCCATGAGGTAGAGCCAGATCAGGACCGTGATCATGGTCCAGAAAGCGAAGGCAATTCGTTACCGGAGCGTAGGTGCCCATCTGCGGTTTTGGTCGCGGGTACCTACGCTACCAAACCGGATGATCCGGATGTCGTTGTCGAACGAAGTCTGCCGCTCTCGGTCCCACCACCGGCAGTAGAAGGGCAACCCGGTTCAAACATCCTGTGATGAATCTGGTTCTTTGCCCGGGGCTGTTCATGCCTTTCCCAGGGGCTCGTGAGGATGCTTTCAGAGGTAGCTGTAGAAACCTCGTCCGCTTTTGCGGCCCGTCCATCCTGCTTCCACCAGGCGGGCAAGGAGAGGCGGGGGAGCGGATGCGGGATCCCGGAACTCGTCGTAGAGGACTTTGCCGATCTCATAGATGGTGTCAAGGCCTATGAAGTCGGCCAACTGGAAGGGTCCCATCGGATGGTTCAATCCCAATTTGACGGCGCTGTCGATGTCCTCGCGGGTGGCGACGCCCGCCTCGAGCATCCGGATCGCCGACATCAGAAACGGGACCACCAAGCCGTTGACTACGAAGCCCGCCTGGTCGCGGCACAGCACCACGCTCTTGCCGAGATTGACGGAGACGAAGTCGTTGACGATCTTGAGCGTGTCCTCCGACGTGGTAATCGCTGGGATGACCTCCACCAGTTTCATGACCGGGGCGGGATTGAAGAAATGGATTCCCACCACGTTCTCCGGACGGGTAGTGGCAGCGCCCAACCGGGCGATGGGGATCGAGGACGTGTTGGAAGCCAGGATCGTATTGGGGTCCTCGACCAACTGGTCCAGGCGTTCGAAGATGCTCAGCTTGAGGGAGATGACCTCCGCCACCGCCTCTATCACCAATTGGCTTGCCGAGAGACTCTCCAAATCGTCGCTCACCGTCACATTGGCGAGGGTGCTCTCCTGGTTCTCAGCCGTCATCTTCCCTCTCGCCACCGCCTTCCCGGTGGAGCTGACGATGCGCTGATAGGCGGCCTCGGCGCGGGCCATGTCGGCTTCCACCACGGTGACCGTACTTCCGGCCCGTGCGCAAACCTCGGCGATGCCCGAGCCCATCAGCCCACCTCCGACCACCCCGACTCTTGTGATGTCCATATCCTTCTCTCGATCTAGGTTTGTTGACTTGCCTTACGGATTCCCTTCAGGAGGGAGAACCATTAGGGTTCTTTCCGAAAAACAGGGCGTCCTGTTCCCGCCTTAGAAAGGTGATGGTAAACGACTCGTCCAGGGCCACATCCGCGTAGGTGAGCGGAGTGCCGGCTTCCAGGTCGTTGACGATGCGGGCGCCGCTCGCCAAGCCGAGTGGCAACAGGTGCTCGCGCCGGGCCACATCAGCTGTTTCGATCACTCCGTAGACACAGAACCCGCCGATCCCGTCGATCTTCTCGCCGCTTCGAAGCCGTTTCTTGGCGATGGTCACCGTCTCCGCCGACGGCGATCGGTCGGTGGCCAGGGTGGTCTCCCCGTGGATGACCGCCTTGGCTATGGAGACCGGGGTCTCCAGGCTGGTGAGATGATAGGGCCGGAACAGAGCCCAATAGGGCCCGGCTCCCACTTTGAGGTATACCAGGTCGCGTGCCAGTTTGGGATGGTCGGTGGTGAACACCACGAATACCCCGGGCGCCACCCCCCGTCCGTAGTCCACCCGGTTGCGGCCCGAGAAGATTCCGCCGTCGTCGCGCGGTATGTAGGTGGAGGCGAGGGTGTCGTGAGTCACTTCCGGACCGTGCATCCCCCGCTTGTCGGGCAGGTAACCGAGAGCGTTGGAGATGGTGGTCATCTCCATCATGGTCTTGCTGCCGTCTACAAACGAGGAGAGCATCTTGGGGTTCATCTTCTGGCGGTGAGCGGTGTCGGCGACCGTGTGGGGGTTGGCGGTGGGAATCAACGGATTGTTCTTCCCCTTTCCCACGCTGACCACGTCGTATCCCAGACAGGTGGCGAATTCGTACAACTCGGAGATGGCGCCCGGCTCGTCGCCTCCCGACAGCGAGTAGACCACCCCGGCTTCCCTGGCCCGTTGGCGAAGGAGTGCTCCGACGGTGGCGTCCGCCTCCACATTCATCTGCATCATGTGTTTTCCGGCCTCGATCGCCTGGAGAGCCACCCGTGCGCCCATTTCCGACACCCCGGTGGCCTCCACGGTCACGTCGATGGGCGGTGCGCTGGCCAGGGCGGCATTGGTGGTGTAGACCCGCTTGCCACCTGCGATGGCCTCCGATGCGCGGTCCAGGTCATCGGTTCGGATGATGTCCCGTTCCTCCAACCCGGCGGAGCGGTAGATGGCCGCCGAGCGACCGCTTCCCGTGTCCACGATCACGCAGGCTTCCATCCCTTCCATCCGTTCCATGGTGATCGCCAGTCCCTCACCCATCTGCCCGGCGCCCACGATTCCCACCCTGATGGGTTGACCGGTGGCCTGCCGGGAACGAAGGGCGGAACTGAGAGTCACTTGACCGTCACCCTGGAAGCCTGCTCTGGGGTGGTGTCGGGTTGGTTTTGGCCGGGCTCATCGTGAACGAGGACCCCCGGGTTGAGAATCCCTTTCGGGTCCAGATGCTGCTTTGCCCGGGCCAGGACATCACCGAACAGCCCGGGCCGCTGCTTCGAGTACCAAGGTTGGTGATCGCGTCCGACTGCGTGGTGATGAGTGATCGTCCCGCCGTGGTCGATCACCGCGTCGGATACGGCCCGTTTCACCTCCCACCATTGCTTGAGCATGGAGTTGGGATCCGTGGCGCAATGGAAGGCAAAGTAAGGGGCTGGGCCATCTGGGTAAGAGTGACTGAATCGGCAGGATACGGCTCCCTCGTTGCCGGTCACCTCCCGGATGGCGCGAATGGTGGTCTCCCTGACGTTGTGGTAGAAGGTCTCGAACCGGTCCCATGTGATGGCCGATTCAAAGGTGTCGGAGATGATGCCGAGAGGCGTGAGGATCTCCCGGTTGTAGGGCATCTTGATGAAGGCGTCACGCCAGGCGCCAACCGCTCCCCGTAAATGGGCGTCGGGGTTGGCTCGCCAGTCCACGTCGGGAGATCCCCCGTGATCCAGGGCGCACTCCTCGGCCCGGTCCATCCAAGGGCCCACTGGGTGGTCGGCCGACTCGAAGGAGACCACCAGCAGGGTGAACGAACCGTCTCCAGCCCCGTTGGCCTGTAATTCAACCCCGTCCACTATTCGCACGTTGGCTGGGAAGAGCCCTGCCTGGGAAATCGCTCGCACGGCCCCGGCGGCTTGAATGAAGTCAGGGAACCGGAAACCCGCGGTGGCTTTGAACCTGACCCTGCCTTGCAGGCGCACCCAGGCCTGGGTGATTATCCCCAGGGCTCCCTCAGAGCCGATCATGAGGCGGTCCGGGCTGGGACCGGCCCCCGAACCCGGCAGGCGCCGCGACTCCATCCTCCCCGCTGGGGTAACCATGGATACGCTTTCCACCAGATCGTCAATGTGGGTGTACAGAGTTGCGAAATGACCGCCGGACCGAGTGGCGATCCATCCGCCCAAAGTAGCCAACCGGAAAGACTGGGGAAAGTGCCGCAGCGTCATTCCGTGCGGCTTCAATCCGGCCTCCAGTTCCGGCCCGCGGGCGCCGCCCTGTATCAGCGCCGCTCGGGAAACCCGGTCGACCTCCAACACTCGGTTCATCCGGGTCATGTCCAGGACGATGGTTGCGGTGTACTCGTCCCCAATATCGGGGGTCACACCTCCAACCACGGACGACCCACCGCCGAATGGAATCAGTGCCGCTCCCGCATCACCCGCCCATTCCAGTATGGCCGCAATGTCGGATTCGTCTCTCGGATAGGCCACGACGTCAGGGGCGTGGGCAAAGTCCGCCTGGAAAACCCGGATTGAGTCCGGTTGCGACTGCCCAAAGCTATGCAGAACCCGCTCGTAGGGTTCCTGGGTACATATAGAGGCGATACCGGCGGGCGGCTGCAATCGGGCAACGGGAAGGATGATCTCCTCGATGGCGGGAATCCTTCCGTTTCCGGCGCCCCTGATGCCGAATTCCCCGGAAAGGGTGGAGAGCAAGGCATCCCGGTCACGGGGAGACAACCCCTCTCCCTCGTACCCCCATCCCCAGTATTTGAGCCGCTTTTTCATGGGGTCCGACCTTCCGCTGGTGATCCGGCACCGCAATCTAGCCTACCGAGCGGGCCGTGTTTCCTAATACCCCTGCCGTTGGCTTGGGGTGATGCTTCCACCGGATTCGGTGAACGGTAACCTTTTGCCCCTATGGAATACGATGTCGCCGCAGTCGAGGCAAAGTGGCAGGACCTGTGGGAGCGGGAGAAGGTCTTCTACACCACCGAAGACACCCAGCGACCCAAGTACTACAACCTGCAGATGTACCCCTACCCGTCGGGAGACCTGCACATGGGGCACCTTCGCAACTACACCTATGTGGATCTTCTCACCCGCTACCGCAGGATGCAGGGCTACAACGTGCTGTCTCCAATGGGATGGGACTCCTTTGGGCTTCCCGCCGAGAATGCTGCCATCGCAACCGGCATCCATCCCCGCGAGTTCACCGAGCGTCAGATCGTCAGGATGAAGTCGCAACTTCGAAGGCTGGGGGCTGTCTACGACTGGAGTCGGGAACTGGCCTGTCACACTCCCGAGTACTACAAGTGGGACCAGTGGCTGTTCCTCAAACTGTACGAGCAAGGATTGGCTTACAAGTCTCGCTCCGCTGTGAACTGGTGCGAGCAGGATCAAACCGTGCTGGCAAACGAGCAGGTAGTGAATGGTGCCTGTGAACGATGCAACTCCCCGGTGACCCGCCGTGACCTTTCGCAATGGCATTTCCGCATCACGGAGTACGCTGATCGGCTCCTCGAAGACTTGGAGGGTCTGGACTGGCCGGAGCGGGTCAAGACCATGCAGGAGAACTGGATCGGGCGCTCGGAGGGGTGCGACTTCAAGATCCAGGTGGCCGACGGGGAGGGGGAGTTCGAGGTCTATACCACCCGGCCGGACACCATCTACGGGATGACCTTTGCGGTGCTGGCGCCAGAGCACCCGCTGGTGGAGAAGTTGGTGGCCGGTACCGACTATGAAGAGAGTATCCGGGCCTATGTGGAGCGGGTGTCCGCAGCCAGCGAGTTGGAGAGGATGTCGACCGGTGAGAAGTCGGGTATCTTCATCGGTCGGCACTGTGTCAACCCGGTCAACGGCAAACGGGCGCCTCTTTATATAGCTGACTACGTCCTGATGGGATACGGGACCGGGGCGATCATGGGCGTGCCCGGGGAAGATCAGCGGGACTGGGACTTCGCCACCCAGCGAGGTCTGGAGATCATCCGCACTGTGGAGCCTCCCGCCGGGTTCGAAGGGGAGGCCTATACGGGTGAGGGGGTATCCATCAACTCGGAGTTCCTGGACGGCCTGCCGACGCCCGCCGCCAAAAGGAGGATCATCGGTTGGCTGGAGAAGCGGGGCATCGGCCGCCGGGCCGTCAAATACCGACTCCACGACTGGTTGGTTTCCCGGCAGCGCTACTGGGGATGCCCCATTCCCATGGTCAACTGCGATTCGTGCGGCCTGGTGCCGGTGCCGGAGGAGGACCTGCCGGTGATCCACCCCGACGTGGAGGACTATCGGCCCAAGGGCCAATCCCCCCTTGCCCTCGCCACCGATTGGGTGGAGGTCGACTGTCCCCGGTGCGGTGCCCCGGGCAGGCGGGAGACCGACACCATGGACACCTTTGTGGATTCATCGTGGTATTTCCTGCGCTATTGCGACTCTCACAACTCGGAGCGGATTTTCGACGATGACAAAGTCAATTACTGGATGGCCGTGGACCAGTACATCGGGGGAGTGGAGCACGCGGTCCTGCATCTTCTTTACGCTCGCTTCATCACCAAGGTCCTCTACGACATGGGCTACAGCCCCGCCGAGGAACCCTTCACCCGCCTATTCACCCAGGGAATGCTGGTCAAGGACGGCGCCAAGATGTCGAAGTCAAAAGGCAACGTCGTTACTCCCGAGCCCTATTACGAGCGGTACGGCGCTGATGCGATCCGTCTTTACGAGTTGTTCATCGGGCCCCCCACCGACGACGCGGTGTGGATTGACGGGGGAGTGGAGGGAACGGCCCGCTTTCTGGATCGGGTCTGGCGTCTGGGTATGGGCGAGGTCGGATCGCTTGCCGACCGGGAGGAGAATCGGCAGGACAAGGCCATCCTGGGGGTGACGCACCGGGCTCTGCGCAAGGTCACGTCCGACATCGACCGCTTCCATTTCAACACGGTCGTCTCCACCCTGATGGCGCTGATCAATGAGGTGATCGCCTACCTGAGAGGGGGTGGGCAAACTGCGACCTTCCGGGAGGTGTACCGGTTACTGCTGTTGATGTTGGGTCCCTTGGCGCCCCATGTCGCCCACGAACTGTGGGAACGCTTGGGGTACGGGGGAATCCTGGCCACCCAGGAGTGGCCCGTGTGGGACGAGGAGACCGCCCGGGAGGAGACCGTTGTGATGGTTCTGCAAGTCAACGGCAAGGTACGGGACCGGGTCGAGGTGCCAGCGGACATCGACGAAGCTACCGCGGAGCAGCATGCCCTGCGTTCTCACCGGATGCAACGCTGGCTGGAGGGGGGGAAGGTCACCCGGGTGATAGTCCGTGCTCCCCGAATCGTCAACGTGGTGGTCAAGTAGCCGCTGCTGGGAACGGCCTGGTGGCTGGGCCGGCGCCAGGGATCCTGAGTCGTCGTCACACCGAGGCTGTGGCAGTCTGGCCAAGTGTCGGCGCTCGCCATAACCGAAGGGCCTCGATGGTGAATACCACTGGCACCAATTTAGAGTCCTCCACCGGTTGGGGGTTGTGATTACAACTCCGTATGAAAACGGAGACAACACCTCAACTGGTTGATTTCCCTACCCGCGCGGCCTCTAATAACTCTAGGCCGGCTATGGCTTGGGTCGGTGACTTGCGAATGACACACGACCACGTCACGGCGAGAGGGTCGTCAGCACCCCAACGTTTCAGTTCGCTGACTTTTCTCACATTCGCAAGAAACCCCCGCTCTCCACTGGTATTCAGGGTGGGAGTGTTCCCATAGTTGGACATGGAGAGGACATACTGGGTGCTCGCCGCCCTTCTTTTGATCACCGCGATGGGGGCAGGGGTCTTCTTCGGACTGTGGAGGCCGCGGCCACCCAAGGTGAGTTCGGCTGAGGAGGGGGTGGTCTCGCTGGAGCCGACCGAGCTAGACAAGGGGGGTGCTTCTGGAGAGGAGCGGATGGTGGTGCATGTATCCGGAAGGGTGCTGAAGCCGGGGTTGGTGTGGGTGCATGCCGATGCACGGGTGGGAGATGTGATCATGGCGGCAGGGGGCGCCCTATCGGATGCCCGGCTGGGAGATATCAACCTGGCGGCGCCGGTGGTGGACGGGGGCCAGGTGATGGTGCCCGGACCTCGCGCCGGGTCGGCGACCGGGGACGGAGGAGACCAGATTGGTCCGGCAACAGATGATCGGGTGAACATCAACCAGGCCACCTCGCAGGAGTTGGAGAGGGTACCCGGTCTGGGACCGGTATTGGCCCGGAGGATCGTTGACTACCGGGACGCCAACGGGCTGTTCAATGTGGTCGAAGACCTGCTGGATGTCTCCGGAATTGGCGAAAAGAAGCTGGCAGGGCTCAGGGACTACGTCGCAGTTCCCTGATGGAGGCGGACCGGGCGGAATCTGGGGTAGAACCGGGCTGGCGTTCGGCTGTGCCCGGGTGGAGCGAGGCTCGTTTTCCGGTGGTGGCGGCCCTCGTTTGGTGCGGGGCCCTGATTGGGAGAGACTGGTGGGGATTCGGAACCGTGCTGGTGCTGGGCGCAGTAGTGGTCATCGTCAAGCGGGGCGGGATGATCATAGTGATGGCGGCTGCATTGGTGGCCGGTGCACTGGCAGGGTGGGGGTCTGCGCATAGGGATACCGCGGTGCTTTCTGCGCCGGTGGTCGAGGGAGATGTCGCCATCCGGGCGGTGGCCCGCACCGATCCCCGCAAGGATGCTGACAGCTTTTGGTTGCTTGCCCGACCCCTTGCCTATCGAGCGAGCGGTGATCAGGATTGGATCGAGTGGTTGGGTCCGGTAATAAAAATGGAGACGCCTGACGCCGGTGAACTGGCGGCGGGCGAGGTCTTCGAGGCATCGGGGCACTTGGCGAAGCCCGGCGGGCGTTGGAGTACCTCCGTCTATGCGGCTCGCATGTGGAGCGGGCCTGTGGTCCCTGTGCACGGTGCCCGAGGTTGGCTGGTGGGGACCGGCAACGCCTTGAGAAGGCGCGTGATAGAGAATCTTCGTTCAGGGCCTGGGGACGGACGGGCGCTTGTTGCGGGTTTCCTGGTTGGGGACACCTCTGGGCTTTCGCCCACCTACACGGCGCACCTTCGGCGGGCCGGGCTCAGTCACTTCGTGGCAGTTTCTGGAGGGAATGTGGCTCTCTTTCTCGGTGCGTTGTGGATTCTGATGTGGCCGCTGGCCGGCCGCCCAATGATTCGCGCTCTGGTGGGATTTGTCGCCTTGGGGGTGTTCATGGTCGTCACCCGATGGGAACCCTCGGTGGTTCGGGCCGGCCTGCTGGCTGCCCTGGTGCTGGGCGCCCAGGGAATGGGTTTTCCTTTGAGCAGTTGGGCGGCGTTGGGTGGGGCGGTCACCGTGGCGTTGCTGGTATCCGGAGAGTTGGCTCTCAGCGTGGGATTCGCCCTGTCGGTGGCGGCCACGTTGGGGGTGATGGTTGGGATGCGGATTCCGGTGAGGCGCCGACCGCGTTGGATCTGGCAGACACTGCTAACAGCCATTGCCGCCCAGGTGACTGTAGCTCCGATACTGTTGTGGGTCTTCGGGTCGGTCCCGCTTCTGTCTCCGGTGGCCAATCTGGCTGCTGGACCCTTGGTGGCCGTTTCCACGAGTTTGGGTGGCATTGGAACCTTGACCGGTTGGCAACCGTTGGTGTGGCTGGCCGCCTGGACCGCCGAGGGTGTCCTGGCTGTGGCAGGATTCCTCTCGCCGTTGCCCCAGTTGGGGTGGTTCGGGGCCGGGGCGGCCCTGATGGTGGGATGTGCCGCCCGGCGATGGCCGGTGGTAGGTCTGCCGATGTTGGCCGTTGGAGGGGGTTGGCTTGTGGTCCTTTCGATGTTTCCCGGTCTTGTTCCCTTCGTTGGCTCGGAATCGGTGAGGGCTCCGGCGGTGGTGTTCCTGGACGTGGGCCAGGGAGATTCCACTCTGGTGTTGGGAACCGGTGTGACCGTGTTGATAGATGGAGGTCCCGATCCGGCGAGGCTTGTGGAGAAACTGCAGAAGTACCGGGTGCGGGAGGTCCATCTGGTGGTGATTACCCATCCCCACGCCGATCATGTACGGGGCTTGGAGGGGGTGGTGGGTGCCCTGCCGGTGGGAGCGGTGTGGGATGCTTCTCATCCCCATGAGACACCTGCTCATCGGATGCTCAGGGAGCGGATCGCCGAGGAGGGCATTTCGGTGTACCGACCTGTTCCGGGGCAGGGTCTGCGGATTGCCGAGTTGGGAGTGGAGGTGTTGGGGCCCCTGCGTCGCTATAAACACATCAACGACCAGTCAATCGTCCTCATGCTCGATGTGGCGGGCACCACCTTCCTGCTGGCCGCCGACATCCAAGAGGTGGCTCAGGCCGAACTGGGCGCCGTCCGCCCGGATGTGCTCAAAGTACCCCACCAGGGCGCCGCCACTTCGGATCCCAGTTGGTTGAAGGAAAACGCCGGGCGGCTTGCGATTATCAGTGTGGGTCCCAATGACTATGGACATCCCGTCCGGTGGGTCGAGGAGGTATTGGTGGAGGGTGGGGCTCGGGTGGTGCGCACCGATCAGCATGGCGACGTGGTTGTGAACCTGCCCATCGGGGACGGCGCCAATGGGTGATGACGCCATCTCCTAGGGATTGCCCAGCGGGCGACGCGCCAGAAGCAGACCCCCACCGGCTTGAAAAGCGCGTAACAGCCGCGGCGAGGTTGGGAAACATTTCCCCTTCTGGTGGTTGACTAACCCCCGGTCGTTGGTACAAACTGAAAACCAGCTACCAAACATCCCACCGGCCAGGAAACCAAGAGCTCAACCCCGACCGGAACAACCCAACCAAACAAAACCACGCCCCCTACCGGGACGCGGGAGTTTCGCGAACAACAACGGACAGGAGGTGGCGGGGGACGGGCCCAACGGAGACCCCGCCACCGCTCGAATTTCGCGACTTAGCAACTGGTTATCGCGAATTAGTGGTTGCAATGTCGATTCATCTTGAACTGTTGCTCATGGCAGCTTGGCCGGGTCCAGTGGTTGTGGGTTACTAGCGTGGGGAATGTGAGTGAGGTGCTGGCGTTGGTGATTCCGGATCGTGGGGGTCCGGGAGAACGGGAGGAGGCATTGGGCGCTGCGCGGCGGCATTTGCGTCGTGTTGGAGTGGATGCTGATCAGATTGTCAGGATTGATGTGCCGTCATCGCGGGGTGCGGGAGCGACGCCGCCGGGGGGACCCGACCAGCACAGTGTCTTTAGGTCGGAGTTGATCGGCATCGTGCCCCTGCTCCAGTCGAACAGCCTCTTTGGGCAAAAGCAGGGACTACTCCTGGTGGATGCGAACTTCCTGCTGGCTGCCGAGACCCAGGCACTGGTCAAGCTCCTTCCTGCTATCGATCCATCGGCGGCAGCGGTGGCCATCGTAGCCCAGCGTTCCCTCCCTGCCCCTTTGGGGAAGAAGGTGAGAGAGATTGGCAAGGTGGAATCGGTTCGTCCGCTCTGGGAGAACCAGATTCACGGCTGGTTGATTGGACAACTCAAGGAAAAAGGTATACGAATGGGTTACAAGGCCCGGGCCGCCCTGGTGCAACGATTTGGCACCGACCGCGCTGCTTTGAGACGGGCCTTGGAACAACTGCAGGGAGAGAACCGTCCCATAAATGCCGAGATGATTGTGGAACGGTTTCGTAACCGCCCGGACCAGCCGGTGTTTCGCATTCTGGATGAGATTCTGGCCGGAAACTCGGGTGGGGCACTGCGGCGACTGGGAGACTATCTAGCCAATGCCCGTTCCTCGGACGGCCGTCCCTACATTCTGTTGGCCACTTTGGAATCCGACCTGAGGCTCCGCCTAATGGCGTCCCAGGCCCGTGACAGGGAGCATTTTCGGGAGATGGAAGAAGCGGGTTCCTTTTCCCGGATGCTGGAGTCAGCCCCCGGTCCAATCGATCAGAAGTCAGAGAGCAAGCTGCGGTCGAAGGCCAACGGCCGGGTTCGTTCCAGCCAACGCCGCCTCAACAGGATCTGGAGCCAAAGGAAGCCGTTCAGTTCGGTGAGCAGGCCAGAGCAGGTCCAAACAGCGCAAAAAGCCCTCTCACTGGTTGTCCGGGCTGACCGGACTCTGAAGCTCTTCCCAACGCCCCTTCACCAACCTGTCTTGGAGAGAACCGTCTCCGAATTGAGTACGGCCTACCAGGGCTTTGCCACGGCGGCCAGGAGATCTAGAAGATAGGTCCGATTCCGGACTAAGCTGCCTCGCCTATAGGGCCGAAGCGACCTCGCGGAACAGTCGAGACTTGAGCCGGGCCGCTTTGTTGGCGTGGATGACGCCCTTGGAACAAGCCGAGTCGATGCGCCTTTGCGCCAAGCGAAGCTTGAGATCGGTGTCGGGATCGCCGGATTCCGCCGCCTCCAGTGCGGACTTGATCCGAGTCTTCATCTCCGAACGGATGCTCTTGTTCGCCAAACGGCGACGCTCGTTCTGGCGATTCCGCTTTTCCTGGGATTTGATGTTGGCCATGAGGCTGTACGAACTTTCGGGGTTTGTCGTATGATTGCTAAAGGACCCTCCCGCCCGAAAAGCCATTGTAGGCCCCACAGGCCGAATAGTCCCAATTCTGGGGACACCACCGGGTCTGGGCTGGCGCACTTCTACGTTGATAGAGCCTTCTTGTAAGCCGCCAGCGCCTTGGCCCGCGCCCGGGCATGGTCGACAATCGGGGACGGATACGTCTCGTCCAGGACCACCCCGGCCGAATCTCTTGTGGCGGGGTCGACCTTCCAGGGAGCATGGACACCGGGAGCGGCCATGCTCCGCAATGGCGGAACCCATCTGCGGATGTAGGCGCCGTGGGGATCGAATTTGCGAGATTGGGTGACAGGGTTGAAGATGCGAAAGTACGGTGCGGCATCCGCTCCGCAACCGGCCACCCACTGCCAGTTTCCCACATTCTGGGAGGTGTCCCCGTCCCACAGCATCCGTCGGAACCATCGTTCTCCCTGTCGCCAATCAATCAGCAGGTCTTTGACCAGAAACGACGCGGCGACCATGCGGACCCGGTTGTGTATCCACCCTTCTGCTCGAAGTTGGCGCATGCCGGCGTCGACCAACGGGTATCCCGTCCGACCGGCTTTCCACGCCCGCAAACCCCCGGGGTCGTCGATCCACTCGATCCGGTCGTAGACCGCTTTGAGGGGACGATGCGTAAGACCGGGATGGGCGGCCATCAGGTGTGCATGGAAGTCCCGCCAGGCCAACTGCCGAAGGAACGCCCGGCGTCCTTCCGAAACTCCATCCTCAACATCCTCAGAATCCGGTCCATCGGTGTTGCCCAACCCTCCCAAGCGGTTCACGATGGTGTGAGGACTGATGGCGCCCCACTTGAGATCCACCGACAGCCGCGAGGTTGTGTCCCGGTCGGGACGATGGCGCCCCACGGGATACCGATCCAAACAGGAGACGAAATGCTCGAGCCGGTTCAACGCAGCCTGTTCCCCAACCGGCAGGGGAGCGGGGTCCGACGGTGGTATTCCAACCCCCCGGTCAGTTGCAACTTCAGCCGCCCCGGGGGTGGGTTGCTCATCTATTGGCCGACCCAACCAGGCTCGGTAAAACGGGGTGAATACGGTGTACGCCGTCCCGGCCTGTGTCAGGACCGAGCCCGGAGGGTGGACCAAAGACTCGTGATACCAATGAACACGAACCCGCTTCCCGACCGCCCGATCACGCCTGCGGGCATAGTCGGTGACATCGGCGTTGGCGTAAACGGGCCGCCGTTCAGCAACTCGCGGCACTACTTCCACCGGATCACCCCACTCGATCCGCAGTCGCCCCCCAAGGTGTCCGAGGGCGTCATCCAAACCGAGCAAGTGGGCGACCAGGAGATTGCGGCGGGCGGGGGTGACCCTTTCCCAGAGGCCGGGATCGATTACGAACAGGGCAGTGACGCGCCGGTGTCGAGAGCAGGCGGAGTCCCAGGCCGCGTTAGCCGTCAAACGAAGGTCCCTGCGAAACCAGACCACCGCGTCACTCATGGGGCTTCCCCGGTGGGAGTTTCTATGCCAAACGCTCCGATCACTTCTGGTAGGTAAAATAAGGGACTTATATACCTGGGTTGACGGGTTTGTCAACCGAAGGTGATACTGTTCTGCGATGTCCGTTTGCGGATGGCCGCCCGGAGGCGGTGTCCGTGTTACGACGGAGGTTTGTTGGGCGCATCGCGTCGGGAGTGGTCCCGCCCGACCCCGGGCCGAAGGC